>OJCB01000572.1_pt1 | contig 13516 bp, 3 predicted proteins | sample 1591501 | NCBI WGS metagenome assembly OJCB01 (sample SAMN05416813, study PRJEB24817) | seawater metagenome | isolation source: Sea water | place: Canada:Atlantic | collected 2013-07 | reverse complement strand
TCCTCTTCGTCGGCAGCGTCAGATGTGTATAAGAGACAGCTGATAATGAACCCTAAAAGTACAAAGTTCAAAAAGAGAAAGAAAATAATAAAAATTCAGATGACTAGCTCGACTTTAGCATTCTTACCCAAAAGACCAATTTTCAGATTTATCAACTTCAGCGCTTTTTGGTTCAAAAAGGGTGAAGGATCCCTGATGAAGACAAGGGAACGCTAGAAAAAAGCCCCAGGCTGCTATTAAGGCTTTACAGGAGTAGGAAAAGATAGAGGTAATCGGCAAGGAAAGCTGAAAGATAACTTAAGAAACAATTCACCATGAACCACCAACAAACCGCCAAACAAATCCGAAACCTCATAGCCAAAGGGCAATTGGAGAAAGCTGCCAATGCCCTGGTCAGTTATTTTGATAAGGAGATGAAGGAGGAAGATAAGGCGAAGGTTCAATTGTATAACCAGGTGATCAATCAGCTTTCGCAGTTGAGCGATTTGAAGAAGGAAGAGCTATCCGGAGTGATTAGCCAAGTGGATGCAGGCCTGAAGCGGAATAAGATCCGGATGGCATTGTTGGAGATTACGGATGGGTTGGAGGAGTGGGAGGAGGGGAAAACGGTAAAACCAATTAGTGCTTCACCTCCTTCTGTACTGGACAATGACAAAAAGAGATGGAAAGTAGTGGCGGGTTTTATGGGATTGATATTGATCGGATTTTTGATTTGGTGGATGATTCCAAATGGAGCAGATACGACCATTCCTAAAGGTTGTTATGTCAAAACAAGTATATCCACCCCTCTTTTAATGGAACCGGAGTGGGATGCGGGCCGGCTGGGTAGCCTACAAAAAAACAAATATTACGAAGTTCATGAGGTAGTGGTCGAAGATTTCGCGGGTCGTAATAATAAATACTACAAAGTAAGAGATAATAAGCTTGGCGTTGGTTTTGTTAAACATGGTCCGCTGGTAGATGAGGTCAGTGATGCTTGCGGGCGCATTAAGGTGACAGAAAAAAATCCTCCACCTTCAGGCTGCTATATCACTACAGCTACCCTGACTAGTTTGCGCTCTCAGGCAAATCTTTTCGCCACGGGCTCCAGATTGCCTAGCAATAAGCATTACCAGGTCATTGAGACCAAGTTTGTTCAGGAGCTTGACACCAAGTATCGGTTCTTCAAAATTCAGGACCCACAATTAGGCATAGGCTGGGTAACCGAAAAAGACCACTTGGATTTTATCAGTCCGAAATGCCCGACAAAAGATACCACACCACTTCCTCAAGATTGATATATCAAGACAAGGATGGGAGCAAAACTAAAAAACAGTCCCGTAATGATAGGGGAAGAAAGAGGAGGGTTGCCAAACTATACTATTTATCCAGTTATAGAAACCAAAACCCTGCGCCATGCTGGTCAATCCATCCGATTTTTCAAGATTCGTGATAATACACTAGGAGAAGGTTGGGTGATTGGCGTTGGTCTGGAAGAGATCAGCCAGGACTGTGATAAAATGAAAGAATGAGCGACAGAAGTTTACTATTTATGAACTGAAAAAATTATAGCCATGCCAAATAAAAAAATAAAAATCCACGGTAATGTTCTCAATATCTTAAGTGGCACAGGAATAAAGGACCTTACGATCCAAGCTTATGATTTCAATCAAAAATCAAAATTACTTGGTCAAGCTACCAGTGGGACATCTGGAGAATTTATCATTGAAATACTTACAACACCTTCTATCACTATGATCAAGGAGGTGTTTTTTAAAGTCTACGGTGGCAAAAAAAAGTTCAAAGGAGATACTAGTGATTGGGTAGTTTGGAATTCCGGGCTACCGGAAAGGCCCATTTCTATATATGTAGACCTGGAACAAAAGGTGATCGTATCCCCGCCCAAAGAAAAAAAAGACAGGACCATCAGTGGTAGGATCATCGAACCTGATGGTATGGCTATCCATAAGTCAAAATTGATCGTTGAGGTATTTGACATAGGGCTTAAAGACTCCAAATTGGTAGGAACTGCTCAAACCGATGAAGATGGCCGTTTTGAGTTACAATATGGGAAAGAGGATTTATCGCACTTTTCAAAAGAAAGAGGAGACTTGAAAATAGTCCTATCCGATGAAATCCTGAAAAATGGCAAAAAAGGGAAAAAGCAACTCGCCGAAACAGCTACCTTTTTCAACGTAGAAAATCTGATAAATGTAAATATCGTCTTGGACGATCGCAGCTACCGGGGAGTACCTGTTTATAATCAGTTAAAAGGAAACCTGGACAAGATAAGCCAGGGTATTTCGGCAAAAGATTGGACACCGGACAACATGGTTTTTCTATCTGGGAAGTCAGGAGAAGACATTAGAGCTATTGCATTCCTGGCAGAAGCAACTCGTTTAAGTTCGGAAAAAGAAACTGGATTGAGGCCCGAGGTATTGTTTGCTTTCTTCCAAAATCAAATGCCTACCAATATTGCTAAATTACTTTCCAACGAGCCAGACCAGCTTTGGAAAAGCCTGGAAAAGTCGTTTCAAAATAACACCATCTCTTATGAACAAATAGCTGACAAGAAACAGGAAACTATCGAAGTCTTGAAAGAACTACGGGTCGATTATACCCAAAAAAGGTATCAGGAGCTGTTTGATACCGTAAAAGGGTTCAAGAAAAAAGGCTTGCAAACTAATTTTATCAATAGATTCTATGATAGAACGGGTTCAGTAGGTGAGTTCTGGGAAGAGATAAAAGAGGATAAAGATTATACTGCGTTTGCAGAAGAACTCTTTTTTACTCTTCAGCTGGGCATACTCACCTGGAATGATGTGCTCCTTGTGGAAGAAATTAAAGCAGAGCCAGTTAAATCTCTACGAGACCTTGCTCAATATGATGAAAAAGATTGGACAGCCAAATTTGAGGAAGTAGTCGTGCCTGACAAAGTGCCTGGTGATTCAGCGGAAGAAAGATTGGTCAACTACGCTAAAGCGCTGGTTCGATTGATGGAACACGCTTATCCCACAAGCGTGATAGGATATCGACTACAAAAAGAGAATCAGATTGAAGAAGAGGACCTTGTCCAATTTTTTGAGGCGACAGGTTTGATAAATAATGGTCTTGAAAAACCTGGGGGAATAGAGAGATTCAACCTGCTTCGCACCAATATTGATCAATACCGATCAGATAATCAGGCCGTTTTCTTGAAGGCAAAAGATGAAAAGAAACTGTTAAGTCAACTGAAACAATGGCAGCGTCTAGCAAGGGTAACTCCCCGTTTTGGGCGATATGATGCAATTCGGACTCTTCAGGAAAGTGGTTTGGATTCCGCAAGAAAAATCACCCAGTTCGGACAACGACAGTTTGAAGAACGCCTGGGTCCAGCTTTGAGAAACCGCTTAATGGCTCGTCAAATTCACGCAAATGCTCGCCGCACAGCAATAAAAACGTTGCATGTTTTAGCTAATTATCACCCCAACTTTAATCAAGTTGAAACCAGAGTCACTCGTAAACCCAGACCTAGATATACAGATCAAATAAAAAGCAGAGGTGATCAGCAAGCAGGGCCTGGTAGTTGGGAAGAGTTTTTTGGAACCGGTGAAAGATGTTACTGGGACCATTGTCAGTCGGTTTTAAGTCCTGCTGCTTATCTTTTTGAATTATTGGATTTCTTGAGAGTAGAGGAAAAATGCCTTGAAAAACGGCCAGAGCAAAATCTTAAAGTTGAAAAATCTGCATGGGATCTCTTAAACGAAAGACGGCCTGATATTTTAGAGATCAATTTAAACTGTGCAAATACTTTGGAACCAGTAAAACACCTTGACCTGGTCAATGAAGTATTAGAGAAAGCGTTGGAAGAAGAAAACGCAGAAGAGTCAGGAATAATGTGGCAAGCGGAATTCCCGTGGATATTTCCGATGGATTTAAACACAGAACAAGGTCGTTTATATCTTCAACAAATCGGGATCGATCGCAATGAACTAATGCGCTTGTTCCAGCGGCAAGATAAGCCTTCAGAAGAAGCTATTGGAGCCGAGTATCTTGAAATGTCTATTGCTGAATGGAATTTAATTACCAATGAGGAACCAGAGAAAATACGGGTATGGTGGGGTCTTGACGCTCAAGAAGAACTTGCGGACCTTGAAAAGGTCAGCCTCTTACTTGACAAAAGTGGGTTAAGTTACGATGAACTCACCGACTTACTTCATTCAAAATTTCTGAATCCTGACCATGCTCTTGAAATTGAATTTCCAAATGATGACTGCAATATCAGGGAAGCGATAATAGCATCAATAGAAGAGGCTCATTTAAATAAACTACCACGATTTGTACGCCTTTGGCAGCGATTAGAATGGGATATTTCAGAATTGGACCAAGCTATTTTTGTCCTGAATGAAGGTAAATTAGATGATGAATTTTTGAAAAAACTCGTATGGGTTCACCGGATTTGGAAGATGACACCCCTCAGCGTGATGAAAATCCTAAGCTGGTGGGGCTCGATTGAAACGATTCATTCAAATGATGATACCCTATCGCTTTATGATCAGGTATTTCTACCTGATGGGGAGAAAGATGAAACCAATCCTTTCAAGCTTAATGAAGGACGAGATGAATTGTATAGTAATCAGGAATTGATATCAACACACAAGATCTCAATTGGTGCTTCCCTCAACTTATCGGATCAGGAAATAGAGCTTTTATTAGCCACCTTGGAAATTGGAGAAGGAGAACTAAAAAGCGAAGTCATACTCAGTTTGAGCAATTTGTCTCAGTTTTATCGCATAGTTACTTTTGCTCGAGCCTTTGATTTGTCCATCGATGAATTACTATCTTTTCAATCGATTATTGGAGAAGAATTGTTTTTGACCCTTGACATTGAAAAAGAAGAAGAAAACCTTACGTACTCACCAGAACACACCTATAAGCAGATTCAAAAACTAGCGAAAATCAAGAACGCTGGTTTATCAATTCAAGCGTTGGATTATCTAATCAGACACCAGGCCAAAGAAGAATATGCCTTCCTTCCGTCGAGTGATGACTTTCTATTATTCCTCACGGAGATTCGGGAAAAATTGCGCCAAATTTACACGGATCATCTTCCACAGCCGGATAGCAATGGTGCCCTTACTATGGAAAAATGGCGAACCTTTTTAGAAATCGAACCCGATATCACTAATGAAAGGAAGGTTAATGAATTTGAATTAGACGAACTCAGAAGAATTATTTCCTGGACGCCGTACCAATACCAGGGATTCCTTGACCTGAGCTTCGAACCACATCTCTTCCACTCAAAAGTAGATAAAAAATTAGGCAGGGAATTTTCAGAGAAGAAAATTGACATTCCTCATGACAGCCCAATTAAGAACATTTCCGATGAAGGGATGTGGGAAATTATTGTTACCAAGGAGAATCAACCTGCTGTTAAGTATTTAATCCGTAAGGAAAATACCAATAACGGATTAGTTCTTAATGTATACCATGATGTAAAAGTGGATTCCTTGCCTGAGAATAGCGGGGAAATCATAGAAAAGTATTTTCACCAGAAGCTTCATTTGGATAATGAACTAATCAAGCATCAGTTGACCAATCCATTATCTCCCTCATTCATTATCGATCAAAATGAAAGGTTCTCATATATTCTGTCCGAACTTTTGGAAAACCTTCGCAAGGAGAGAAGTACAAGCTATCTTATTGAGCAATTATCAGCTTTTTTTGATATAGAAAAAACCATTGCCGAAGAACTACTTAATAAATGGATGGAGCAAGCAAGAGGTAGTGGGCAAGCATGCATTCAAGAATTTCTTGATGTTGAATCTTTTATTCTCAATCAGGGCCCCATCTCCCTCGAAGACACTTCGTATCGGGCATTAATAAAATTGCACAAAGTAAGTTTGATTATTCATGCCTTTAAGCTTGAACGAGCATTACTACCCTTACTTTTTCAAAGGGCAGACGGGTGGAAAGAAGAGGAGCAGTGGCTCGACCTCAACGACCTCCCCGAAACAGCACAAGACTCAAGTGACAGCCTATTCAAAGGTTTTGAACATCTGATGGACTTCATTTCTTTCAGGGATAAACTAGCAGATGGAAAGGCGGATTTCCCCACCTTGCTATTTATGGCACTTAAACCGGACTTAGCCGATGAAGTTCAAGAATGGGAAGATTTTAAGACTGCGCTCACAGATCAGTTTAAATGGAAAGAGGTTAAGGAATTGATCGATCATTTCGAAGATGATTTTTCAGATTATACTGTTCCTGCGCCTTGGCTAAGGTTACAAAAAGCCATTCACAATATAAGGCATGCCGGTGTTCCCGCAGCAAAACTAATTGAATGGAGTGATGACAAATTAACTAATGACCAAGTAGCGGATATTAAACAGGCTGTAAAAGCGCATTACCAGGATGAAAAGACCTGGGCAAACATCGAAAGTAAAATAGACGATCCGTTAAGGCAAAAAAGACGAGATGCCTTGGTAGCAATTTTACTGCATCAAGAAGAGGAATGGAAAAACACCAATGATCTTTACACTCATTTCTTAATTGACCCTGAAATGAGTCCCTGTATGATGACCTCGAGGATCAAGTCAGGGATTAGTTCCATTCAATTGTTTATTCAGCGCTTGCTTATGAACCTGGAAACTTTCGAGATTTCTGAAGACCGAAGGGCAGAGTGGCAGGCCCAATGGAAATGGATGAAAAATTATCGGGTTTGGGAAGCAGCAAGGAAGATATTTCTCTATCCTGAAAACTGGATTGAACCGGAACTTCGGGACGATAAAACGCCCTTCTTCCAGGAGTTAGAGGAAGAACTATTACAAAATGAGATCAATGAAGAGAACGTAGGAAATGCCTTCCTACATTACCTGGAGAAATTGGATGAAGTAGCCAGATTGGAGATTTGTGGCCAGTACCATGAACAAGAGAAAGCGGATGATGGCCAAATTGTTATTGACCGGTTGCATGTATTTGGCAGAACTAAAGATCAACCCCATAAGTATTTCTATCGAAAGCTCGAAGAGAGTATTTGGTCGCCCTGGACAGAAGTAAATCTGGACATTGAAGGAGAATATTTGATGCCGTTGGTTTGGAAAAGGCGGTTGTTCTTGTTGTGGCCTGTTTTTCATAAAAAACAATCTGAAGAATCAGATACAGAAACCAATACAATCTTGGCTGATCTCAAAAGAAGATTGGAATTAATGAATGACAACTGTGATAGGTTGAATGATTTTATCGATTATTATTTAAATACTCAAGTTGATTTTTTGGATTATATCCTAAAATCGATAAATATATTTTACAATCAAATAATAGGATTTTCCACGATTTACAAAAAGCTTGATGAAAACATTATAGGTGCTAATACAGCAGCGGCAATTGAGGGGGCAATGTCTGCAATAAAGGACTGTATTGATCAAATAGATGCTAAATTCTCTGATCCAGTAGATGCAGAAGGAGGATTCTCATTGATTGGGCCACTAAATATGTATATCAGTAACTTAGAAGGAATAATTGATGATGCACAATCAGCCATTAAGGAAGATGAAGATATTCGAATTTCATCAACTCCGGCAAAAGTCAAAGAAATTAAGATATCCTGGAGTGAATACAGGTTTGGCAAATGGGTTTCACCAAAAGTATCAAAGGATGTCTTGAAAATTGGAAGCCTGCTTCCAGAGGATAAATTGTACTTTACTACAACTCATAGCGATGAAGATGGCTTTAGCATACACTGCTTCTACCACACCAATGGGTCATATCAGGGTTCTTTTGTCTTGGCAAAAAGTGATTTTAATCTGGCTGTAATAAACATAAAATTACCGAATAACCCTGTGGAGTTGCCTAATCCTACACTTCTTGAATACATGCGTATTAAGCAACAGGGAAATGGCGGTATCCCTTTTTCTTTATTCGTAGAAGCAACTGACGACGAAAATACCTCTAAATATATCGAAGAAGAAATTTTATCTTCGCTACCTGAAGATTGCCCTCCGTTTAAAGTTTTAATTCCTCATCAATATTCTGATTTCCTGGCCCAAGGGCCCTTTTTCTACGAAGACCAAAAACGAACCTTCTTTGTTAGTCCCGGCGGCACAAGAAAAGTTCAAGCGGGTTCAGACGTTTCTGTACCTGATCCCGGTCCATCCACTGATAGAGAACCACAAGGACAGACTCAATTAGATCCTTATCATCCACCAGAGCTTCTGGATCTGCATAAGCCTTACGACGATGAGTGGATGTATGAACCCCTAATTGTTTCTGGAGACATAGGCCCTGAAATATTAGATGGAATATTGGATAACTTAAGGGGTGCAATTATCAAAGAAGATGGCTTCAAAGGATTTCTGAAAGATATTGGCATTGATAATTTCGACTTCACAACAGCTTTTGTGGATAGAATTGTCGAATTAGGATTTGACGCAAATCCTGAAGACATCGTAGCGAAAGACGCAAACAATTTTTTTGTTTCTGATGGTAAAATTGGATTGACTATACATGCTTCTATTGATGACCATGGAAATACTCAATTAGACATCAGCAGGAATCCTGTCGCTGGCACCTATGCAAGTAATACAATTCAAACACAGGCTGTAGTCAATACCTCCCCTAGTAATGATAATGAACCATTCTTGAATGAATTGAAAAATGGTACTGTTTCTTCATTCCCTCAACAAAAAGGAATACCCCGAACAATTCTGAGAACCTTAAAATCCGATGGGGAAACTATATTAGGAGACCTCCATTTTAAGTTTGAGGTATTTTATCATCCTTTTGTACGAGAATTTATCAATGTATTGCACCAAGATGGCATTAAAGGGATGCTGGCATTGGCTCAACATCAGGAAGATATTGGCCTTTCAGGATATCATCCTGTAAACGAAGAGGTTTTTGATGCGTCAGATTTTATAGAAAGTGTAGATTTCTCAGCTAAGGGTGCGTATGCTCAATACAACTGGGAACTCTTTTTCCACGCTCCCTTATTGATTGCAGATATGTTGAGTAAGCATCAAAAATTTGAGGAAGCTCAGCAGTGGTTCCACCATATCTTTGATCCGACCAACAGCACTTTTGATTCCGAAAATAGTTCATTGACAAGCAGTCCGGCATTCTATTGGAAGACCAGACCTTTCCTTGACTATTTCAAACTACTTCAGGAAGAAAACACTCCTACTGAGTTGTCCCAGTTATTACAAACTGAAGCTCAGGAACTGGAAAGGCAGATTGGTTCCTGGGAAAAGAGCCCCTTTAGCCCGCACTTGATTGCTCGCTTACGGAAAGCTAGCTATCCAATGGTAACCGTCACAAAATACCTCGATAATTTAATTGCCTGGGGAGACCATTTGTTTCGACGGGATACGATAGAGGCGATCAATGAGGCCACCCAATTGTATATTATTGCAGCGGATATTCTCGGCCCCATTCCTACGTTTTTACCGGGGTCAAGAAAAATTGGTCGTGTTAATTATTCCGACTTGATTGAAAGTACAAAAGATATACTTTTGGTTGGAGAGGAACTGGAAAATGTTATTCATTCCGCCAAATCAGCAAAGCCCGTTCTTGATTTAGCTCAACAAAACAGGGCTATAACAGGGACCTCATTTTGGCTCGGTATAGATGGAGGTAGCACCTCCGGAATTGATCAATCAATAGACTCATTATCTTACTTTGGTATTCCTCAAAACACCAAGCTTATAGGGTACTGGGATACGTTAGGTGATCGCTTATTCAAAATTCGGAACTGCATGAATATAGAGGGGGTTAGCAGACAGCTTCCACTATTTGCCCCGCCCATCGATCCAGCTTTGCTGGTCCAAGCTGCCGCTGCAGGTATAGACATCAGTAGTGCGATCAATGCGCTATTTGCCCCATTACCGCAATACCGATTCCAATATATGCTCCAAAAGGCTATTGACTTCTGTAATGATGTTCGCTCCTTTGGCAATTCCCTACTTTCCGCTTTTGAGAAGCGAGATGGGGAGGAACTCTCCCTCATACGAGCCAGACAGGAAGCTAACATTTTGAAGGCAACACAGATTCTAAAAGAAAAAAATATTGAAGAAGCAGAATTAGCAATAGAAAGCCTACATAAGAGCAAGTTGATGTCTACCATGAAAGATATTTATTATGGTAACAAGGAGTATATGAATAGCGGTGAGAAGAATCAACTGACCTTAATGAAAACATCAACTATCATGCAGGCAATTGGCCAGGCCCTTGAGTCCGCAGCAGCTGGTAGTTATAACGTTCCTGATGTATATGTAGGAGCTTTGATCGGGTGGGCCGGTGGTGTAATAAATTTAAATAAAGTGGCTGGTGGATCCAGTATCGGACCAGCTATACAGGCTTTCAGTAAAAACCTATTGATTTACGCTTCGTTACTGCAAAGTGCAGCTTCTATGAGTGGAATAAAGGCTGGCTATGCGCGGCGAAAAGAAGATTGGAATTTCCAAGTTGACTTGGCTCGTGCTGAAGGCTTACAAATAGACAAACAAATCGCTGCGGCTGAGATACGGAAAGCGATGGCGGAAAAAGAAAAAGATATTCACCAGCTGCAAATGGAAAATGCAGAAGAAGTAGCTGCTTACCTAGAAGATAAGTTCACTAACAGACAGTTGTACAACTGGATGAAAGGGAAATTATCCTCCTTGTATTTCCAATGCTACCAAATGGCACTGGATTTAGCTCGTCAGTCAGAAAAAGCTTACAGGCATGAGTTAGGCATAGAAACTACCAATTTTATTCAACCTGCTTATTGGAATAATTTGAAAAAAGGCCTGTTATCTGGCGACCAGCTTTATTTTGATCTGAAGCGCATGGAGGCTGCCTACCTGGAGAAAAACAAAAGGGAGTACGAGTTGACCAAACACATTTCCTTGGCCTTGTTAAATCCTGAAGTATTGCTGCAACTGCGAGAAACCGGCTCCTGCGATTTTAATATTCCAGAAATAGTATTTGACATAGATCATCCCGGACAATACATGCGGCGCATCAAGTCCGTCAGCTTGACGATCCCGTGTGTGACCGGTCCATATACCAGCGTCAGTGCCAAGCTCACCTTGCTGGGGAATCGGTTCAGAAGGAAAATCACGGGCACATCCGAAAAGGATTATCCTTACGCCTTCGAAGGCGAAAATGGATTTGATCCCCGGTTCACTCATAATGTCATTGGCATCCAATCCATCGCTACTAGCCACGCCCAGGGCGACAGCGGCCTCTTCGAGCTCAACTTCCGGGATGAGCGCTACCTGCCTTTCGAAGGCGCCGGCGCCATCAGCTCCTGGCGGCTTGAATTGCCTACGGAATTCCGGCAGTTTGATTACAACACGATCTCGGATGTGATCATACACATAAACTATACCGCCAGGGATGGCGGCGATGGATTTAAGGGTACCGTGAATAATTTCATCAGGGAAGGCATTAATAACTGGCTCAAAGAAAATGAAGAAACGGGGTTGCTGAGATTGTTCAGCTTGAAAGATGAATTCCCTAAGGAGTGGAATGATTTGACACACAAGCCGGATGACGAATGTGAAATTGTGTTGACACACAGACATTTCCCATTTTTTGTCAGGGAGCGAGAGCTCAAGCCACATGCGGTTAGCTTGTATTTTGAGCCTGCTTCCGGAGCAAGCCTCGATGATTTGCCAAAAGGACAACTTAATGACACCCTTTTCAGTGATGTCCAGGAAACAAGCCTTGGAGCGATGAAAGGGCTTGTTTTTGAAGGGATAACCGGCTCAATTATACCTTTTGATAAGGAATCTTCCTTGAAATTGGGTTTGACTGTGACTGAGATAGAGGCTATGGGAGTAGCCAATATTTATATGTTGATGCACTATAAAGTGTGAGTGGATAGCGGAAGACGGGGGGCTTTTTGAAAACAATCTCAGGGATGAAAGATACCTCCCCTTTGAAAGGGCTGGCGTGATTAGTTTTTGGCGATTGGAGTTATGATCTGGTTTCAGGCAGTTGGATTATAATACGGTTTCTGACCTCATCCTTCAAATTCGATATATAGCGAGAGAGGGATAAGGGGTTCTTGTGTTTCTGAGTCAGCGCTTTTGACGAAAGCCTTGATTCCTTTGGACACAATTCTTCGATCTAAAGCGTTGACCACAAAAATTGTCAGAGAAGGTTATTTTTATGCTAAATAACATAAAATGGAAAGAAGTAGGGAAAATGATAATCTAATTAAATCTCTTATTGGCAAAGGGGAAACGAAAGAGGCATTGGCATTATTGGTTCAATTATCAGAAAACAGAAAGCTAAAGAAGAAAGAGGTTTTAACGCTAAAAGCAAAATTTGAAAGGTTATCAGATCAATTCAATATAGGGATCATTGAACATACCGAATTTGATAAGGAGATCAATAAGGTGAATTACGGTATTATGCAATTGGAGGAAACGATAGGAAATATAACGGTTTCACCGAGGAAATTTAACCTTCTGTATCTTTTGCCTATTTTATTATTGCTGATCGGAGTTCTTTATTTTGTTAGACCTGGGCTACAGAAATATGAGCTTCATCTCTATCAATTGTCAGCCAGTGAAAGTGATTCCAAATCATATAATGAATCTGCGCTGAAGCATTTAATCTCCGAATTGAATTCACAAATAGCAACTTTTGAGATTATTCTATATCCTGGGAGAATGACGGTAAATTTAATTGACTTCATGGAGGAAAACTACTCCAAAGTTATTGAGATGGTGGATGAGCTACATGATGACCCCATAACGGAGCAGGAGGTTGTTGCCGTTTTAGTTGATTTCCCGCTGAATTCTGATAATATGAGTAATTTCTTTAGCCTTACTGGACCAAAATACGCTGCTCTTTCTGTTTGGGGATTACAAGCTGAAGGTTTCGCCTCCGGGAATTATGATTCTTTTATTCTACGATATATAGTAACTGAACTCGTCAGAATAACGGTTTTAAATAGATTATTGGCTGTTGAAGAAACCTACCTCATGCATCCAGAGGATCAATTTAAAGGATGTCTCTTTGATTTCATGAGAGATAAAACTGAAATCGTAAATTCTATCGAATCCGTGAAGTTTTGCCCAGAACATAAGGAGGTTATTAAAAAGAAATTAGGCATAAAGGTGCTGAATGAGTATGAAGAAGTCATTCAGTTTAATTGGATTGATGATGAGGTGAAGGCTTTTCTTAGTAGACAGTATGATATAACAATTTGAAAACTTTGGTACTGGAGGATCTGCTCCGTTTCCTATAAAATACTGAGTACATTCCGACCCTTTTCGGGACAATATACGCCGACTGATGGCTTCAAGACTTCAGTGGTGAGGTCGTAGCTGGTGAGGCCACTCCGCTATTTGTCGTTTGTAAACGAGGAATCCATATATTCGAACCAGCGCTAGCGCCACACAGCCGTAACAATTCCAATCTATGCAGGCCGCACAGCGCTACCGCTTCCTTAAACAGTCAGCCGTAGCGTGAGCTTAGAACGCCGGTTTACAGCCTGCTTGCAAGCCTCAGCCTACATTCCTGTCTCTTATACACATCTCCGAGCCCACGAGACCGAGGCTGATCT
>OJCB01000571.1_pt1 | contig 13516 bp, 13 predicted proteins | sample 1591501 | NCBI WGS metagenome assembly OJCB01 (sample SAMN05416813, study PRJEB24817) | seawater metagenome | isolation source: Sea water | place: Canada:Atlantic | collected 2013-07 | reverse complement strand
CGGTCTCGTGGGCTCGGAGATGTGTATAAGAGACAGCAGTTTATACCGATTTCCTTCGGTATCCAGGCCCTTGGCTTTGAAGAAGTAGCCATCGATGGAGAGGGCTTTGTATCTGGCAAACTTAATCGCGCTATACATGAGTAAACCTTTTGAGATTGATCAGGATAGAAAAAGTAGATTGGGATTTGAGGAGGTTGTATATGGCGCTGCCAAATCGGTGCAGTTACTGGAGGAGCTATTATTGGAATATAATAATCAAGGACAGAACGTATTGGTGACCAAACTCCAAGCTGAGAAAGCGCAGGTCTTACAAGAAGTCTATCCCGATAGCTTTTATGATCCTGCTGGAGAAATCTTTATGCTCAAAGCCATACCTCAGGAGAAAGCCGTGGCAGAAGTTGGGATTATTTCGGCAGGAAGCTCCGACATGGCAGCAGCACATGAAGCCTTTTATACCCTACAATATATGGGTTACCCCAGTGCTTTGGTCCAAGATATTGGCGTGGCCGGACTGCATAGATTGTTGGACAAAATAGACTTACTCCGTACTTATAAAATATTAATTGTTATTGCTGGTTTTGAAGGGGCGCTACCTACGGTGATTGGTGGTCTATTGCCTCAGCCGATCATTGGCGTTCCGACTTCGACCGGTTATGGGACAGCCAAGCAGGGCGAAACTGCGCTTCATGCCATGTTAACCAGTTGTGCCAATGGCATCACTGTTGTCAACATAGACAATGGCTATGGGGCCGCGATGAGTGCCATTCGAATTTTACAAACCTTTTCTAAGTAAGAAACACGATGAATACGATCTATATAGAAGCCTTTTCTGGCCTTTCTGGTAATATGTTGCTCAGCGCCTTCGCCGAGTTGCTAGACGCTTATGATGAACTCGAGCAATTACCCAAACAATTGAACTTACCTGATGGACAAGTCTTAATCAAAACAGTTGACAAAAACGGTATCAACTGCAAATATGTAGAGGTAATCGATTTAAACGAGAGCAAAGCTAGTCAGGAAGATCATAGCCATGAGCACACTCATAGTCATGAACATTCCCATGATCATGGACATACACATTCTCATACCCACAGCCATGACAGTCATCAGCATGATCACGAACATACTCATGACCATGGGCACCATCATCACCATCATCATCGCCACCTCAGCGATATTCAAGCTATCATCGATAAAGCATCGATTAGTGATGGAGCCAAGCAGATAGCCCACGATATTTTCCTACTGATCGGTAAGGCCGAATCACAAATCCACCAGATTCCATTAGAGAAGATACACTTCCATGAAATCAGTGGCGTAGACTCCATTATTGATATTGTCGGCAATGCCATCTTAATCGATAAATTGCAACTGAAAGCGGTGTACTGTACACCCGTTTGTACCGGTTTCGGGATGGTCAAAACCCAGCACGGCATGCTTCCGGTCCCCGCCCCGGCCACCGCCGAGTTATTAAAAGGGATTCCTACCTATGCAGGAGAAGAGCGAGGAGAAAAAGTAACGCCTACAGGAGCCGCTATCCTACAATATCTACAACCCAAATTTGAGGCCCATACCTTCATTACGCAACGCATTGCCTATGGCCCTGGTAAGATGGATTTTCATTATCCCAATGTCGTTCGTATTTCTCTCATCGAAACAGCGGATGTAAAAAAAAAGCCTTCGTACAAATAGAGACGGCTATTGATGATATGTCGGCCGAGTTTCTGGGAACGGACTTTCAAGCGGGCCTACTGAAAGCGGGAGCGACGGATTTTGGTCTGATTCAACAAATGATGAAAAAAGGTCGCTTGGGATTTCTAGTCCGCGTTCTGTTGGCCGAAAATCAACTGGAATCAGTGGCCAATTACCTATTCGAGCATACCAGTACCATTGGACTGCGTTATTATCCGGTATCTCGCAAAGAATTACCGAGATCCATAATGGAAGTCCAATCTTCCATAGGCCAGTTGAAAATCAAAGAGAGTATTACGCCGCTGCAAACGAAAAAAAGTAAATTGGAATACGAGGATATTCAGCGATTAGCTCGCGAAACCCATCAACCCACTTACCTTTTAAAGGATCAAATTCAGGGAGAACTAACTAGATCACCTAAGTCTCCTTCCGATGAATAAGCAGCACTTAAAGTCTTCATTTATTGCCTGGTCTTCCCGTAATTTTACGCCATGTATTACCGAGAATATCTTCCGCCATCAAGCCTTGCGTCCTTCATCAAATGTTTTTGGGTATTAGAAAGTGGTCCAAATTATCAAGCAGGTCCGGCAGAGCAAGTCCTGCCAGATGGATGCATGGAAATGGTGTTTCATTATGGCGATGCGTTTCATCAGTATCAAATTGGTCAGTTACACCGGCAACCTCGTAGTTTGCTCTATGGACAAATCACTCGTTTTATCGAACTAGTTCCAGCCACTCAGGTCGCCATGGTTGCGGTACGATTTCACCCTTGGGGTTTATATCCTTTCCTTGGGCTTTCCCCGCAGGAATTCACCAATGAATGTATCGACCTTCACGACCTATTTGGGCAGGACAGTCGCGATTTGGAAGATCAAATTTTAAATGCAACTTCTCCAACTCAACGACTACAGCTCCTTCAGCATTTTTTGCACCGACAGCTTTTCCGTTACCAGCAAATAGATCCCTTGATTGGTCAAATAGGGAGTACCTTAATGGAACAGGGCGGGAAACTGGAAATCAACGAAATGCTACAAGCTTTTACCATCAGTCCACGCCACTTTCAACGTAAATTCCTCAGGGTAACGGGTTTGCAATCAAAAATGCTATCACGGATTATTCGTTTCCAGCATAGCTTACAATTGGCAGAAGCGCCTTCCATTAATAACCTCACCGAGCTAGCCTATCAAAGTGGCTATTTTGACCAGGCACACTTTATCAGAGATTTTAAAGCCTTTACCGGCTATACCCCTAAGTCCTATTTTAAGCAAGAACACCTGTTTACCGACTACTTTACATCAGGCTAAATGTCGCTTTTGTACAATTTTGAATTGAGCGGGTAAGCTAGTTTTGCCCGAAACAAAAATCTTTATCATGAAGCGAATGATTATTCTCGTATGTCTTTGCAGCGGTATTTGGGCTTGCAGTCAGAAAGTCCGACCTTCCGCCACCCCGAGTACTCCCTTTGATGCCTTAGTCGGTCATTGGGAAGGACCCCTCGGTGGAGGTACTTATATTGAGAAATGGGAAAAACTATCTGCGGAACAACTACAAGGAGAAGGTTATTGGATAAGAGGCCAGGACACTATTCTAGTCGAGGATCTGCGCATCCAAAAAATCGGAATTCATTGGACGTACATCGCGATCATCAATAATTCGGCCCCCACCTTATTCACTTTAATAAAAATGGAGGATGAGCATTGGGTCTTTGAAAATAAAGAACATGATTATCCACAAATCATCGGTTACCAGCAAGAAGATATCGATCATCTTTTTGCCTGGACAGATGGAACGGTGAAAGGAAAACAGCGAAAAGATGAGTACAAACTAGCTCGTGTAAAATGACAATAGAGGCTAAACTAAGTAAGCAAAAAGATCGCAATCCTCCCCAGCAGGTAAATGATCGGAAAACAGGTCAGGCAGGCTACTGCTACGAGCCACGAGCTTTCTGATTCTCCATGAGTAGAGGGGATTGGAGCATTATCTTTTAAGCTTAGGAAGGAAGGTTGTTGGTTATCTTTGGTCATTATCTTTGGTTTTGGGTGTCAAAAAGTACTATACACAGGTCAATTTGAACTTTAAATTGTCCTACGGAGGGGCCGTTTTTGTGGTATGCTTCCTTTAATGCGGTAGGTGATCTCTTACTATTGCATACGAGAATACCCCGGCCAGTGTTCCAATAAAAATCATTTTGTGGGAAGACATAAAAAATAATAACATGGGAATCGTTGCCCCCATGAGTGGCCCGACAATATACCAGGGCCACGGTTTGTATAGCCATTCCTGCAACATCATTTGGTTTTTAAGGGCTGAGTAGTCAAGTAGATGTTACAAAGATGTGGGCCGAATCTTTGAAATACAAATAGGTTTGTGTACTTGGTCGTTTAGCTGGTTTAGCTGGTAGTTATTTTGAGTAAGTCTCGGTCCGAGTAAGATTTAGATTGATATGTGCGGCCCTTAGACTCCTGAAGTGAGGTGGTCGATCCTATGCGGATACCCTATGCTTAACTTCACCATTTTGGGATATAATATGAGATGTTCGCTACTAGTTTCGCTAGTATTGCGGCCCTTGGCTGCGAGCCAGCTCGCCGAGAAAAAGCACACAAGTACTATAATTACTTACAGCGAGCTGGAGCTCGCAGCCAAAACCGGCATACAAGCATGAGCTTGTAGCCAACATCCAATATTATATATCCAAAAATGGTGAAGTTGATAGAAGGAAATCTGCCTAGTATCGACCAACTCACTTCTGAAGTCTAAACACATCCTTATTTCTCTGCCACCAAAATATACTGATAATCCAAGGCCGTATCATTGGCCTCAATATTTTTATAACCCGCAGAGTAGAGCATCTTCTCCGCTTCATGAAGCGGCAAGCGATATTTTTGAGTAGGCTCTACAAATTCAGGCAATCGTTTTTTCTTGAACTCGATAATCAGCAATTTACCCCCCTTAGAAATACCTTTCTTTAATGCACGAAGGTAACCCACCTTATCACGGATATAAACGAAGGTATTGACAATAATAGCGATATCGACCTCCTCATCTTTTAAATTGGGGGTACTTTCCTTTCCTAGACGGGTTTCCAGTCTTTCCTGAATATCATCAGCCAATCGGAATACTTTTAAGCTATCCAATGTCCGGGTATATACCGGGTTGATATCAACAGCAATTACTTTTTTAGCTTTTGGCGCCAAACGGAAAGCAAAGAAGCCCGTCCCTGCACCAATATCAGCTACTACCTTATCTTCTAGGTTGCCTAAAAGCTGTAGGATTAATTCAGGTTTTTGCCAAATACCTCGATTCGTATTCAAGTAATCCTTCGTAAGTCCAGAGGTGACGACCTCGGTCGTACCTCCATTATCATCACCGCTAGGCTGTTTATCATTTGGGTCCGTACTGAGTGTCGGTGGGAAATCAGAAGGTCGCTGTGAATCATTACACGAAAGTGTAATAAGCATTACTAGCAAGGGTATCAGAAGAGTGATCGCTTTGAGCTTCATATGTGATTGTCATTTTGGTCATCGTGCCGTGGGTAAAGTTACATTAAAGGCTCCAATATGGCAAGTATTGAAAATGTATCGCTTGGCTGAATAGTAGGTATGATTCCGCTTTTTATCCTCAAAAGTAGTGATACCAGTGAGCTGAGTTTCATAAGTCTATGCGCTTATCACGGATAGCGGATTAAAGGGCCCACATGGCTAATAAAACCTTCTCCATTTTCTTTCTTATTTGCCCACCACTACCTTTAAAATTATTAGCCATGATGCAAAAGGATAGTAAGCGGCCGGATTTGGTTTCTACAAAACCGGTTAATGACCGTACGTTGCTAAGCGTCCCCGTTTTGGCATAGACTCGGCCTGCCGCAGTCGTACCTCGTAAGGTGTAGGACATCCCGCCCGATTTACCAGCTACCGGCAAGGAGGCTTTGAAATCAGTGTAGATCTTATCGTCTTTGGCTACTTTACGCATGAATTGCGCCATGAATTTAGCCGTAACCACATTTTTTGAAGATAGCCCACTTCCATCGGATAGATTAACGCCGTCAAAAGATAGCCCCCTCGTTTGCCAGAAGGTATTAATGGCTGCTAGACCATCCTCTACACTTCCACCTTGTCCTTTTACTTTTCCGACGGTGCGAAGCAAGGTTTCACAGTATAGATTGACACTTTTGATATTCGTGCGTTTGATAATATCCTTTAATAAAGGCGAGCTGTGCTTTACTAAGTTTTGCCGGGCAGTGCTTAACGGACGACCTAATAGCCGATCGCTAGTAGCTCCTTTCCCACTTGTGACGCCTGCATTTTGTAGGCGCTGCAAAAGCTGCTGGGCCGCAAATAGTGGCGGATCAGGGATGGAACCTTTGACGGTGAATAATTTCCTGCCTACAGGAATCGTACCTCTCACGAAACGTTCATAAGTGTAAGGTGCGCCATAGATATAGGCATTGTCACCCGTTCCTGCTCCAGCTGACTGTAATTCATTCGTGAAGCGTAATTCGCCAATCTCCGGTTCGATGGCCGCAATGCGTGGCGTCGAACCCAATTTGGAAGATTGCTGAAAACGCAGATAGTACAAGTTATCATGAAAATTGAGCCCCCAGCTACCGGCTCCATAGTAGTTCCCTAGGTCGTTCCACTGCCAAGATTTTCCATTCACAGCGGTGCCGAAAAAAGAAGCATCACCAATAATATAACCAGAGATTTTCCTGATCCCTTTTTGTTGTAAAGCCATACTGAATTTGTCCAACAAGGCTTCCAATGCAAGTGCGCCTTCCATCTCTGGACTACCTAGCGTAGGATCACCTACTCCTTGGATGATGACATCCCCATTTAACACGCCCTGTGGATCAATGGTGCCGGTATAAGCCAAGGTGGTCGTATAGCTATAGTTTGTCCCAAGCAGGGCCAAAGCGGATGCTGTCGTCAAGACTTTAAGTGAGGAAGCCGGAACCAAACTTCGCTCCGAGTCAAATTGTCCAATCTCCTTGTTTGAATTTACATCGACAACACTAATGCCTAATCCTGCATGTTTGAGCATGGGGTCCTTGGCAAAGCTATTGATCGCATTTTGTAGATTGGATTGTGCAAGGAGCAGACCCTGGCCAAAGCATAGCAGGAATAAAAAATAGAATTTCGAATTGTTCATTACAAGTAGTTTTGTTAGGCTTTATGCTGAAATAATTTAGCTCCCTACAAATTATTTCAGCATAAAGCCTGTTAATTTCAGATTCTTATTTGATGACCAGAACTGGATTATTGTTTAAAGAATGAGGCACAAATAAAAGATACCACTATGCTTTATCTTTTTCCACCAGGCTGCGTTTCCAAAAACCTCATGTAGCTAGGCTATAATCGGTTTTTGGTACCTTGCCTACTGAAAAAATATTTTGCCTACTTGTACCCTTTATTTATCCCTCACTCTTAATAATCCTAGCGATCACCTGTCCCTCCTCACTTTTTAGCCGTAATAAATAGACTCCCGCTGGCAAACCTGTTAAGGAAACAGATTGACGATTTACCCCACTAGGGATTTGCCATTGTTGTAGGGCCTGGCCATTAATCCGATGCAGCGTTATCTGCAAAGTGCTAGTCAAAGGATTTGAAAGTTGAATATTTACATCCGCTATCGTCGGATTCGGGAACAGGCTAATAGTCGTACCTCCGATCTCTTGGATAGCATTGGGCATATACGTAAACTGAAAAGGAGTGGCAGCTGTGGTTCCGCAACTATTATTGGCCGTTACTCGCCAGAAATAGTTTCCGCCATCCACAATAGAATTGGGTGCATAACTAGTGCCATCTGTGTCTCCACTTTCCAGAATATTCTCAAAATTGGCATCAGAAGCGATTTCGATGCTATAGTTTATGGCCCCAGCAACCGTTTCCCAACTTAACAAAGAAGGGGGAGCTACTAAATTACTCAGGTCCGCCGGTGCCGTCAAGGCTGGGGCGTCGGGGATCGAAAGAATTGCTAAATCAACGGTCGTACTCGATGACAATGTACCATCACTTAGTGATAACTGGATGGTATAATCCCCTGCCATTACTGCTTCCCAATTGGTGATATTGATGGCTACATTTTGACCGGGTGTAAGGCCAACAAAGGACAGTTCACTTTCCAATGTAACATTACTGTTTGGCAAAATGGTATAAGTTAAGTCGACTGGGCCAAGGAAATCGGGATCGACCTCAAAGGAAAATTGAGGACTATCTCCTGGACAGGCCGCAATTGTGGCTGGATTAGTGGTGAAACTGAGATCAGGCACCGTCGTAAAAGACCAACGTTCACTCAATGTTGTACCACATTCATTGGTAGCTGCTACTTGCCAGTAATAGGTTTGTCCTTTGATTAGCTCGCCGATATTAATCACCGTATTGGATGTTCCGGTTTGAATAATGGGGTTGCTTAAGTCCTCCGCGGTGCTGACCGTGACTTGGTAACTATCTGCAGCCGGATTGGTGCTCCAGCCGAGTGCAGGGGCTACTCCAACTAAGGTCGCCGCGTTGGTCGGTTGGAGTGGGACCAAGTCAGCAGGCAAATTATTGATAAGCAGGTCAACCGTCGTCATCGCCGTGATATTCCCATCTGTGACGCTAAAGGTAAGCGGCAAAGTTCCTGGGGTATTAAAACCACTACCTGTAACATTGATGATTGAAGCCGGAGTGGCCGGATTTTGGGCAAATTCAATAGCCGTACCGACTGGTAATTCTTCAGTAGATAGTTGTAGTGCATTGCCATTAAAACCTGCACCAATGATTAGCTGGAGGGAGAAGGATTCATCAGGGCAAATCGAGATATCAGGCAAACTGGCTACTAAGCTAGCTGTGGCAGGATAGGTCGTACAAATATCAAGGCTCCAGCTACTAATTTCCCCACCATCTTCATCAAATTCATCTATCACTTCCAGGGTCCAAACGCCATTGGCTTCTTCTCCCGCTAGGTTGGAAAAAGCCTGTTGTGGCATGAAATTCCCACTCACCGCCGGAGAGGTATCTGCACAACGGTTGGCTAAAACGCTATTCGCTTGTGTGGCATCATCACTGAAGCTGAGCAATAAATCATCATTGCTACAACCTTGAAAGCTTGTATTATCTCCAGGATTGCTAAATAGCGTAATGGAAGTACCTGAGGGAGAAATCAGATTGGCTTTTAGGTCCGTAATATAAGAATGCTTGATGTCCAGGCTCAGGCTCAGGCTTGCAATTTGTCCCAATTGGGCAACATCTATGGTAGATCTGGCGATATTGGGATTGCTAGATATAATATTGATGGGAACATCGGTAGTCGCGACCAGACAATAGGCTCCTGAGGTAGTCAGTGAAAATACATCCGACCAAGTCCCTTCTCCGCAGCTATTGATCCCACGGGCACGCCAATAGTAAGTAGTCTCAATCACTAGATCTTGATTCAAAATGCTAGGATCCACTAAATTAGTAGTTTGAGCGACTATGTTTTCAAAGTTGGGGCTGGTACTTAATTGCCATTCGTAAGTCTGGGCATTAGGCACAATATCCCAGCTAAAGGTCTGTGCAGTGCCTTGGTTGGCAGCGGCATCAATCGGAGCGGAAAGGATGGGCACACTAGGCAGTGTTTCCGAAAGGCTAAAATTGAAATCTGTCACTGCCGTCTCGGTCCCATCAGTGCCACTAATGCTAAAGGTATATGACCCTGGCGCTAATTGATCAAGGCCCTCAATGGTTGCTGTACTAAAAGTATCAGCTTGTACGGGATTAATGGAAAAGGAAACCGAAACACCCGTAGGAAGACCTTGAGCAGTCAGTGTCACTTCTTCGACAAAGTTTTCACTGGGACTCAATTCAAAATTGAATTCGGTAGTTCCGCAAAATTGGAAGTCAGTCGCACTAGTTTCTAGGTTGAAGTTACAGGAATTCTGCGACCGACCATCGATGGCCATTTTTCCACTATTATCCGGATCAAGCCAATCTCGTAGACGAGTCTCAGGCGTTCCATCCCCTTCCCAGGAAATAGCCAACCAGCCAAAGGAATCATAACTGTTGTTATTACAGGAGGCCGCCCCGCCAAAGAGCTGACCAACCACTCGCTTATTCTTATCAAAAAATGGGCAACCGGAAGAACCTCCTTCCGTCGTACCAATACTCCATTCTGGAACGACGAGATAACCGCCATTGGCTACTCCTTGTCCATTTTGATTCCCTTTATAGATTTCTTCAAAACTAAAACTAATCCGCTTCTCATCAGTGCTGGGATGGTGAATGGCAATGACCGTATCAATCGGCAAATTCGTGTTGGCATCCCAACCTGCAAAAAAAGCATTTGCGGTTTCGCTCACATCATCATCCAACTCTAAAAGGGTGAAATCTGTAGCACTACTCCGAGCTCGGAGAATAGCCCCGGAGTTGAAATCATTCAATATTCCATCGCCTGCTCCCCCGCTAGAAGTACTATTGGGAGCTCTACAACTTTTGTTTTCAAAATTCCAATACACAACTAAACTAGCCGCATTGCCAGATCGGAGACCACAATGGTCAGCTGTCATAAAGAAAGGGGTACAATCTTCGCGCGCATTATTGACCAAGAACCCAGTACAGAAGGTGCTGCCGCCGGTGCTATAAACGCCAACAGATTGAATAATATCCCGATAGGCTTCCACAATTTCCCATCCATCATCTATGCCACAAATCACATCAAGGTTGCACGAACCCGATGACACAAAAGTGGAGAAGCCCATGAAATCATGATTGATTGTAGTGATTTTAAGGCTAAGGTTTTTCTTTTCTGTAGAGGGGAGTCGCAATTCTACGACCATCTCATCACCTGCCAGAATAGGCGTCCAAAATTCGCGATGATCATCATTGTCCGCTACTGTAAAAGGGCCTAATTTATTTTTGTAGTCTGGAGAATATAATGTCAATTTACTGCCTTCGGGAAGGTAGAATTCGCCAAACCCAAGGTTAATCGAGTGCGCAGCGGGTGACAGCAGGCGAAACCGCCAGATGCTACTTCCGTCTGATAACTCTTCCCAATTCCCCTCCTTTAATGGACTGATAGCAGTGGGGAAACTGACCGCAAATCGCGGCGGGACACCAGGTTGTCGTTGGGCTAGTTCGGTTTGTATAAGCTTCTCATTATTTTGCCGAGGGAGCATAAGCAAATCTACTTCTTCCAAAGGTAGGCGAGGGGATAAGTCTTGTGCATGCAATCCTTGTGGCAGTAGAATAGCAAGGAAAAGAGCCAGAAAAAAACTGAGTTGTCCGTTCTTATTTATTTGAGACTTGATAAAGTGGATTAAAGGTATTGTAATAAAGTGTTGGTGGGTTGAGTGTTGATGTCCTGTTTTATTCATACTTTTTTTTAATAGGTTAGCAGTCCTTGGATAAGGATTCCAAAGTTAGTAGATGTCGGGGAGGAACACAAGTCTTGGCGAGCAAAGACAGCGACAATTAATAAAGAAGGTTTGGGATAGCGCACTATCCCAAACCTTCTTTATGCTGAAGATATGATTATTTGACTTCCGCTTTATAAGTCTAAACCCTAGTCTGAAGTAGCCGTTCCCATCGTTGAAAGCAGTAGATCAATATCTTCCATGAATTTATCGACGGCCTCTTCCTCGGTTCCATTACAGAATGATCGAATATGCCTTTGGTCGTCAATTAAAAGTAACCAACCGCTATGATCGAAGCCTCCAGGGGCATTGGGATCTTCTCGGGCGATACTCATATAATCCTGCGCTAAGTCATAGACGACATCTTTTTCCCCTCGCAAGAATTGCCATTTTGGTGAAGCTACTCCCAGTCCGTCAGCATACTTCTTTAATCGGGCAACGGTATCTCTTTTGGGGTCAATGGTATAAGAAACAAGTGCCAGACGATCATCGTCCTCGAATCGATCATGAATACGCTTCATTTGTCGAGCCACAGTAGGGCAAATCGTAGGGCAGGAAATGAAGAAAAAATCAGCGATGTAGACTTTCCCATCAAGATTTGTTTCACGAATCATTTGGCCATCCTGATTGACAAAAGAAAAAGCCGGAATCTCATGATAGGTTGTATCTCCAGTAGCTGGATCGATGATGTGATTACCTAAGACGGGCAGGCTTTCCCGGTTGGGCTGACAAGCGCTAAGAATAATCGTTGCAACGAATAAACAGAATAATGATCTCATTTTTATTTTTGATTAGTGATGCCCAATTCTTGGACAAGCATACTTCCCTCTTCAAGACTCATCAGCATGACTTCCTTCACTTTTGCCATCCGCTCTTGCTCAGCACGTAGATAGATCAAAATATCTTTGTGTTTCTCTGTATCCTGTAAGGGCTTCAATTGGCGAAGATTATTCATCCAAGAAAACATGCTTTCATCTGCTTCTTCCAAGAAGGTAATCGTAGACTCTACTCTTTTTGAGACAATCTCAGGTACACCTTGCTTTGTTTCATTATAGTTTTTCAACTGTCGCCCTAACTTATGGATGTTGCTGATTTTGGGCATGACTTCATCATGAACTGCCATCAATTCATCCCAGAGTACTTGCTGTTCTTTCAATTCTTCTGCAGAAAATTTACTGTCGCTACTTGACTTTGTAGTACTGCCATTGCAGGCCCAAAAAAGGCCTAGGGTTAGAAGGAGGTAGAAATTATACTTTTGCATAAGAGGAAATTTTAGGCAAGTTAACGATTTGAGAAAGAAGAAGTAAATGCCAGCCTAAAAATGACACAAGGGTGAAGTATTTTGAGCATTAGACTTTATGCTGAAATGGCTTGCTGAAGAAGATAATTTGGCCCTGTACAACTGCTCTATTAGCCAACTCCCAAAAAAAGCCTCCACTAACATTTGTAGTGGAGGCTTTCCAATAGATGAGCTTTCATCTATTTGTAATCCATTTTATAAATTATTGCGAGGCTATGTCTGCTGATGGATAACGCTCGATAACAATACATAGTTATCTTTTACCACAATAATCTGCTTCACCTTTTCATCCTTTTGCTTGACGGTCAACATGTATTTACCACTTGGCAAATCACTCAAATTCAGACGACGGCCATAACCATTGTGATCCTTAACAAAATCGCGATAGAATGTGTTATCTCCCTTCATATCGGTAATGCGAATGGAAGTTTTTTCCATTTGCAAGTTAGCAACCTTAAGGTTGATGGTTTTGCCAGAAGTAATCTTGGCGGTCACAAGGATGTCGGAGGTTGTAATAGGATTTGCATCATTTGCCCACATAGGAGCAGTCATTAAGGCAAGGCATAGGGTAGCCAGCCAGTGAAATCGTTTCATAACAGCACGGGTTTTTATTAACAATCAGATGATTTAATATACTTGTTTGTGTGTGTTTCTCTGAATTTATATATTTCAGAGAAGGGTGTTTTTTCGGTGACTAGTTCGGTAAGCTACAGAGTCCTTATATTAAGGTGGTTTTATAGTAAGGACGCTTAAAAATGACTAAAGTTGCTTGTCCTTCGTTATCAGAATGTTAAAATTTCTTCGTTTAAGAATGACTGCAAGTACGGCTTAATTCAAGTTGAACGAAAAAAGATTTGATGAAGAGGTCGAAAACATCGATTAAATGTGGAAACGGGAAGCTGAAGGGAAGGAATGAACTACGTTTGTAGGAGAATGAAAAGAAATAAGTCCTTTTATAGGCTATTTCGAGTGCTGTTGCAGATAATCCGCTACAATTTCCTTAATCATCTCTTTGAGGTAAGTTTTTCGCTTTTTGGCCATTTCTCGCAATTTGATCAAGTGTTGATCATCTAAAGTGAGGGTAATGCGCCGAGGGGCGAGTTCCTCTATTTCTGTCTCTTATACACATCTGACGCTGCCGACGAAGAGGATAGTGTAGA
>OJCB01000570.1_pt1 | contig 13519 bp, 14 predicted proteins | sample 1591501 | NCBI WGS metagenome assembly OJCB01 (sample SAMN05416813, study PRJEB24817) | seawater metagenome | isolation source: Sea water | place: Canada:Atlantic | collected 2013-07 | reverse complement strand
CGGTCTCGTGGGCTCGGAGATGTGTATAAGAGACAGGTTCCGGAGTCCGCCATCGTCGGTAAAAACCGCCTTTGGGTCGTCGACGGCGACACAGCTGAGCTCCGCACGATCGAAGTGGGACAACGAAAACGCGAAGATCACCAGCTCATCCTCGACGGAGTTCGCTCGGGGGAAAAGGTCATTCTTCCGCCACACGAAAAGCTCAAACCGGGGGGACGCGTAAAAATCAAACCATGAGCGATTCCCCTTTCATCAAAATCGAGCAGGTCTCCAAATCTTTTCAAAAGGGAAAGGCGACCATCACTCCGCTGGAGAACCTGTCCCTTGAGGTTCCCCGGGGAGAGTTCCTCGCCCTGATGGGTCCCTCCGGCTCCGGCAAGACCACTCTTCTCAATCTCGTCGCCGGGATTGATTCTCCCACCAGCGGATCGTTGTGGGTCGGTGAAAGAGAACTCACCACCCTCAAGCGCGGCCAACTGACAAAATGGCGGGCCAGCCATGTGGGCTACATTTTTCAACTCTATCACCTCGTCCCGATTCTTTCGGCCTACGAAAATATCGAACTCCCCCTGCTCCTCACCTCACTTTCCAAACGCGATCGTCGCACCCGGATCGAAGCTGCGCTCGACCTCGTCGGCCTTTCTAATCGAGCCACCCATCGCCCCACCGAATTATCAGGTGGCCAGGAGCAGCGCGTCGCCATCGCCCGCGCCATCGTCCACGATCCCGAACTACTCGTCGCCGACGAACCGACCGGCGATCTCGACCGGGAATCCGCCGATTCCATACTACAATTGCTCTCAAGGCTATCCAAAGAACACGGAAAAACCATCGTCATGGTCACCCACGACCCTCGTGCCGCCGAAGCCGCCGACCGAACCCTTCACCTGGAGAAAGGAAAACTGACCCGCTAATGAAATTCGTTTCTCTGGCTCTCAAGAATCTTCTCCGGAACCGACTTCGTACTCTTCTGACTGTCTTTGGAGTCGCGGCGGGCATGTTTCTTTTTGCCTCGGTCGAAACGATGCAGTATTCGCTTTCCACCGCGACGCGGGCCAGGGCCGACGAAACCACGCTGGTGGTGTATCGAGAAAACCGATTCTGCCCGGCGACCTCACGGCTCCCCGAGCATTACGGTCCCGTCATTAAAGAAATTGAAGGCGTCCGTGAAGTCATCCCCATCCAGATCGCTGTTAACAATTGCGGTGCCTCACTCGATGTTATCACATTCCGCGGGGTACCAGCGGAGACCTTGCAGGACTACAATCCGGAACTGAAAACCATCGAAGGGAGCTACGCTGATTTCACAAAACGTTCCGATGCCGCTCTCATAGGACAACATTTCGCCCGCAAACGGGGACTGAACCCGGGCGATTCCTTTGAGGCTGTTGGAATCAATGTTAGTGTCGCCGGCATCATCGCCTCCGATTCTCCACAGGATAACAATGTCGCCTACGTTCACCTTGACTTCCTCCAGCAGGCCTCGCGAGTGGGACTTGGGGTGGTTACGCAGTTCAATGTCAAAGTGGAATCCGCCGACCAACTCGACGCGGTCGCGGATCAAATAGACGAAACCTTCCGCGCCGACCAGCAGCCAACCCACACCCGGCCGGAGAATGCGTTTTTCGCGGAGACCGCAAAACAGATGATCGAGCTGATCAGCTTCACCCGACTGCTTGGAATCGGAGCCGTCGCCGCCGTCCTCGGACTGGTTGCCAACGCACTCCTTCTCATCGTTCAGGGACGGACTCGCGAGACCGCTATTTTTCAAACCATCGGTTTTTCCCGCTACCGCATTTCCCAACTGGTAATTTCAGAAGGACTCCTTATCGGTCTTTTCGGGGGCGCACTCGGAGTCGGCTCGGCCCTTTTCTTTTTCCATTGGAACGCCTTCACCCTCGGGAATGAAGGACTCACTATCGCCCTCTCCCCATCCCAGGCTGTCCTCCTCAAAGGAATCGCCATATCGCTGGCTCTGGGTCTCCTCGCCTCCCTCTACCCCGCCTGGAAAGCCACCTCCAAACCTTTAACTCAAGTACTCAACAGCTAAGAACTGGATCAGAAATCTCAAATGATCATTCCTAAATCATAAATTCAAAATGCTCCCTTTTACCTACGCCGTCCGAAACCTTTTTCGCGATCCTTCCCGTCTTCTCCAGACAGTGGGCGGAGCGGGGCTGGTGGTATTTCTGCTGATGACAGCGGCGGCGTTTAATGAGGGCATGAGCTCGGTGCTTTCGGGTTCAGGCTCACCAAAAAATGTTATTCTGTTGGGAACCGGTTCGGAAGAATCTCTGGAGCGGTCGGAGGTTCACCTCGAAGCGGAAGACATCGCCGCGACTTCGGTGAAGGGAATCGAGCAAAAGCTGGGCCGCGCCGCCGTCTCCGGAGAAATCACCTATCAGGCCCCGGTGGAAACCGAGTCAGGCGTGAAAGAGCAAGCCATCCTCCGGGGCGTTCTTGAAGACGCCCTCCTCGTGCACAGAGCGGTGGAACTGGAGACCGGAAATTTTCCGGGTCCCGGTCAAGTCATGGTGGGCCGACTTGCCCACCGCAAGCTTGGTGTCGCGGAAGAGGAACTGGCCACCGGTCGATCCATCCGCTTCGGCGACGCCACTCTCACCGTCTCCGGAATATTCGCCGCCCCGGGTACCGTCCTCGAATCTGAAATCTGGTTCGACCGCAACGATCTCGCCACCCTAACCCAGCGCGACACACTCTCAGCGGTTTACCTTCGGCTCGATCAGGGCAAATGGGAAGATGTGAATGTTTTTACCCTGCAACGCAACGACCTTGAACTCACCGCCATCCGCGAAGATCGCTACTATGAAAAACTCGCGGCCTTTTACCAACCTATTCAGGTGATGACCTGGCTCACTGCCGGGCTGGTCGCCGCCGGCGCTCTTTTCGGTGGGCTTAACACGCTCTACGCCGCCTTCGCCTCCCGCATCCGCGAACTTGCCACTCTCCAATCAATCGGCTTTACCCGCGTCGCCATTTTTCTCTCACTCGTTCAGGAGTCCCTTCTCGCCACTCTGACAGGAACTCTTCTTGCCCTGCTCGTCGGTTATTTCTGGATCGACGGAACCGCAGTCCCTTTTTCGATCGGAACCTTTCACCTAGACCTCAGCCCCGCCGTCATCCTCACCGGAGTGGCGGTCGGGATTCTCCTCGGAATCATCGGAATTCTCCCACCGGTGTGGCGAACCCTTTCACCCGCATTGCCCAAAGCTTTGCGCTCTCAGTAAAAGAACAAACAAACTGACTATCCAACATACTAACCAACTATGAAAAAAACCACATCCACTCTGCTCCTCGCCACCGTGCTGCTGGGAGCCACCGCTTGCAATGATTCCGGAAACAACGACGACGCCACATCGCCGCCACCGCCCGCTGTAGACAATGCAGTGCTCGACTCTCGCTATCTTGAAACAGCGCCCGCCGAAGCCAAACTGGTCTCCGCTGTTTTCGCCAATCCGATACCGGGAACCGAAGTAACGGTATCGGGCGAAATCATGGGCCGGAAAGAACCCTTTGTTGAAGGCCGCGCCATGTTTGTGCTGGGCGACCCTACCAAAATGACTCCATGCAATCGCATCCACGGCGACGCCTGCAAAACCCCCTGGGACGCCTGCTGCGATTCCAGCGGGACCAAGAAGGGTTCCATCGCAACCATTCAATTCGTAGACGAAAACGGCCAGGTGATCGAATCAGGGATCAAAGGATATCGCGGAATTAAGGAGCAGACTTTCGTCACCGTCACCGGAACCATCGCCGAAGGATCCAGTGAGGAAAATTTGCTTATCAACGCAAGCGGATTCCACGCCGCCAAGGAATCCCCCTACAAAGATGCCGCAGCCGTCGCGCCGAAAGATGGACAGCAAGACGAAAGCTAGACAGCTGACGCCTTTCATCAAATTGGGCCAACAAAGAACAAAGAGACAGACTGTTTATTCGATGGTTCAAATTCCAGGCGATGGATCTTTGGCAAGTTCTGCTACGGCAAAGGCTTATAGCAGGTGATGCCAATCATCTTTCAGTCCCAATAAACCGATGAGTCCTCCTAACCCGCGCGCCCAAACAAGGGACAGGCTATTAATACCTCTCTACCGACTCGGCACCATCGGGTTCGTCATAGCAGTCGGCGGAAGCCTGGCGTCATGCGTTGCTCTGCAGGAAGGAGTCGACCCTTCGCCCGATCTCGCGCGGGACTCAAACCCTGCTTTCGCCGTCCCGCCCACCCGGGCGAAGGGACGAATCGCAAGAGACTGGTGGACCGTCTACAAAGATCCGGCTCTAGACGACGATGTCGAAACCGCTCTATCCAACTCCCCCGGCATCGCCGTCCTTGCCCACCGACTTGAGCAGTCCGATGCACAGGTAAAAACCGCCCGGGCCGCAACTTGGCCGCGCTTGAATCTCGGACTCGGCTACCGTCCCGGCAGGGCCCGCGACATTGATTTTGGCCCCTATGATCTCGCACCCTGGCAGGGCACTTCTCAATTTCAATGGGAACTCGATCTATGGGGAAAACTCCGCCACAGCCTGCAATCGGCCCGCTCGGAGAGAAATGCAGCCCACTATGATCTCGAAGCGGCCAAGCTGATCCTCATCAGTCGTATCGCTGAAGCCCGTTTCCGGCTCTATCGACTCCGGGAGGAAAAACAGCTCCTCGGAGAATCCGTCACTGCCAACGGGGAAATCCTCGAGCTTCTCCGCGGACAGGAAGGTGCCGGTATTGTTTCCAACACCGATCTCCTCCGCGCCGAAGGCGAACACGAAAAGTTGAAGCGCAGCCTCCTCGAACTGGAGCGCCTCGAACAACTTGCCCTCGCCGGACTGCGAACTCTGCGCGGAAGAAGCGGAACAATCGATCCAGGGGGTTCTTTTCCTTCTCCGCCCCCACCGCCGGGAAAAAGCTTCACCATTCTGCTGCAAAGTCACCCAGACCTTCTCGCCGAAGAATCTCGTGTCCGCAGCGCATTCCAACTGGAGGAATCCACCCGCCTCAACCTGCTTCCCTCCCTACAGCTGAACGCCAGCGCCATGGGGCGTTCCCCTGGATTTCTGCTCGATGAATTCCGCCAATGGCAGGCCACCTTCGGCCCCTCTCTTGACCTTCCCGTTTTTGATCCCGCCCGACTCGCGGCTCTCGACCAGAAGAAAGCCGCCACCCGCGAAGCCTCGGCGCGATATCGGGAAGCACTTTTTCAAATTCTCGAAGACATCGAAGCCAGTCATCTCAACTGGGCCAACCGACACCGGCAACTTGCCACCGTGGAGCGGGAATTGGATGCCCTCGAACTCGCACGCAAGAATGTCCGCGCCACTTTCAAAGCCGGCCTCGTTTCCCAAATCGAAGTCCTCGAAATCGAAAGAAGCACTCTCGCCGCCGCTCGGGCCCGGGCCGTATTGCGACAGGCAATTTTGAATGACCACCTCAGTCTGCTCCGCGCACTGGGGGGCGGGGTTGCCGCGGATTCATAATTTGGCCCCCTGCCTGGGTAGCGAATGGTTCGAGGGCAGCTTCGGGTTCGCTTGGCTTTTTGTGCATTCCGCTTTACTCGACCGGAAAATCAAAAGCCCTGCTAAAGGGCTCGTTCCGTAGAGTGTAATGCCACCATTCCTTGTGGTAGGAATAGAACCCGGCCCCGTCCATCGCTGACTTGAGACGTTGCCGGTTGGTTTTCTGTTCTGCGGAAACTTTCGAAGAATTGTGGGAAGACTCCGGACCGAAGTAATCAAAGCTCGTTCCCATATCGACCTCACCCTTCCCTTGTTTTACAAGAGTCAAATCGACCGTGCTCCCCCGTGAGTGACTCGATTTACCGGAGATGTAACCCCCACCGGCAAGGGTCGACTTTTCAATATCAGGATAGTATTTGGCTTTGGTTTTTTGATCCTTTCGGTCACGAACCCAGCGCATAAAATGACTCACTGCCCGTTGAGGGCGATACGCATCGAAAACCTTGAGGCTGTAGCCATCCTTTGCCAATTCGGCTTGAGCTTTTACCAAAGCCTCTGCAGCTCGTCGCGAAATAATAATTTTCTTCGCACGATAGCCGTCCACTTTCTTACCCACGAAATTATTTGCTGTGGCGTAGCGAACGTCCACTTGAATCGAAGAATCAACGTCCTTGAGATAAACGAATCCGTCTGGAAGCTCAGCAGACGCTTCCTTCGGAACGAGAGAGAAAAACCCGGCGATGAGGACACTGACAAAAATACAATTTTTCATTTCCGGACAATCTTCTTCAATTACTCAATTCTTCAAAAGCCTGCACTGATTTCTGCCCGAATGGCAAGCAACTCGACAGTCAACTTACAAATCGCGAGGCCGAAGTCTCCTTCCTCTCTCAGGATTTTCACCGCAGAAACTTTTCGCCTGGCTTTCATTTCGGCCAAAACCTTCTTCTTCACCTTTGGACTTAACTTTTCGATCAAGGCGTTGGCTTCGGCAAGATTCGGCTCCGTGTAGTAGGACTTGGTTTCCAGCGTCTCCTGATCCCTCAGCGTTGCGGGAGAGGGTGGCTGAGTTGTTAGTGGAGCCACTTGCCCAGTTTGCGGCTTCTTCCCGGGAACTAAAGGTTTACCAGGCGCCTCCTCTTTCCCCTCCTGACAAGATGAAAGCACCACAAGAATTGCAGGAATAACAAAGAGACATCGGAAGCGTTTCATGAATTGAGGGAAACTGGTTTCGGGATTTTTGTCAACTTCCCGAATACACTTGCGAACCTGGAAATCTTTTGAAATTGCGAAAATTCCGGGCCAAAGACGCGTCCCCTCTCATCATAAGCGGTCGCTCAACGACGAAGAAAGAGATTATGATTGCCTGGCAGATTCAGGCAGGAAAGGTCCGCGGAACCTACGGACCTGGATGCCTCCGCCCCGGAAGACGGAGATGTTTCTGAATTCGCCACCTGATAGGCGATCGAATAACTTTCCCGAGCTAACGAATTAAGAGATTAGATTCACAATCGCTTCGCTCATTTCCACAGTCCCGACCTTTTTCTGGTCGTCACTACCGGTATAGATGTCCCCGGTGCGGTAGCCCTTGTCGATGACCTGGCGGACCGCCCCGTCAATGGCGTCGGCGGCATCGTTCAGACCAAAGGAAAATTTCAGCATCATGGAGACAGACAAAATCTGGGCGATCGGATTGGCGATTCCCTGTCCTGCAATGTCCGGAGCAGATCCGCCACTTGGCTCATACATGCCGAAGTAGAGACCGTCGCCTTTGCTTTTTCCGAGGCTGGCGCTGGAAAGCATTCCGAGGGAGCCGGCGATCATTGCCATTTCATCACTGAGAATGTCACCGAACAAATTCGGGGCAAGAACCACATCGAAATCGCGCGGACGGGCGATCAATTGCATCGCCGCATTGTCGACATACAGATGATCAAGCTTCACATCGGGATATTCAGCGGCAACCCGCTCCACAACCTCGCGCCAGAGAATTCCATTTTGAAGCACATTCGCTTTGTCGATGGAAGTCAGGCGGCAATCACGCTTGGCAGCTGCTGTGAACGCAACGTGGGCGATTCGCTCCACCTCACTGGCCCTGTAGACCATGGTGTCGATGGCGACTTTCTCGCCGTCTTGTTCTTCAATACTTTTGGGAGATCCAAAATAAATTCCACCGGTGAGCTCGCGCACACAGAGAACATCAAATCCTCCCGCAATACGATCTTCTTTCACAGGAGAAGCATGGGTCAAAGCAGGAAAACAAACTGCCGGGCGAAGATTTGCAAAGAGGCCGAAATGTTTACGCAAAGGAAGAAGAGCACCACGCTCCGGCTGAATTTCAGGAGGAAGGGATTCCCATTTTGGACCACCAACGGAACCAAAAAGAATCGCGTCTGATTCCTCACAAGTCTTGATCGTGTCTTCCGGAAGAGGACCGCCAGTGGCGTCAATCGCTGCACCGCCCACGAGTTTCTCTTCACATTCGAAAGAAACACCCTGAGTTTCAGAAATTTTGTCTAGAACCTGGCGTGCCCCGGCCATCACTTCGGGACCGATTCCGTCCCCTGCCAGCACCGCGATTTTGAAAGAATTGCTCATACCGCCGGACAAAAGACGCTATCGCTCCCGCTGCAACTGAAACTTTACAACGAAGCCACCGCGATCAGATCCCGATCAGGACTGTCACATCGCCGATCCCACCCGCAAACGGGAACGGAGCTTTGTAATCACCGACTGGGCTATCACTGTCCTGACCCACTTCGATGCCGTTCTTGGAGGACCCTTTGAACAATCCCCCCGAGTCCCGCCGCGCCTCAATCTTATCATCGATCAAGAGCTGCAATTCCCGGTCCGTCAGATTCAAACCGACTTTAAAGCTTCCCAGTGGTTGCCTCACTTCGACAATCCTATGGTTTCCTTCGATGGATTGCACCGCATAGATATTCTTGTCCTTGAGGTAAATGGCTACGCCTTTTGCACCTCCGCCAACCGAAACGATCACCCCTTCACTGGCGGACCCGGGGTCGACTTTCGCAGTCAAGGAAATCGGCATGTCTTCCAGGTAAAGCGGACCATCAATACTGTCGCCTTTCTGCATGGAATACGACGCAGGCCCATCATCCATATCCCGCGGACGAGGTCGAACTCTGGACGGACCATCACTGCTCTTGTCAGGCTTGAAATCAAAAGCATCCTCCCACTTGATGGATTCAAGGTCTTTTCCTGTGGAACGATACTCACCTACCGGATCGCCCTTCTCATTGGCTACTTTCACGATGACTCCAAACAATTCATCCTGATACATTGCTGAGGAATCATACACGACCCGCTCGATCGTCATGGGTTTTGTGATGATGGTCACCTCACGGTTAAATGCGAGGCTTTCATTCACATCCACCGTCTCGGCCAAAACAAACTCGTCCTTATCGTCATCGCTGTAATCGGTGTAGGTCCAGTCGCCGTCGTCCGCCTGCATGACCCGAACCCCTTCCTGACGAATCACCTGATAACTAACGGTAGGATTACCAAGCGTTTCTCTGGAGAGATTCGTAATCTTGATCTCATAGCCATATTCATCCTGATGCAAGGTGTAGCTGCTGCTGTAGGGATGGGAATTGGATTTAATCAGCTTTTTCGAAAGGGAAACATCCAGACGGAAATCCGTTTTCGAGGGGCGATTCTTGAGCCAGTCTTTAATGTACTGCTGATCGTCCAGGGAAAGAGCCACAATCTCAGTTTCGAACTCGACGCCGTCCTCACGCCGAATTTTCATGTTCTTCATATCCGACGTGACATCGAGAAGAGAAGCTTTGATTTGCTGGCCGTTTTTGTTGGTAAATTGACGCACCTCTACCTGTGCCAGAGAAAACTGACACCAAAACACAACAAGCAGAACTGGCAGGATCTTGCCCATAAGAGTAGAACATTACCTTGGAAAGGCAGAATCACACCTGAAAAATCACGCCATCCTGCTTATGGACAGGGGTTTGGAAAACGGTGATGAACCGTATCGATGGCTTTCCTTACTTCGCCCGGAAGCGTCAGATTCACACTTTCGATATTCGACTTGAGCTGCTCCATTGTCGTCGCCCCGATCAAATTACTCGCAACATGTTCACGGCTATTGATCCACGCCAGGGCCATTTGCGCAGGATCTATTCCCGCATCTTTCGCGATTTGAACGTATTCAGCGATGGCCGCATCGGAATTTGGCCCATTGTAGCGGGCGAATCGCTCCCACTTTGTGACCCGCGCCCCTTCCGGCATAACTCCGTTCAGGTATTTTCCGGAAAGTTTACCAAAAGCCAGCGGCGAATATGCCAGCAGGCGCACGCCTTCATAGTGGCAGATTTCAGAAATACTGTTGTCGAAGCAGCGATTGATTAAATTGTAGGAATTCTGAATCGTCACCATTCGCGGAAGGCCTTTGGCCTCAGCAAGCTGCAGGTATTTCATGGTTCCCCATGCGGTTTCATTGGAAGTTCCGACATGACGAATCTTCCCCGCCTTTTGCAAATCAGCCAACACTTCCAGCGTTTCCTCGAGGGGAATTGATTCATCGTTCTTTGGCGGCGAATAATCACGCCCTCCAAAAAGAGGAACCTGTCGGTCAGGCCAGTGAAGTTGATAAAGATCAATGTAATCCGTCTGGAGCCTCTGCAAACTTCCTTCGACCGCAGCTTCGATATTTTTACGATCCAGCCCCCCACCATTCCGAATGTGGTTCACATGCGGTCCGGGCCCGACCACCTTTGTGGCGAGAATCACCTTGTCCCTGTTTCCGGTTTTCTTGAACCAGGTCCCGATGATTCGCTCGGTTTCATGGCAGGTTTCCGCCATCGGGGGAACCGGATACATCTCAGCCACATCAAACAGATTCACACCCTGATCGAGCGCGTAATCCATCTGCTCATGGCCTTCTTGTTCCGTGTTCTGCTCGCCCCAGGTCATGGTCCCTAGACCTATGAGACTGACACGAAGGTCGGTGTGAGGAATTTCGCGGTATTCCATAAATAAATAACTGAAAGAGAATGTGTTGAGAAATCAGATCTGCTTTCTAACCGTCGATGATCTTTAGCTTATTTCCTTTGCCGCGGCCTTTTTCCTCAGCCCAAACCTTGTGAATATGATCGTAAATCCGACCGATGGAATCTTTGTATTTCATCCGGTATTCGGAGGTCTTAGCGTGAGTGGTGTCGGGATAATGCTTTGTTACGATAGCGTCAACATCGCCCATGCCCGTCTTTTCACCGACCTTGTTGGCGATGCCTTTGAGGCGCTCAAGGGTGGCACTTCCGGAAGTGATCGACGAACTCGAGGTAACCGGCTCGATGAAATAGAACCTGGCGATGACCGTCCCATTCGTATCGACGGTGCATTCGTTGACCCGCATCCCTCCATCGATCAAATACTCATGCATGCTCACGGAAGAAATGTTGTCCAGCTGAACGACGAATTTACCGCCGCTCGTTTCGATTTCCCAGAATCCGGGAATACCATCTTCAGAAACATCACCTCCGGTGCCTCCTCCCCCGGAAGGAGCGTTCTGAGCAAAAGTAGTACTTCCGGCAAAAAGAGCCAGAACCGACATCAGGAAGAGTATTTTGAGCGAATTCATGTCTAACAATTAGACTCAGCGTAGCCGCCCGAGGCGACTCTGTAAAGGAGAGCAAACAGAGAATCAGCAGGCCGAAAGATTGCTTTCAAATGCCGTCATGGCCTGCTTTCTCTCTTTTCCCCAGCGATATTGACCGATCACGCCGGTTTCGCGAATGACTCGATGACAGGGAATAAGATAGGCCAGCTCATTTTTCCCCACCGCCGTTCCCACGGCACGGGCAGCTCCCGGTTTCCCAATTGCTTCGGCAAGACGACCGTAGGTAGTGAGCGTCCCCGGAGGTATTGCCATCAATGCCCGCCACACTTTCACCTGGAAATCCGTGCCGCACACCATCGCTTTAAGTGGTCTGCCTTTCGAAGGGGAACGCGAAAAAACTTTCAATGCGGCGGCTTCCGCCCACTCATCGTCGACTTCGATCTCCGCGCGATGCCACCGCGTTTGGACAGGCTCGATGGAATCGGTAAACTCAATATGACAAATTCCGCGCGGCCCATCTGCAATGAGACATTTCCCGAAAGAGGAATCGGCCAGTCCGGCCCGAATCTTCCACCCCTCTCCTGCAGATTTTATTTCGCCCGGCGAAGCGGCGTCCAGCTTGATGCACAAATCATGCAAACGCCCGGGGCCGGACAGTCCCGAGTCGAGCGAGGCATCAAGGACACTCGCCCCGCGCAAGAGCATTTCCCTGGCATGCTCGGCAGTGAGGCACTGAAGAAAATCTTTCGGGGTGACTGAAGCCCAGCGGGAAAAGAGGCGATGAAAATGAGATTCACTCAGCCCCGCAATCTCAGCAAGAGTCGCGAGACCGGGCTGCGAGGAAGCGTGCTCGTTGAGATAGCGAATTATTTTGGCAATGCGTTCGTAGTCATTCATGATCACGAGGAAAATGATCGCATACCGGGCCGGCAACCACCCGATTCCTGCTCCGTCTTTCCAGGAAGTTTAAAGCCCTAGCTCCGTTAGCCCGGGAAAATCGACCGGACGCGGACCCTGTTCCCACAGAAATTTCCGATCGGACTCCTTGATGGAGACATCGTTGATACTGGCTTCGCGGCGACGCATCAGGCCGTGCTCATCGAACTCCCACTGCTCGTTTCCGTGGGCGCGAAACCAGTTCCCGGAATCATCATGGTACTCGTATTGAAATCGAACCGCGATCCGGTTGTCGTGAAAGGCCCAGACTTCTTTGATCAATCGATACCCGATTTCCTTTGCCCATTTTCGCTGAAGAAATTCCACGATCTTCTCGCGCCCCGTAAAAAATTCCGCCCGGTTCCGCCACTGGCTGTCCTCTGTGTAGGCCAAAGACACGCGCTCCGGATCCAGCGAATTCCAGGCGTCTTCGGCCATTCGCGCTTTTTGAGCGGCAGTTTCTGCAGTAAATGGCGGTAGAGGTGGGCGATCTGACATGGTCTCTATGATCCGGCAATTACCGACCCGCTGTCAAGAATGAGCTTCAGGCCCGCATTTCATTGATTCGCCACGATCGAGCAGAACTGCATCGCGAACGCCCGGGGCCTGGAGTTTCCGACTGGATTGAAAACAATTCCGTCGGTCGGATATTTGGCCAGTTCGGCAAACAAATCGCTACCCTTCCGGGTCACCACGTAGGGGTTGCAGATTTTTTTCTGAATGACCGGGAGCATTTGATCGAGCCAAACCTTGAAGCAATCGTCCGCCGTAAAAATGGGAATCAGTTTGCGCCCCTGATTATCCGGAGCCAGAACCAACTGCATCCCCCCATCATCACCGGACCGGAAAAGCATCTGATACTGCTCGTAGTTTTTCAGCATTCCGAAAAGCTCGTTCGCCTGCGCAGAATCATGGAGAGCTTTTTCGATGGCGACTGAAGCGGCCAAATTCTTCATTTCAGCCAGTTGATGATTCCGATAGTGAAACACATCGTCCGAATCCGGATTGATGTTAAGAAACCCGAGATCGTCCGTCAGCTGCGGAACCACCTCGCAAGCGGGAAATGGACCGACAAACAAGGGATCCTGCTTCATCTTTTTCTGCCAGATTTCGAAGTGTTCACCGTCTTCAAACAAGTGAAACGATTTTTCCTCCGGCGTTCCAAAATACGCATCCAATGGCGCATGATCCAGCCTTCCGGGGATCAGGAAATCATCATACTCGACGACATACCGCATCAGCTGCGTCCCCGTAATCTCTTTATTGTTAAATTTGCGGTAAGCTTCTGAAGGCTTCATTTTGCTAACTTTGTTGGGTCTATCAATTCCCCTGCATTCTCCGCCGAATATCTCCGGGTTCGTATCCGTAGACTTCATCGGGAATCGATTCATTCTCCATCGATACAAGCCGCCAGCTGGACGGTAAAAAGCTCTCTTTCCTCCACGAAAATACGAATGGGGTCTTCAACTGATTGACTGTCTCTTATACACATCTCCGAGCCAACGAGACCGAGGCTGATCT
>OJCB01000568.1_pt1 | contig 13538 bp, 7 predicted proteins | sample 1591501 | NCBI WGS metagenome assembly OJCB01 (sample SAMN05416813, study PRJEB24817) | seawater metagenome | isolation source: Sea water | place: Canada:Atlantic | collected 2013-07 | reverse complement strand
CTATCCTCTTCGTCGGCAGCGTCAGATGTGTATAAGAGACAGAAAGCAAGTATTCTTGCCATATCTACAAAATACTTTAGAGCAAAATAAAGAATTATCGAGGGGAAGGGAGAGAACTTGTTTTTCCCTACTTGGAATATCTTTAAGGCTGCAGGATCAAGATAGGATTTACACTAAAATAGTTGAAATTTTGCAATATCGGGCTCATAAGAGCATGCTTCTATAATCGGAAATTACACTTTCCACAAATTTGTCGGAGAACCTTCAAAAAATAGACTTCAGCCAGGAGAAGTATTGCAGCTAGGCAAACTGGCTGAAGTCTATTTGATAGTTAGCCGTATTGAAAACGGTTATCTATTTAGGAACTTACTCCTCTTCGCCTAAGGCAGCATTGAGCATTTCGCCTAATCGATAACCCGCCGTGGCCAGTCGCTTCACCACTACTTTCTGGGCATTTTCGAGGTACATTTCCGAAGGTACGCCATTCGGTTTCAACCAAATCTTACGCCCTCTATCATTGATTTCATTTACCCCTTGGTAGGCATGGGAAACAGCCAATTTATGGCTTTCCAAGGCCCAAAAATCAGGATCACTTACCTCTAAGCCCACGATATCTCCCTTGGGTACTTCTTCAACAATTTTGGTCGCTAATTCCCATAGCCGAGCGATTTCAGCTTCTGTCAAAGCTTTCTTTGGCTTACCATAAGGATTGATATCATTGTACTCGCTTAAATAACCACAACCATCATCCCATAAAGAATGGAGATTGCGCCAAGCTTTAGTATCTAACGGAAAGGTATTACCCCCTACATTGCCCGCGGGAAGGTCATTATCATATACTGTAGTACTATGTAAAGGTTGGTGGATATCCCCCACAAAATGGACCAAGAAGCCCAAATGGCGAGCCTTATCGACGGGTCGAGCCCTGGATGACTTCAACACTTTCATCATCTGATTGATCGCCCAAACTACATTGATCTCCGCCTTGGGAGGAAGAGCTACCCCTTTAGGGTTGTAAGGAATATTGGTATAGTGCCAGGTATCATAGGTTCGTACGCCCTCTGCTTTGAGGTCATCCGGCCATGGCCCAGTAGCCGCAAAATGATTGACATAGGGATAGTCTCGCTCTAGTACTTTGACTAAATCATCTACCCCTGCCTTAGCAGTATCGTCCAATTGCATGTAGGCAATCATCGCCACGATTAGATGGCCGGGATCCCACCAGGCTTTGAGGTTGAGGCAAAAAAGGAAAGCGATTGAGAATACAGTAATTTTCTTCATGGTAATAATTGTAGCCGCAAAATTACAGATTTAAACTAGTTCTTGAAAACAAGCGTTGGGCTTCTGTCTTTTTTCGTCTAGAAATTGGGACTTCATTTTCATTTTTTCAGTGTAAACGCATCACTTTTTAAGGTAGCGATAGGTTAACGGTTGGCTAAAAAAGAAGCTTAATTGAAATAGAAAAAGCCGTCCACAATAATAGATAGCAGCCCGCTGCAAAGCTGCACTTAAAATATATGCAGTCTCAGTATCTAGTTTAAAAAATGCCATTCTCTGACCAGTAGGGAAGCCTAAGCATATGGGCGATCTGATAGTAACATTGGCCGGCCGTGATAGGGAATGAGTCCTGTCAAACTCTTTGATTCGGGGCGCGACTTGAGGCTTGTCCATTCAGTTTAAAAGACCAGTTAGTGGTCCATTCTCTTTTGATCAACCTCAGCGCCCCGAATAAGTTGGCAGCTTTATTGTTTCCGCAATTCCTTCTTCAATATCTTACCCGTAGCCGTCATAGGTAAACTGTCTAGAATTTCTACTACTCGTGGATATTTATAAGCTGCAATATGTTCTTTTGTCCAGGCGATAATCGCTTCTGGTGTCGCTGAAGCTCCTTCCTTCAATACCACACAGGCCTTGATTTCTTCGCCAAATTGCTCATCCGGCAAACCAATAACAGCCACCAGCGAAATAGCCTCATGCTTCATCATCACCTCTTCCACTTCTCTAGGATACACATTGAGGCCACCGCGAATAATCATGTCTTTGGTACGATCGACGATATAGAAAAACCCATCTTCATCTTTAATCGCAACATCGCCTGAATGCATCCATCCTCCACGCAAGGTTTGGGCATTGGCTTCTGGGCGCTTGTAATACCCCTTCATCACATTGTGTCCTCGATATAAAAGCTCTCCCTTCTCTCCTACGGGTACCTCCTGATCATTTTCATCTACGATCTTGACCTCTACTCCCCAAACAGGCGTACCGATCGAACCCGGTTTACGGCCTACATTCAATTGGTTGAAAGTCACTACAGGGGAACCTTCAGACATCCCATATCCTTCAATAATGGGCACTTTGAAACGTTCCTCAAATTCTTTCATGACTTGTATCGGCAAGGAAGCACCTCCTGAAGCACATACCCGTAATTTCTCAGCTATTGATTTATAATCGAACTGATCGCCTTTATAATTTAATAAGCCCCAATACATCGTCGGCACACCAGCGAAAATAGTAATGCCGTGTTTTTGCATCAATCCAAATACAGCCTCGGCATCAAAACGAGGCAAAAGAACACTTTCCGTCCCTCGATATACCCCTGCTATCATCAAGACGGTCAAGGCAAAAATATGGAAAAGAGGAAGTACAATCAATTGGACATCTTCCGGGCGAGCGCCCATCAAGTCAGCACTAAGAATACCGTTAAGCATCAAACCGGAGTGTGTCAACTCTGCGCCTTTAGGTCTGCCTGTTGTACCCGAAGTATAAATAATAACAGCGGTATCTTCCGCATTAGTCGCGACCGTCTCAAGGGTAGGCGCCTGGCCTGCCATCAAACTGCCTAAGGTCTGCGTACCTTCAATCGGTGAAGCAGCAGCAGGATTAGCTGTAATCATAAAAAAGGAACTACAACTTCCGACCTCCTGAAAACCAGCATAGCCCATTTGCCCCATCGGCAAGTCGGCAGTCCCTTCAAAACAAAAATAAGCCTTGGCATCACTATCTTCCAAGTGATAAGCAATTTCATCTTTCTTGAGTAATACACTTAAGGGCACCACTACCCCACCCGCTTTTAGAATACCAAAAAATGCAATTGGAAAGTAGGGTAAGTTGAAGCAACTCAATCCTACTTTGTCACCGGGCTGAATACCTGCCGCGATCAATCCATTCGCTACCTGGTTGGCAGCGCCATTGATTTGGGCGAAGGTCATTCGGTTATCCATAAAGACAAAAGCGTCCTTGTTGGGGTATCTACGAGCACTATCTTCAATGATTACAGAAAGGTTTAACATGCTTAATTTTTGTTGTTTTAAAAGGCTTTATACTAAAGATTTGGGAATATCAACAGGTCATTGGATCTTTTGTTTGAAAACTAGGGGATTGTCCAAACAAAGGTCTATGCTGATGCTGCAAATTAGTTGATTATTTCAAACTTAGACAACTTGAACAATAAAAATCATGCAAGGATATTTATCGACCTGTATTAATCAACCGATTTAAATCAGACCATACATAACGCAGGACACTCGATGATCCTCCTCCAGGGTTATCCATCCTGGTCTTTTCCACCCTCTCGCCTCCAATCTGCTGGTAAAAAGTACTGGCTCCTTCATTACTCGCTAGTACCCACAGGTACATCATCGAATCGGGCTGTTCTGCTAATACCCATTGGGCTGCTGCTTGCATCAGCTTTCGCCCAATCCCTTTTCCTTTATGGGCTTGCAAGACGTGCAGGTTATCCAATAAAGCCCCCCATGTCTCATCTCGGTTTAAATAAACGCAGGCGAAACCACAAAGCTCATCTCCTTCTTTGGCTAAGACTACATATTGCTCTGCTACTGGCTGCTTCATGCGGTCGGTCCAAACCTGAAGACGATCCGCTCGAACTTCATGTTCTAAATAGTGCTGGGTAAATTCATCCTGGTAGTGTTGCTCCCAACTTAGCGCATGTAGCTGGGCAATCGCAGCGGCATCTGTCGTTTTTGCGGCTTGATAAATGATCATTCGTGCAGTCTATTTTTAGCAGTGAAGATTTTTGTTAGCTGGTTTTCTAAGGGCTAGAACTGTAGTTTTGCTTATTCTAGTCAGTCTATACCTTTTTAGCGTATTTTCGCTCATTGAAAGATTTTTTATTTATTTTAGCCGCCGTATAACAGAAACAATTTATTTGCCTTCTAAAAAATCAAAGCATATGACCTTAGCGGATGTAACAGAACAGTTTCAAGCAGTGGCTGCCAAAGCCCCTAATTTAGGAAAATCATTGAAATTTGCCTTCGATGAAGGCGTCGTTTTTTTAGATTTGACCAGCGACGATGCTGTCGTAAGCAACGAAGATAAAGAAGCAGATTGCACCATAACCACTACGATTGAAACCTTAGAAGGGATTCGTAACGGAAGTGTTAATCCAATGATGGCGATGATGGGTGGAAAAGTGAAGATTAAAGGAGATATGGGCTTAGCCATGCAATTGCAGAGCTTATTGAGCTAATTTGTCTATTAAAGAAACTGTTTTGAAACTAAGAGCTAATTTCAAAACAGTTTCTCAATTATTCAAACTTTATGCTTAGTCGTCAGCTTTAGTCAGCTTTTCCATTTGCTTTCCTCCTGCCAACTCTATCATTAGGTTCATTTCTGTCACTAATGCTTCATTATTTCCGCTGTAGCCAACACTTTTAAATCGAATCTTACCATTACCGTCTAGCACAAATTTAGTAGGAATTCCTTCCACCTTATACTTAGCAACGATCTTGTCCTCTTTATCCATTAAGACATTGAACGTGTATTCGTTCTTACTGATGAAGTCCGTTACATCCTTCTCTTTGTTTTTCCCACGTTCCCAAGTATCAATGAATAAAAAAGCGACTTGATCACTATCTTTATACTGGTTGACCATTTTTTGCATACCGGGGAAAGAAGCTTTACAAGGTCCACACCAGGTCGCCCAAAAATCTAGCACTACGACCTTTCCTTTCATATCATCTAAACTCACCTCCTTCCCTTCTAGATTGACTAGCCTAAAATCGGGTGCATCTTCCTCGATCATTTTAGCGACCAATTCTTCTTTGAACTTTATCGCAGCTTCCTTTTCCAGTCCAGCCAAATGCTTATTATAAGCTTGCTCGATAGTATTGTTAGCGAGAAAAAGACGACGATGTTGTTTCTTCATTGCCTCTGTTGCATCATTCGAGCGGATTTTCTCGGCCAAGAAGTCTTCTGTCTCAGCCCCTCCTTTCGCCTCTTCCATAAAGATTCCTAAACGTTCATACATTTCTCCACCGACATATCCTCCACTATTACAAACCTTATATTGATAAGCGTAAGCTTCTTCTTTTTCTCCCTTCTTGTATAAAATCAGTGCATAGGTATCAGCATACATGTAAAAACTGCTTTCCAGGCGTTTCTTCCACTCGTCTGTAGTCAGATAAGAAGGCTTATTAGCCGTTAAATCAGCTTGCTCTGTCTCCAATAAATCCAATGATTGTTTGGATAGCTTTTTGGCCATATCAATATTTGGTGCTTCCTTGTCTAAGGCGGCCCCGGAAAGATTCCAAGCAAAATTATTGAGCATACTTGCTTTCTGAGTAGGACTCGGAATAAAAGCTAAGTATTCCTGAAATTTGTCCCACTCCCCTTTAGCACCATAGGCATTGACCAATCGACTGGCCATACTGGTTAATACCTTATCGATATCCTTTACCGAAGCATATTTCTGTTGAAAAGCCTTAAATTGCTGTTCTTTCAAGGCTAAATCTTCCTCTTTTTCAAAGGCGGTTTGGACTTCATTTCTCACCAACTCTCCTTTGCGATATTTCTTGCGCATTTTTTTCGCCATCGCTTCTGCCCCAGTATCATCTTTCAGCATTTTACTTACCGAATAAGCCAGCATGACTTCCTTTTCCGTAGTTTTGCGTTTGGCTTTCAAGGAAGTCAATACTGTTTTAACATCGGCAATAGCAGCTTCATCCTTACTACGCATCGCTATATTGGCATAAGCGCTTAAAATATCAGGGTTGAATTTAGAAGCAGGGTAGGCACTAATTTCTTTTTGGTAATATTTAATTGCTTTGGCAAAATCGCGCTGCAGCTTCATCAAACGACCAAATGATCCCCAGGCGCTGGCTAAACTCGCATAAGTGCCCTGAGAAACGGCAGTTTTATCAGCGGTATACATCTTTACCTTGTATCCCTTATCCCCATTATTATCAAAAAGCTCCTCTTCCTTGGCACTTTTAAATAATACAAAAACAGAGCGGGCATCCGCTGATGTAGATAAAGTTCCTGTATAGGTATCTCCTGCAGCTTTTAACTCAATGTTTACAGCTGTAGGCAAGCCTAATTCTTGACAGATATAGGCAATCGCCTCAATCGTATTGTCATTTTCTAGGGGTGTGCCCTTTTTATCATAAGAAATAGTCAACACGTCACCAGGGGAAGGTTTTTCAGGTGAAACAACAAGGCCTTGGCCAGTTGCCATGGTTCCTAGTAAGACGAGGAGGCAAAAGGAGAGAATCTTTTTCATAAGTGCAATTGGATTTGGTAAATGAAGTGGTTTTAAAATGGAGGTAGAAATGAGTAGTAAATGTTTGGGTTTCAATCGAAATTCATTTTGAAAAGCGTACCTACTCGCTTACCGGCCGGTAGCGAAAGTACGGTTGATCCTGTCTAGTGCCAGATAAGCTCGGCGAAACCAGACAGGAAATAGCTGTAGTATTGGATTCCTTGGGTTGGTAAATAATTTGTCATTATGAACCAACCTAAATATAAACATTTCCGGATTCAAAACACTTTGAACCCGGAAATGAAGCTTTATGAAGTAGCTTTTTGTACGCTAATTTGCAGTTTTACCTCGCCTGGCAATTCAATGGCTTCGCCTTGTTCAATATCCGTAGACATCTCTAATGAAAGGGCAAGTGTTTCACTTTTGATATAGTCACCAAATTGCGCGATAGCAGCATTAACCGCTTCGTGTTGTTCCACGGTAACCGCAATTTTATCCGTCACTTCAAAGTTCTTGTCTTTACGGATATTCTGGATGCGATTGACCAAGTCACGCGCCATCCCTTCCGCCTCCAAGGCTTCGGTGATCGTAACATCCAGCGCTACCGTTAATGGCCCATCGTTGGCCACCTGCCAACCCGGTATATCTTCCGTAATGATTTCGAAATCTTCCAAGGTCAAATCGAATGTATCTCCATTGATACTCAATTGATAGAGATTATCCTGTTCGATTTGTTGTATATCCTCCTGCCCGAGACCGTTGATGATCTGTACGGCATCTTTCATCTGCTTACCTAAACGGCGACCCAGTGTTCTGAAATTGGGCTTAATTTTTTTGGTGACGATTCCGCTTGTATCTGTGATATACTCCAGGTCCTTGACATTCACCTCCGCCAATATCAAATCTTTCACTTCCTCCACTTGTTGCTGGAAAGAAGCATCTAATATGGGTAAAAGGGCACGTTTGAGTGGTTGTCGTACCCGTATTTTCTCCGTCTTTCGGATAGAAAGTACCAAAGACGAGATACGCTGGGCATAATCCATTCGCTCTTCTAGGGCTTTGTCTATTGCTGATTCATCCACCGTTGGAAAGTCTGTCAAATGGACGGATATAGAAGCTTCCTTTTGCGTTGCTGAATTCAAATTACCATATAACCAATCTGCAAAGAAGGGCGCCACGGGTGCCATCAACTTAGTCACAGTGGTCAGGCAATGATACAGCGTTTGATAGGCCGCGATTTTATCAGAAGAATAATCTCCCTTCCAGAAACGGCGGCGACATAATCGAACATACCAATTACTCAGGTGATCATTCACAAACGTCATCACTCTACGGGTCGCAAGCGTCACATCATAATCGGCATAAGCCGCGTCCACCTCTCCGATCAAAGTATTCAATTGTGAGATAATCCAGCGATCTATTTCCTGTCGTTGATCAAGCGGGACATCTGCCTGTTCATACTTAAAGCCATCGATATTGGCATATAATACGAAGAAGGAATAGGTATTGTATAAAGTACCGAAAAACCGTCGACGGACTTCTTCGATACCCTCCAAGTCAAACTTCAGGTTTTCCCAAGGATCAGAATTCGACATCATGTACCATCGCGTAGCATCCGCACCATAGGTAGCCAGTGTTTCGAATGGCTCGGCAGCATTCCCCAAACGCTTAGACATCTTTCGGCCATTCTTATCCTGTACCAAGCCATTGGATACCACATTTTTATAGGCTACACTATCGAAAACCATCGCTGCAATCGCATGTAAAGTATAGAACCAGCCTCGGGTTTGATCGACTCCCTCTGCAATAAAATCAGCAGGGAAATTCCTTTCAAATTTTTCTTTATTTTCAAAGGGATAATGCCACTGTGCATAAGGCATCGATCCGCTATCAAACCAGACATCGATCAAATCCAATTCCCGAATCATTGGTACACCGTCGTCGGTGACCAACACCACATCATCTATATAAGGTCGGTGCAAATCCTTGGGCATTGATTGGTCTTTGCCCAAGGCTGCATTCGCTTTGCTTATCTCAGCTTGCAATTCCTCCATCGAACTGATACATATCTCCTGCGTGCCATCTTCGGTACGCCAGATCGGCAAGGGAACCCCCCAATACCGAGAACGAGACAAGTTCCAATCTTGCAGATTTTCCAACCATTTACCGAAGCGACCTTCTCCGGTAGAACTCGGTTGCCAGTTGATCGTTTTATTCAATTCAAACATCCGATCCTTCATACTTGCCGCTTTTACAAACCAGCTATCCAATGGATAATAAAGGACAGGCCTGTCGGTCCGCCAGCAATGCGGATAAGAGTGAAGGTATCTTTCCGAATGAAAAAGTTGATTCTCTGTTTTTAGCTTGATTACGATATCAGCATCTACAGATCGCTCTTCTTTTTGGCCATAATCTTTCACATAGCGCCCAGCGAAATCAGTCACCTCATCGACAAATTGACCTTGCTTATTGACAAGCGGCACCGCATTATCCAATTCATCTTTGACCATCAAAGGTGGGATGTCGTACTTCTGCGCTACTTTAAAGTCATCCGCTCCAAAAGTAGGTGCGATATGTACAATTCCGGTACCATCTTCTGTAGAAACAAAGTCCCCTAACAGGGCACGGAAAGCAGGTTTGTCTGGTGTCACATAAGGCATCAACTGCTCATACTCCATGCCCTCTAGTTCACTGCCTTTCATCTCAGCCACGATCTCGATATAAGGGATCGGCTTATTACTGGCCTTGACTTCATCGGGGGTCAGGTCGGCTTTGGCTTCAGTGAAGTAAGCACTCAAGCGATCCTTAGCCAATATTACATGGCTGAGTTCCTTCGTGTATCGATTGAAGGCTTTCACTTTCACGTAAGTGATATTCTTACCTAATGCAACAGCAGTATTGGAAGGGAGGGTCCAAGGCGTGGTGGTCCAAGCCAGGAAGTAATCGTTCTCCGTTCCTTTTATTTTGAACTGTGCAACCGCCGAAACATCAGTAATTTCCTGATAGGCTCCTGGCATATTGAGCTCATGAGAACTCAAGCCTGTACCTGCGGCAGGAGAATAAGGCTGTATCGTAAATCCTTTATACAGCAAGTCCTTTTTGTATAATTGCCCCAATAGCCACCACACCGATTCTATATATTCATTGGTGTAGGTGATATAAGGATTTTCCAAGTCGACCCAATATCCCATTTTACGTGTGATATCATCCCACATATCCTTGTAGCGCATCACCGTCTCCTTACATTTCTGGTTATACTCATCTACAGAGATCGACTTGCCTATATCTTCCTTGGTGATTCCGAGTTCCTTCTCTACACTCAATTCAATGGGTAGTCCGTGCGTATCCCAGCCCCCTTTTCGTTCTACGCGCTGGCCTTTCATCGCATGAAAGCGGCAAAAAAGATCTTTGATCGTCCGGGCCATTACGTGGTGAATACCTGGTTTGCCATTAGCTGATGGAGGTCCTTCATAGAAGACATAACTATTGGAGACATCGCGTTGATCGACACTCTTTTCGAATATGTTTTCCTTCTCCCAGAAATCCAGTATATTTTTATCTATCTCTGGTAAATTAAGCTGCTTAAATTCTCGATACATGGTTCCGCTTTTTTAGTCTTTCGCTTCCGTTTGTCCGTCTCTGACAATTTTTGTGGACAAGTAAAAGTAAGAGACTAAAGCGACCATCGGAAGCTGTGTCTTTTGCTTTTACTTGTCTCAAGAGCACAAAATTGGCCGAGAACCCCGTTTTTGTAAGGCGATTGGCCGAGGAATTCGCAAAGATACCAAAACAAAAAGCTCCGGCAAATCGCAATCTGCCGGAGCTCTTAATTTTTTTCATATCATTAGCACTCAGCAATTGTCTGGCAACCCTGGAATAATAATGCTAATAATTATATGATGATTGTGGTACATTTGTATTTATCGTATATCGACAAATGTAAGCCGAATTGAATCGATAGTCAAGCCTTAGCTCATAAAATGATTGGAATTAAAGTAAAAACGCTGCTACTTTTTATCTTTTTCACGTCCCTACTGGTAGGCCAAAACAGCCATCCTCATTTTCGAAACTACTCCACCAATGACGGTCTTCCTAGCTCGGAGGTTTACACCGCTTTCGAAGATAGTCAGGGGTACATATGGTTCGGTACCGACAATGGGGTAAGCAGGTTCAATGGCTATGAGTTTGAGAATTTTGGCGTAAAAGAGGGCCTTTTGGACAATGTTGTCTTCCACATCCGGGAGGACAAAGGAGGGAAAGTCTGGATGAATACGATGTCGGGGAAGTTGTATTATTATTGGGATGGGGTAATATATCCTTATCAGTATAATTATATACTAGCGGAAAATAAAGATAAAATTATTACCCCCACAGGTTTTCACTTTACAGAACAGAATGAACTTTTTATCGGGCTTCGGGGGTGGGGAATATTAAAAATAGATGCCACTGGTGATTATTCTTTATTAAATGAAGGTATAGATGCCAATATGTTTTTTACGGAAGTAGATGGGCAAATAATTTATGCTTCAATTTCAGCCAAATTATTATCTGATAAATTCAGAGCCGAACGGCTTCGAACACAGGAAAACATCTACTGTCTGATTAAAAAAGGGACTCATCTCTTGCTCAACAATCCGATAAAGAAAGGCATAACTAATAACTTTCGCGCATTCAAATATGGCACTAATTTCGGTCTAATGAATCGCGAAAAGCTCACGCTAGTTGATACTAATCTACAAGTTATTGAGTCCCTGCCTATCCCGCTGCCGGTGGCCGCTATTATCCCCGATAAAACAGGAGAAATATGGGTAGGCCTAATCAAAGGAAATGGGATTCAGAGGTACCAGGACCTTAAAAGTCTCCAGAAAAATCAATTCGAAGCCTACCTCTCAGGAGTCTCCATCTCTTGGGTGATGCAAGATCGATCTGGAGGGTATTGGTTGACTAGTTTAGAGAATGGGCTTTATTACTGCCCAGCCCTAGATTTTCAAGTTTATGACGAGAGTAGCGGACTCAGTGGCAGTCATATCACCGTTATTACGCCTAAAACGGATACTTCCTTCTTTATCGGTTTGCGCAATGGAGCGATTTATGAATACGACCTTATATTGGATAGGATCTTGGAAGTCAAAAAATTGGACAAACAAGATGAGATTCATGACCTTTTGTATATAACTAAGACCCAAACATTATGGAAAGCTGGCACAACCATGGATTATTTGAAGGATGGGAAATGGTTTTCTATTTTTAACAAGCAGAATAAACTAAACATACCATTATCAGCTAAAAACTTAGCTGTCGACCGGGATGATAAATATGTTTGGGGCTGTTATCATGCCGGATTTTATATTATTAACAGCCAATTGGGTCAGCTCAAATATTCTTCTAATGAAACCATTCCGGCTCGAAGAACGCTAGCAACATTTGAGGATAAAAATGGCAGGAACCTAATCGGTAATGTGGATGGATTATTTGAATTCAAGAATCAACAACTGTTGCCCATCCAACCTGTTCACCCTATTTTCAAGTTTAGAATAGAAGCTATAACTGAATTATCCAAAGGCGAAATCGTATTAGGAACAAAAGGAGGTGGAGTAGCCATTTGGTCAACCGAAAAGATAGTTATCATTGATGAAGAAAAGGGCTTAAGCACCAATATGATCGAAAATCTTTACGTAGATGCTTCCGATAATATATGGGTTAGCACTTTGGCAGGATTAAATAAGATTACCGTTTCTGATCAACTTACAGTCTCATCAGTTAGTCAATTTACTTTAACTCATGGATTACCCTCCAATGAGATTAATGGTGTTTTGGCAATAGGAGATCACACCTGGGTAGCTACTAAATTAGGGCTTATCAGAATACCTTTAAAGGAGAATACGAATGAAGCAACCTATAAGCCAGTACTTCAAAAAGCCCTTGTCAACAATCAAAAAACCAATCCTACAATCATTGACCGCTACCCCTACCAGAGCAACAATTGGCAATTCAATTTCTTTAGTCCCAATTACAAATTCCCAGGAAAAATCCCTTATCGGTATCGGATTCAAACTGGCGAAACGTGGACGATGACGACCAACAATGTGATTAATTTTGCCAAATTATCTCCAGGCGAGTATCAATTTGAGGTACAGGCTCAAAATGAAGATGGCTTCTGGAGCGACTCATTACTTATCCCTTTCACGATCAATACCCCATTCTGGATGAGCCTCTGGTTTATCGCCCTTTCTATCAGTATCCTGGTGGGTGGAATCATACTTTTCTTCCAACGAAGAGTAAATCGCGTCCAACAGGAAGCAAAAGTTCAACAGGAAATTAACACCCTCAAACGGGCAGCCTTACAAGCACAAATGAACCCCCATTTCATATTCAATTGTCTCAATTCTATCCAGCAATTTATAGCCGTTGATGATAAAAAGAATGCCCTGCATTATCTATCCCGCTTTGCCCAATTGATCCGTTCCACGCTCAATGCCAGTCTGGCCACTACAATACCCCTGGAAGATGAAATTGAAATGCTAAAAAATTACCTCGAACTGGAAAAGGCAAGATTTGGTAATAAATTCAATTTCCACATCTCTGTTGACGACGCGCTAGAAACCTTTGAGGTAGAAATACCTCCCCTTCTAATTCAGCCCTATGTTGAAAATGCCATCATTCATGGCTTAGCTAACCTAGAACAGCCCGGAAAATTAGATATCAATTATAGCTTAAAGGAAAATAGGCTACTAGTCACCATTACAGATAATGGCGTAGGCATATTCCATTCTCAAGAACTGAAAAAAGGGAAGAAAAACTTGAAAAAATCACTAGGCATGGGTATTACCAGGAAAAGATTGAACCTTATTCAATCTAACGGAGCAAGAGATAGTGAGGTACAAATTATCGAACGACAAAGTCAGGAAGGTAAGATATTAGGAACGACCATTAAGCTAGAGATTAGTATAGAGAGAGAAGGGGCGGCCTAAGCCACCCCTTTAAAACTCCTAAAGCTGTCTCTTATACACATCTCCGAGCCCACGAGACCGAGGCTGATCTC
>OJCB01000567.1_pt1 | contig 13558 bp, 5 predicted proteins | sample 1591501 | NCBI WGS metagenome assembly OJCB01 (sample SAMN05416813, study PRJEB24817) | seawater metagenome | isolation source: Sea water | place: Canada:Atlantic | collected 2013-07 | reverse complement strand
GAGATCAGCCTCGGTCTCGTGGGCTCGGAGATGTGTATAAGAGACAGGTGCCAAGGAGTTCAGCCCTGGAGCCAGTGTGCGTGAATTTACCCATCGTAACAACGGGATAGACGAGCCAGGCGAAATCGGGTCGGCAACTGAGTCGCTCGATGGGATCGGGAGAATCGGTATTGCCCTTATCGAAGTGCGTTGCTGCAGTGGAAGCAACATGGCCGCCAGCGGAAAAGCCGAGAATCCCAATCCGCTTTGGATCAATCTTCCACGCAGCAGCGTTCGCGCGGGTGAGGCGGATGGCGCGCTGGGCGTCGAGTAAGGGCACCTGATGGCGAAGCTTCGGCAGTCGATACTCCAGGATAATGGTGGCAATGCCGTGTTCGCTAAGCCATTGCGCGATGGGATAGCCCTCACGATCCGTGACGTGGCGAATGTATCCGCCGCCGGGACAAAGCACAATGGCTGCACCTGTGGCCTTGTCGGCAGCGGGAAGGAAAACCTCAAGTTCCAAATCGGAATCCTCAAACTTGCCGTCGCCAACCGGCGCTTTGCCGGGCCAAAGGGCAATACGCTCGGTCGGTGTCGGTTGAACCGGTTTGTCACCGAGAAGTTTCGACAGATTCGCTTCGATCGACTCGGCCCAGATGGCGTAACCCTCCTCGGTCAGGTGCAGATTATCGGGCATCATCCCACGAGTCAGCACGCCCTCATCGTTCATATATTTCGAGCCGATGTCGAGGTAATGAACGTGCTCTCCATCGGCAGGCTTCGAGAAAATAGCATTGGCCTCCCGGGTCACTTGTCGTCGCTCGTCGTCATCGTTTTCACCACGCGGAAAGATCCCTAACAAGAGCACCTTGGTATCGGGGAGTTTGGCCCGCAGTTGTTCAATGATGAGCTCTACCCCTTCGGCGATTTGTTCGGAGGTGTTGTCGCGGGAGTTGTTCGTGCCAATCATCACCACAGCAGCCTTCGGCGAGATGTCTTTGAGGTTACCATTGTCGAGGCGCCAGCTCACGTGCTGTGTGCGGTCGCCCCCGATGCCGAGATTGACGGCATTTCTCTTTCCGTAAAACTTCTCCCAGACTTCTGCTCCGCGACTTTCCCAACCGCTCGTGATCGAATCGCCAATGAATACCAGATCAACCTTACCTTCGCTGACACGTTTGTTGATCTGCACGTGTCGCCCCATTTTACCGCTCGAGCGAGGGACTGCCGAGGTGTTCGCCGCGTGGGTTCCGTCAGGGTTTACCACGCCATGAACCGTCAACTGCTCGCCGAGCAGCGTACGCAGCATTGGCAGGTCGTATTCCCGCAAGGCGCCGAAGACCAGGTTCGGCTGCTGGTTCCGCACCAAAGGCGTTTCAACAACTGCCTTCCACGAATCGATCGAAGCTGAAATCCTCACGTCACCAAAAAGTTCAGGCTCCAGTGCTGCCGCGTGCAAAGCAGGAACTCCGGCTTCGCCCACGGCAACGAGGTGGGGCTTCAGGGATTCATTCCCTGTCTCTTTTCGCATCGCCCGGACAATTTGCCAGATATCCTCAGCCCGTAAGCCGACGTAGCTTTTGCCCAGTAGACCCGCCAGCCAGGTATCTTTTCGATCCGTACCAACCAGCTCATCAGAGATACGAGGTTTTTCGACTGTTCTTTTTGTTTCGCCGAGTCCGCGAAGATCGATCGCGAGTACGGGGGTGCCCGCTTTTTTCGCGACTCGATTCACTGCTCCGGATTCGATGGCAGCGCGTGCACCGGCACCGTGGAGAAAGATCGTAAGATTTTCTTTGTCCTTCGATTTTTGGATTTCGATAAGATGACCCGGCAGAAGAATGCCCGGCTCCGGTTCGATCACCAAGCGTCCCTCATCTACCTTTTTCATCTTGGGCTCCGGCAATTTCGACAGATTCCGGGCACCGATCAGCTGCCGAACTTTCGCCAATAACGCGTCCCGGTTTTCGGGCTTCCCATTTTTCGTTCGGCGGGCGGCAAAGCTTTCGTTCGAATCCGCATTCAGATCAAACGCGGATCGCGCTCCTTTCAATTCCAGCACCTTGCCATTGGGCGTGGCATTCAATTCTGCCTCGGGCAATGGGCTCAATTCTCCTTCGGAAATTGGCTTGTCCAAATCCAACAGCCAGCGCCGCATCCAATTCGCCGAAGCGACCCGCATTTCGGTGGGGAAGCCGTGCTCAGTATTGGGCTCGACCATGTTGACGCGCTCGGGAAACCCCTGCCGGGTTGCGAAGCGTTTTCCCTCGCGAAACAAATTCCATGCTCCCTTGATATCAAAATAGTCACCGGTCGCCGCCATGATCAGAGTTGGCTTTGGCAAATGCATCAGCACGTAGTCGGAGTGATCCATTCCAAAAGCGATCTGGCCGTGAATGTTCTGCTCCGCGTCCTGCGTTCCAATCGTGTTGAGCAGACTTCGAAAGCCGGTGAGATAACAGCCGGGTGCCGCAGCGACGATCCGATCATCCAGTGCCATGAGGTAGCTCGTGTTGGTTCCCCCGCCGGAAATCCCGGTGCAGCCAATCTTATCGGCGAGAATGTCAGGCCGGCTCTGCAGATAGTCGATCGCCCGCATCCCGTCCCAAATCATGATCCGCGCCGTGTTGCTGCCCAGCAAATGCGCACCCTGATCGATCAGTGAATGTTGCATGGTACTGGCAATGGGCTTTCCGTCCGAGCCGTAAACCTGCTGGCGCTCGCCCTGCCCGATAGGATCGTAGCAGAGGACAGCGCACCCGCCTTTGACGATGACGATCGAAGCCTGTTGGTATAGTTCGCGATTTTTCGCGCTGGCGCTGTGACCGGTGGGATGTAGCACGGCGGGAAACGGCCCCTTCCCTAAGGGCAGGTAGAGCGTCGCGGTAACGTGGAATCCCGGCTGCGATTCAAAATAGAGTTTCTCGATGCGGTAATCGTCAACGCTCAGCTCGCCCGTGACTTTCGGATTCAGCGGCGTGCGTTCGGGAAAGCCGCCTAACTGGCGCACAAAAAAGGCACGCCGCTCGTCCTGCCATTTTTTCAGATCGTCGTCCGTCGCCAGTTTTTCAAAAGCCGCATCGCGTCTATCCAGGGCAAGGATGGCTTGTTTCTTCAGCCACTCCCCCATCATCTCCGTCTTCGGCACGCCCGGCGCGATTTCGTCGGGGAGAACTTCGAGGGTTTGGCCGAAGCCGAATTGAAACGGCAGCAGTATGCCGATTGCGAGGACAGTGAATTTCATGGTTAAATGAGAAGAATTTTGGGAGGGGAAGTTTGGTTTTCCACAGCCGCTGAAGTGAGATGTCAGGAAGCCCGTTTGAGGTTTCTTAAGCCGACCGGTTTTTGAGATTATTAAAAAACAAATGAAAAAGGCAACGTTTCCTTTTTACAAGCCCCTAAATCAAGCCGCTTGCGACCGGTTGTATGAATGGGTTCTAAACTTCAGTCAGCGTTTCTTTACTGCCTCCAAAACTCTCAGTCTCAACGCCCAAACGCTGTAGCATCGTCAGGTATAAATTTGAAAGTGGCAATTCTTCGTAGCTGACATCTCTGCTCCAGCCGATGTCTGAATTGATACCGGCATCGACCTGGTTGTCCTCGTTGCCTTGCCCATACTTCAGGTATCGGCCGTGCTTGAAGCCCATATTTTTACCGCCGGTCAGGATCAGCGGGTAGTTGCGCGAAGTGTGAAAAGCGCTGGAGGCCGAACCAAAAAACAACAGGGTGTTATCCAGCATGGACCCACTGCCGTCGATCTCCGGAGTTGATTTCAACCGGCTGGCGAAACGGCCGTATTCCTCACTGAGAAAACGCATATAGGTTCCAAAATTTTTCCAGCCACCTGGCTCCTTACCTTTATGGCTTAGCATGTGGGTCAGATTCAAGCCAACCGCACGCGCCAGGTAATCGCTCGCCCCAACACCATTTTCCCGGCCGATTTGATAGGTGACGGCCCGGGTTGAATCGGTTTTGAAGGCCAGGTAAATCAGTTCAAACATGGTCCGCAAATAGTTCAACGGATCCTCTGGCGTGACATCGAGCGTCAGATGACCGGCTTCAACTTCTGGAAATGGGATATCGATCCAACGCTTGGCTTTTTCGACTTTGACTTCGGCGTCGCGGACTGACTGAAGATAGTCATTGAGCGTTTCCTGATCGTGTTTGGAAAGCGCTCGCTTCAGCTCCTCGGCATCTGCCATCAAGTCATCGAGCGTGCTTTGGCTAGTGGCGAGACGTCGGGCCGCGTCATCGCTGCTGGTAGTGAACAGTCGATCAAAAATCCGCTTTGGCCGATGCTCCGCAGGAATTGGACGTCCGCTCCGATTAAAAGACATGGTCTGCGCACCGCGGGGCGAACCGGTCCCGCCATCGGTCGACATCACCAACGAGGAAAAGCGAGTGTGTGCACCCGCGTGCCCGGCAAACACCTGATCCAGCGAAACACCGTTTTGATAATCACCCGCAGCTCCGGTGTCCGCTCCAGTGAGGAATTGGTCAGCATTGGAATGCCCATGGACATTGCGAACCGAAGGGTGCGACAGGCCGCCGAAAATCGTGAGGTCATCGCGGAGTGGCTCCAGAGGATCCAGGCATTTGGTGAGTTTGAAGTCCCGGCCTTTACCATGAGGAAACCAACTCCAGTCCTGAAAAGCCGGATCTTCTTTGCGCGGCATCGGTACACCATCGGGTATGTAGAAGCAGGCGAGACGCTTTTTGGCTTCCGCAGTGTTGGCTGCGCGGGCCGAGCCGGTGAACGTTTCAAACGCAGGCAGGGCGAGAGCAAATCCGCTCGCGCTCCGAATAAATCTCCGGCGATCAAGTTGGGATAGTCTGGTTTTCATTCTCAATCAAGTTTCAATTTAAAAGCATTCGCGAGCGGATTGTAAGGTGCTGATTCCATCCTATTTCGTTTGAAAAAGGTCACTTGTCACGATCAACGTAATTAGGGTGGCGAGCCCATCATCCTGGTGACGAAGTTCAGCTGTGATTTGCTCCAGGTCTGCCCGATCCGAAAAGCGAAGCGGGCGACCAAGCGCGTAGGAGGTGAGTTTGTGCGCCATCGACCGGGCGAATTGATCCTGACGTCGTTTTAGCAGGAAACGTTTCAAGCCGTCCATCCCGTTGAGTTCCTGATTGTTGAAGAGAACACTGTTGGCATCAACCGGTTTCCCCCCGATATGCGTGCGCCAACGGCCGACCATGTCGAAGTTTTCAAACGCAATTCCCCAGGGATCAATCCTAGCATGACAGGACATGCAGGCAGGATCATTCCGGTGATCTTCCATGCGCTCCTTCAAGGTTAGCTTCAATATCTCCGGATCCGTTAAATCGATTTCAGGAACTGCCGGAGGAGGAGGTGGCGGCGGATCGTGCAGGATATTTTCCAACAACCAGATTCCACGTTTGAGAGGATGCGAATCTTTGCCATCGGAATTCATCGCGAGCAGACCGGCCTGAGTCAGCAAACCTCCGCGCCGATCGGCTGGATTCAGCGCAATTTTGCGGAAGTGACTGCCGTAGATATTGGGGATTCCATAGTGCTGGGCCAGTCTCTCATTGATCATGGTATAGTCCGAATGAATGAAATCCATCACGCTGTGATTCTCCCGGAGCACTTCGCGGAAAAAGGCAACCGGCTCTTGCTGCATCGCGTGTTTCAATTCATCATTGAACCCACCAAAAGCCTTTCGATCGACCTGTAGATAGTCCAGCAGCTGCAGGCCGAGCCATTGGCGAACGAAGTGCCTGGAAAATCGTTCTGCGCGTGGATCGCCAAGCATGCGTTCGGTTTGGCTCAACAAAACACCGGTTTCATTGAGCTTCCCGGATGTAGCCATATCCATCAGTTCCTGGTCCGGTAGACTGCTCCAAAGAAACATCGACAGCCGCGTTGCCAATTCGAAATCACTGAGACGACTTCCCTTTTCCTGCTGCTTTGAATCGGACTGAACAAGATACAGGAATTTTGGGGAGGCAATCACTGTCGCGAGCACTTCAATCATCGCCTCCTCGAAACTATCAAAATCGGGTCTGATTTTGGAAAAGAGAGCCACCTTCCGTTTGATCTCCGCATCGGTTGCCGGACGCCTCCAGGCGCGGTTCATGAAACGAGCGAGGACCTCTGCGGTGTAGGATTCATCACCGGCCTGGTTTTCACGTTCGAAGAATATCTTGGTGTGAGACTCCGGCGGCCATTGATCGAAATACGGAGAGATCAGTTCGACGTAATCGATGTGGATGATCCCGGCCTCGTCTCTTCCGGGGTTGGGGCGGATGTTTTCAAACTTCAAATACTCGGACCGATTCGCTCTGGCACCTTCTTCCTTGCGAAAGGAGTTCCGGATCACCTCTCCAAGGTGGATATCCCACTCATAGAACTGCGGATTGCCTGGCGGCGCGGTAATCGCAACATCGGTTTCGCCGATTTGATCGAATGCAAAAGAGTTGTTGCTTGCTTGATGGCCAAAATAGAGACGGAGATTTGGAGGGTCTTCAGTTTCCGCTGAACTGCGGGAAGCCCGAATCCGAACCCGAAGAGTTCCGGTATCAGGAAGGCGGTACTTCAGGTTGAACCCTGTGGTCGTTCTCGGCGGAACGGAAAGAATGTGAGGGGAAACAGCTGGCGCCTCAGATCGACTCTCGACCGAGTCCCAGGCTAGTGTTGTCGCACGAGGATCTGACATGGAAATAATACCTTCGCCAGTTTCCAGATTCATGAGGCTTGGATGAGTTGTTGGACGCGGCTTGAACCTTTCCCGTTGTTGTTCGAGTTCCTTTTTGCGTTTTGCCGGGTCGTTTTCGTTCCTCTTCCGGGTCCCCGTCATGTCGGCATCACGCACAGCCCGTATCCGCTCAGCTGCTACATCCATGGTGATGCCGCAATAGACTGCCTTCGGCCGCTCGCCAGACACCGTGGCTTTTTTCAGAGCATTGCGGCCCAACTCACGAAACGTCTCAAATTGCATCATGGACATTTGCAACATTTCTGAGCTGTTCTGGAAGCCATCCTCGGATGTCGTTTCCGGGGGTAAACCGTCAGCGAGGTCATGGGGCAGTCCGAGTAAATCCTGGAGCGCGTAGCTAAATTCATAACGCGTCATGCGGCGGAAGGATGAATGCCCTTCTTCACTGCGAGCGACTTGTGAGGCGACCTGAATTTCGGTCGACAGCCAATCGACAATCGAGGCCTTTCCCTCGCCAGAAATCTGCACGTCTTCATCCTGCGGCGGCATTTCGCCGTTGCTCACCACATCAATCACCTCAAGCCACCAGTTCTGATCTTCGCCATGAATGAGATCCGGATTCAGGGTATCGATGCGGAACTTTCCCTTCTGCTTTTCCGGGCCGTGGCACGGAATACAGGACTCGCGCAGAACAGGCTCAATCTCGTTTCGAAACGTTTCCAGATTCGCTTTCGGCACTGCTGCCGCTCCTTCGAGTGAATGCGGTTTCCGATAGATGGACCGAAGCGCGCCAGCCGCCTTCACCTCATCGAGCGTTGGCGTTTCCGCCAACTTCACTCCCTCCATGGACACTCCATCGAGCGCAATCTCAGAGAAATGAAAGTGAGTTTCGTCGTGGCTTTTCACGAACGTAAATCGATAGAACTGCCAGACCGAGTCGTTCTCAAACTGGAAGGTTCTTGATTGAAGCCGCTTCTCAAATACCGGCTGGTCGGTTTGGCGATCCAGCTCCGTCCAGTATTCGCCATCTTGTGATCCTTCCAGGATCCAATCCTTCGGATCGCGAGTCGGCACAGCATTCCCGGAGGTAATCGAATAGCTCTTCACTGCCATTCCTCCGTCTTCTGAAAGCTTGAGCATCCATTGGACCGGACGGCCCTCGTGCCACCCGCACCACTTGGTGCTAATGCTGGAGTCCACGCTCTTCTCCACTCCTTCACCACCACTAACGACGTGATTACTGGGGGATGACACTTCCGGGCCGGCGAACACAGGGCCTGCGACCACCAACGCTAGCGCGAGTATTACTTTTAGTGCCTTAATCATCGTTGTTCTCATAATTTTGCGCTGTCTGACGGATTCTTGCAAGGCCCCTTATCGAGCCGTCAATCCTTTCGGGATTGGGGGGCATTGATCGCCAGTGCTTTCGCGCAATACACTTACAATGACTGGCCGACTTTCAAAATTTTTGTAAATTTATCAGGATATTCTGCAGCGCGGAACAGGCCGTTTGTTCCCAGGACCCACCAGTATTTCACAGGAGTGCCGGGAGTAACGCAATCGGCATCGATGGCGATGATGCCGCCTATTTCGTCTTCCGACGTATATTTCTGTTCAGTCCATCGCTCAGCAGCAATGTGACTTACAAGCAATTCCGATTCAGCCTTAGGTTCCAGCGCCTGGCTAAAACATCGCGACCACGGGTGAACTCCCCATTTACCTGCTGCCATTGCCAGGATTGGTCGGTCGTTGCTCAGCGCTGGCCACTGCCTGAGCCAGAAGCTATCTCGCCCGGAGTTGAAGGTATGGACAAGACCGTGAGTTGTGGCGTATGAGAATATATGCGAACTTCGGTTATCAAAAGCGAAGTTTAAGTACCCTATATCATCTCGCTCAGTCTCGATGCTGAAATTCTGTCCGTTGTCATATGATTGATAGGCACGCGTTTTGTTCTGAGTGGTGTTGATCTCGGGGCCACCTAAGCCCAGCGTAGTCATCATATCGTCCGGGCAAGTTACAGCATGTGTATAGGTGTTGCCGTTATTCTGGAAATGCCATTTATCGGTCTTTACAGCTGTAAACCTCTGGTTATCAGCAATGATCTGTTTCCAGGTAGTGCCGCCGTCTTCGCTTCTATACAGACCCTTGCTTTCGCAGCCGACAAGCATGATGTCCGGCGTGTTGGGAACAAAAGCAATAATCTCACCGCACAGACTCGATGGACCTGTCCCGTCAAAGTCGCCCGGGAAATCCAGTTTTTCCCAGGATTGACCGGCATTGTCGCTGCGGTATAGCCCGCCTTCAAAAGCGCCGGTTCCACCGGCTTTCCCGGCGGCGCGGTAGATAATGTCCGAATTCTCGGGATGTATGGCGACACTGCGCACGCAGTTTGCCGCACGACTCAATTTGCCATTGATCTGCTTCCATGTCTGACCGGCATCTGTGGTGCGGAGCAGTCCCTGTGTCGGCGAACGCAGGACAACGATATCCGCGTTTGATGGCGCCACGGCAATGCCGGTATATCTAAGGCCGCGAGTATTCTCCGCTGTTTTGGCTTTAGGGTATGCGAAGTCCTCCGGAACACCGTTTACGAGAGTGATATTCGAGACACTTGCCTGAAAGTAGGTTTGCGCATTCTGTGGCAAGGCGCGGAATACAATCCCGGCATCTACATTGTCGCCAATCTGCTTGTAGTGGGTGGTGCCATACTCCCATGTCTTTCCATCAGTCGATGTTAATGCCGAAAACAACCGTCCGCGGCGAACGACCCGTACCCATTTATCTCCTTTCCCGGTCAAAGGGTGATGAGACAGCCGCCCCGCTCCTAGATCAAGGTGGTCCGGTGTAGTTTTCAATCCGCGTTTAGCCGTCTGCATAATTCCAAATTCGGGTCCCCACTGATAATTGTTTTTGGAGGCATCGGTTCGTACGGTTAAGCCAGCCCATGATAGCGGGTTCACCGATCCATTGTTTTGCCCCAGATAATCATCAACACGGCAGGTAAGGGTGAAATCTCCCGTGATATTCTTGTAGATAGCATATTCACCTTCACCTACAAAACTAAAGGAATCGGGCTTGGTCTGGATGATATTCCGCGGGACATTGGCTTCACCGGCTACACCAAGCTCCCAGCCTTCAATCGGAGTGGATGCGACGTTCACGAAACCGCCTTCTGTATCGATGGTGTGATTGCCGTCATAAAACAGACGTGACCATATTTTTTGTTTGCCTGCCGGAAGACTGAGATCAGGCAGTCTGATAATCGGATCAGCCCCTTTCAGTTCTTCTCCTTCAAAAGCTGCGATTGCCATATCATCGGAAAACACCTGGATCTTATTAAGGGTATGCCCTTGGGAGATGATCCTGGCGACAGCCGAGACCGTTTGTGCGTCGTCTTGCACCGTCAGTGTTACCTGAGGATCATCAGCCTTCACTTTATGAAACAGGCTTGAAGCAGGAATGTCCTGCAATGCAATCCCCGGGCCTTCCCACTGGACACTGAAATACGGCCTTACTTTATCGAAGAAGTATTTGATACCAATCTCATGGTCGCCTTTGGCCAGGTTAAGCGAGAAGACCTTCTCCTCCGGGCCATGCAATCCATCCCAATCAAACGCTTCCCGACCGTCAACCTCCACACGGTAACCGTCGGCGGCTTTCATGTGGATGAGGTATAAGCCGGACGTCGGCACCCGCAAAATTCCTTCATAAATAAACCCATAACCGTGTTTCCGGTTGCCGAGAAGTGAGGTGTCAAACCCGCTGCAAATTCCCTGCTGTACCAGTTTATCATCGGTTAATTCATTGTATGACACCAGGTAATGACTTTCGGTGCGGCTATGGTGTGCTTTCTCCTCGGCTGGATAGCGAACATTGATGGGCCGAGCCGCATTATTGAAGAACATTTTGTATTCAAGCCCAGGCGCAGTTTCGATCGGAGAGGTCTTTTGCGCAGCAGGCGCTTTGGCCGCCTTGACGACAACAGGCTCGGCTTCCTGGTCAAACACGTCCGTCAGCGTAACACGAACTGTTGGATTGGCTACTTTAGCCTTAATCAATAGATCGGTGATATGAGGCATCCTGGCTTGACGCACGACAACAGGCTCGCCCTGACAACCGGCATTATCAAAGACTTCCACTTTATAAGCGAACTGAGGCGATGATGAATCAGTCATCTGCCAGGAGACCAGCACCTGCTCGCCATTTGATGTTGCCTTTACGGCTTTCACTTCAGGCATGTCTAATGCCGGTAAGTCGGGCTGGTCAACGGTAACCTCGTGAGTCTTGCCCATCTCCAGGTATTCAGTCTGCGCTCCTGTGGGTTTCAACTTGGGGTTGGCAGTACGCTCCATACTAAGAACCTGATTATTTTCGATGGTCCCGACGTAGAAATACGTGTCCAGAGCACTGCCTTTCGGAGGGATCTGAAACTTCACGGTATTCGTTTTGTGCCATTTGCCATCTTTGCGGCCATACCCCAGTCGTCTGTGCAAGGCACGAAGGGATCTACCTGCACCACCCGCATCTTCGAGAAACCCACCACCACCATTAAGCGTCGTGCCCGCCACAGGCATCCTGACAACGCCATACAGATGCCAGCGATCGTTTTTAACATCCTTCGTCCAGCGGCCCATATACGAGTAATCCGGATTCTCTACTCCCAATGGCGACCATACGCGCATCATCATGGTGTACCAATTTCCCGCCTTCATGTAAGGAAAAGCCGGACCGCCTATCGCGCCGCTGGCTCCTTCGCCAATGTACTGAGCCGGATAGTTATATTCCGAACAGGCTATTGGGCGAACCGGTTCTCCTTCTTTATTATGGCCCCAGAATGACCAGACCGAACCGGGTCTGTAAGCATCCTGAACATCTTTGGCCAGGTTCGGGTAGAAGTCAGGTTCCAAAGACGGAGGGCCACCTGTATATCCTCCATAGAAACTAACCGTCTGCGATGGTTTGACACCGGTATACCAGAGCGCAAAATAGGTCGACTCGGGCCACCAGGGCCAGCGGTAATCCACTATCGTCATATCGCAATCTTCCGCACCTTTGTCTACAAAACCGGCATAGGCTGACGGCGTGATAATACCAACCCAAACTGCGGCCAACACCGATAACCCTAAACATTTGTTCCTGGACATAAATATATTCCTCTACTTAACTGACTGACAACTGACAGGAAATTCCTTTTTCAAGCGCGAAAATCAAGCCCCCCCCTGTGAACGGTTTTTAAACGAAGGACGGAAGGAAATAATCGGCTCCTGACCTTCAATAAAGCCATAGAACGTTCCAAAAACCCTTCAATTTGTGACCGAGCCCCCATTCTGAAGAGCTGCGCCAGATTCGCGCCCGGGGCCAGTTTCCATTCGACAAAATTCAAGTTGGTGACTCATGGCTAACGATGACCCAATCCCTCCATTCAGCGCTTGCTATTCGAGGGAATTCGTTTCACGTTTTGGGTAATTGCGACCAATTTAAGGTTATTTAATGAAGAGCAGTAGAGATTCTAAAAAAGGGCCAATGCAGCCCCGGGTGGCTCTCGTGTTCCCCGCTCAGCTGGATTTTTCGCACTCCGTGATTCGGGGGGTGGCTGAAGATTTGGAGGTAAGTCCGGGATTTGCTCCGACACCGATCCATTTTATCGGCGATGAAGTGCTCGCTGACATTGCGCCTGTCAATACCTTTTCCGGAATTATCTCTCTGGCGGCCTGGGATAATCCAGTGTTGAGACTTGCTGTCGATGCAGGCATCCCGGTGATCAATTGCGGAACCGATTGGTTGAAAGAAAAGCGAGTTTTGAGTTGCTTTGTCGATCAAAAACTCGCGAGTCAATTCGCTATCCAGCACTTTAAAAAAGCCGGGTTGAGCCAGGTATATTTCCTGTCTCATGAACTGGGAAAACGCAAGGCTCTTGTGGAAAAGGCGGACGATTTTCGGGCCCAGGCGATTGCCTGTGGTTTGGAAACTGGTTCCTTTGACATGCCAGGAGATCCCATCAACGAAAACCCAAGTCGACTCACGGATTTTTCGAGAGAAACGGAAGTCGCTGATTTGCTCCACTCACTCCCGAAGCCCTGCGGGATATTTTGCGAAGATGACAATGCCGCGGTGATGGCAGCAGGTGTGGGATATGTAAACAATATAGCGATCCCCAGCGAACTGGCTATTCTCGGCTACGGAAATCAGATCGTAGGACGCCACAATATGATACCTATTTCCTCTTTTCCGATGGGCGGCAGACGCATTGGAAAAATGGCAGCCCGGCTAATGAAAAAATGGCTATCCTCTGGCAAAAAACCATCTTCCCCCAGGCCGTTGGCACCGCTGCCAATTGTGGTGCGTGAAAGCACGGGGGGGACGACACATAACATTGATATCGAAGCCGCCCGCCGGATGATTGAGAGCGAAGCCTGTTCCGGGCTGAAGGCTAAAGAAATACTTTCACTAGTGTCTGTGACTCGTAAGACCTTGACTGAACAATACAAGCGGGCATATGGCGAAACTCCAGCCGAAGCAATTCGACGTGTCCGCTTTGAGACGGCCCGATCCAACTTGTTGAGCTCTGCTTTTGAAAGTGTATCAGAAGTTTCCGTGAAATGCGGATTCTCGTCGATTACCAGTTTTTCCAACTTCTTCCAACGCCAAACAGGTATGTCGCCATTGGAATACAGGGGCACAATCCTGTCCGATTGAAGTCGTGATAAGTATGCCGAAGTTTAGGATGTGCGGGGTCGGTCAAAAACAATGAACAAAGCTAACCTGATAGGGATTCTGGCCACCAGGGCCACCGGTAATCCACCATCGTCATATCGCAATCTTCCGCACCTTTGTCTACAAAACCTGTCTCTTATACACATCTCCGAGCCCACGAGACCGAGGCTGATCTC
>OJCB01000566.1_pt1 | contig 13558 bp, 11 predicted proteins | sample 1591501 | NCBI WGS metagenome assembly OJCB01 (sample SAMN05416813, study PRJEB24817) | seawater metagenome | isolation source: Sea water | place: Canada:Atlantic | collected 2013-07 | reverse complement strand
AGCCTCGGTCTCGTGGGCTCGGAGATGTGTATAAGAGACAGGCCTATTAGGAAATATTGGAATGGCACAAAATTCTCTTGGGAATTATAAAGAAGCAATTTCTTGTTTAGAAAAATCTGTAAACGCTTGTCGTGAAAATGGGAATAGTCAAGGAGAAGTTTCCCAACTTCAAGCACTTGGGAACATCTACAGAAACATACGCCAATTTGAAAAATCTCTTAATGCCTTTCAAAAAGCCGTGAAAATTGCGGAAAAATTTGAACCAGAAAGCTTGTGTTCAACATTAGGAAATCTTGCAACAGTTTATAATCAAACTGGAGATTACAATGAAGCTATTAAAGTTCTTAACAAAGGAATTGTACTAGCGAATTCAGTTGGAGGAAAACAATCAGAAGGCAGTATGTTGGCAAGTTTCGGAATTGCTTACTTTCAAAAAGGTGATTTTGATAAAGCATTTAAGTTTACAACTGAAAGCATAGAAGTCACGAGATCAATTGGTGATAAAAATGGAGAATGTTTGTCTCTTCATAATTTATCAAACTTCTGCCTACAATTTGAGAAATATGATGATGCAATAAAGTATTCAACCATATCACTAAATATCGCAAAAGAAATAGGAATCAAACCAAACATTGCATCTGCGTATTATAATATTGGAACTTCAAATTTTTTCAAAGGAGAAATTGAGTTGGCAATTATAAATTTAAAGAAATCAATAAGTCTATACACGAACATTTTCGGAAAAGAACATCAACATACACTATCAGCTATTAAAGCATTGGAAAGAGTTGAAAAGTATCCGAATTCAAATAAAATGACTAAAATGGACTTAAAATAGTAAAAGAGCAGTAGCTAACACCGTATATAATTTATTGCTCGTTCAAGCCTACTTACGAAAGTCCTCGCGGACTTTCTTGGTCGGTAATCATTTACTAAATTAGGTGCTTGAAACACGCAACAAACCATATACAACAACGTTAGCAACTATTACTCACTGAACTCAAAATAAAATGGAAATTAATAAATTTGAATTAAGGCTTGAAAGAGTCAAAAAATCGAATTCTAATTTTGAGTATAAATTAGGAGATAAATTGAAATCAAAAGATTTTGAATTTATTGAGAAAAAAATGAATATAGAATTTCCTGAAAAAATAAAGGAATTTTATAATCATATTAATGGACTAAAAACATCAAACCCAAACTTTGAAATTATCGAATTGAATAAACTGAAAATTGAAAATTCTTTAGTTCATTTCGCAACTTTTGATGATAGCAAATATATCTGTTTTGATACTGACAAACTAAATAAAGCCGGCGAGTGGAACATTATTGAAAAAGAATCAGAGTACGAATTAACCTTAACTATAAGCAGTTTTTGGTCTAATAAAATTTGGAAATGGCTTGAAAATGAACAGAAAATATGGAAGGATGAATTTTGGCGTGCGGAATAAATAACAGTTGCTAACACCGTATATAATTTATTGCTGGCTTCTCGCCTACTTACGAAAGTCCTCGCGGACTTTCTTGGTCGGTAATTATTTACTAAATTAGTTGCTTAAACCACGCAACAAACCATATACAAACACGTTGTATGTCATTTAAGAAAAACCATAACTATATATGATAAAAGGGCTTTACGAAACACATTTGTACGTTGAAAATTTAGAAAACTCAATCGAATTCTATACTAAAGTTCTTGGACTAAAACAATGTCGATTTGGAGCGGAACGTAGAACTGCCTTTTTCTGGATAGGAACTGACAAACAAGCAATGCTCGGATTATGGGAAAAGCCAAAGGAGGAAATTGATTTGAGACATTTCGCTTTTGAATGTGACCCTGAATGGATAATAAATGAATCCATTGATTTTTTAAAATCACACAATTTAAATTTTTGGAATTTTCTACAAGACGACAATGAAATGCCAATGGTTTTTTGTTGGATGCCAGCAATATCAATATATTTCAGTGACCCAGATGGACATTATCTCGAATTCATCGGAATTTTACCTGGTGAAACCCAAGGAAATGATGAAAAACGAGTTGTCACGTATGAACAATGGCTTGAATTAAAAAATGAATAAAAAACGCCATACAACAATGTATAACCGCAATTACGGCATAGTTGGTTAAAAATATGAATCTTCTTACAAATCAATAAAACTAATTACAACGGAAAAAACGTAACTTTAAATCCGTAACTGACGGTTATACGAGACCGTTGGTAGCCATTTGAGCAGCGAACAGAGCAATTTAAAGACCATCCGACTTACGGAAAATTGAAAGAAAAATATGAATTGACTCTCTGATGTGAAGAATGAAAACTAACAGGTCTAAAGTGGATAGTCCACAACCTAAACTATAATGACCATAAACTTATAGAGTTTAGATTTTAACAATTAAATATTAAAAAAATGAAAAAATTATTTTTTGCTTTAGCTTTTATGCTAATTGGAACATTTACTTTTGCAAACAACACAAAGGTGAAAAATGAAGTCCAAAATTCATCTATTATCAATATTAATGGGATTACATTTTCTAAATCATCTAATAAAGATAATGTAGAATTGTTAACCAATGATAATACAAAATCACCATTATGTAGTGTTTCATGTTCTGTAAATGTAGGAGGTGTTGTATTTAGTGCTAGTGCGGGGAACTTTCTAAGCTCATGTGAAAGAGCAGGTAGAAGATGTGCCGAAAAACTTGCGGGAGCAGTAAACCAATTTTTGCAATCAGCCCCCTCTGGAGGTAATAGTATGCCACAGTATACCTAATAATTTTGATTTTTATGACGGAACAATTGGTTTGGAAATTTCTAAGCCAATTGCTCTGTTTTTTAACTTAACATAAACCTTATATCACATGAAAATATATATATCCTTAATTCTTCTATTTACAAACTTTTTTTGTTACTCTCAAACACTAAAAGTTAAATATGAAAAGAAAATTAAAACTAAAGAAACATTATTGTCAAAAACAGAGACTTTTAGAATGATTTACAGTAAAAATAAATCTATTTTTTATGGAATTTCAAATGATTCTACCAAATATGAATATAAGAAATTCATCGAAAATGTAAAAAAAATAGGAGTTGTTAGACTTGTTAAGATGGATGATAACACTTATGATTATTCATATAACGAAATGTTATACAAGGATTATTCTAAAGATACACTTTTTCTTAATGATTTGATTATGAACAAAATGATATGTATAGGTGAAAAAATAAATAAAATAGATTGGACAATAGATAGTGATATAAAAAAAGTGATTTTAGGAAAAAATTGTATTTCTGCTAAAACTAACTTTCGTGGTAGAACATATACTGCTTTTTTTACAACAGAGATCGAAGGCATTAATGCTGGTCCATGGAAATTTGATGGTTTACCCGGTGTTATATTATCAGTTAAAAGCGATGATGGATATGTATCATTTGAAGCACTAAAATTATCTATACAAAATAAGGATTTAAAAATTAGTAATCCGTTTGTAAAAACAAAAAATATAAGTTGGGATAAATATAAAGATCAATACAAGAATACCTTGTTAAATGCATTAAAAAGAATGAAATCGCTTTCAGGTGATGGCGAATCTGGTAGTATAGAAATTACTGACAAGATAGAAGATTTAGGAATTAAAAAACTAAAATTTTAAAGTGAGAACAATCTTATTTCTTCTTTTTATTTTTTTTACAGCTATATCTAAAAGTCAAATAATTAAGGGCACAATACTAGATAATTCTGGGAATAAAATATCTCAAGCTAATGTGTTTTTTAAAAAAGAAAAACAAGCGAAAAATTTTCAAGAATTTACCATTGCTAAAAATGGTTACTTTGAGCATGTTTTAAAGAGAGAATATGATAGTCTTTATATCACTATTCAAACTTTAGGTTATGAGGAAAAAACTCTTTTTCTAAAAAGTTTAAAATCGAAAACTATCAATTTAAAATTTGAATTATTAAAAAGAACGACCCTTTTAGACGAAGTTGTTGTTATATCTAAAAAAAGACCTTTTACAATAAAAAAGGACACTATAAGATATAATGTAAAAGGTTATATGGATGGTAGTGAACGAAAAATAGAAGAAGTTATTAAAAAATTACCAGGTATTCAAGTTAACGAACAAACAGGAGAAATAAAATATAAAGGAAAATCTGTTGAAACAGTCACTTTAGATGGAGATAATCTTTTTGGTTTTAATTATACATTAGGCACAAAAAATATCAATGTAGATATTGTCGAACAAATAGAAGCAATAGATAATTATTCAGAAAACCATCTTTTGAAGGGCATAGAACAAGGCGGTAAGGTTTCTTTAAATCTAAAGTTGAAAAAAGGAAAAACAGATTTGTCAGGTAATTTTGACGTTGGTTTAGGTATACAAAGTGAAAATAAAGGCGTATTAAACATAAATTCTAACATTTTGTTAATAAATAGAATAATAAAATCATTTTCAACTATATCAAGAAATAATATTGGGATTAATCATTCACCATTTGATTACTTCAGTTTTAACTTAAATACTGAACAACTTTTAGAATCAAATTATACTGCAAAAAAAATAATTCCTGAAACACAATTCTCTAATTTGTTAGATGATAAAAGAGTGAATATTAACAATCAGTTCTTTGGAAACTACAATGCTATTTTTAAACTTAAATCAAAATTGAGTATCAAAACTAATCTTTACTATTTAAAAGATAGAATCAGCACTAATCAATTGTTTGAAAATCAATTTGAAATAAATAATCAAAATTTTATAACATCAGACAACACTTCCATAATCAAAAGACCACAACAATATCGTGGTGATGTCGAAGTAAAATACAATACATCTAAAACCTCTCTTTTAGAATACAAATTAAGATTAAGACAAGAAAATATTGAAACACCAACAACGGTTATTCAAAATAGAACAGATACGTTTTCAACATTTCTAAACACAGAAGATTTTTATCTAAAGCAAGATTTACTTTGGACAAAAAAGCTATCTGATAAAAAAGCTTTACAAGTTTCTTTGTTTCATTCATTTAATGATTTACCACAGACTTTTAGCATCACACCGTCGCTATTTGGCAGCAATGCTTTAAATGACACCCAAGAAAGCAATTTTCGGAGAACATTCCTTGAAGGTAAAGCAATTTATCTCGGTTCAGGTAAAAGAGATAGATATATTTTTTCTGTAGGTGCGAATTTAAATTCCTCACCTTTTACTTCAAGATTGTTTAATTCAATGCAAACAATTTCTGAAAACAATTTTTCTTATACTAAAACTAATATTTTTAATAGAGGTATGTATAATTTTAATAGAGGAAATTGGCAAATTTCACCATCATATTCTATTCGTGTTTTAAGTCAAAAATTGAAACAAAATATAGAAAACTTGGAAGAAGCTACAAGCGATTTTATTTTTGAACCTACTTTAAACTTAAAGTATAAATTGAATTCAATTTCCTTTTTATCTTTTAATTTAGGCTATAATCAAAATACCAGCTCAGAACAATATTTTTTCTCAAATAAAGTCTTAATTAATAACAGAACTACTATAAATAATTTACCAAGTTTAGAATTACAAAGCAGTCAAAGATATAGTTTGTTATATTTTAATAATGATTTATATAATCAGTTTCAATTTAATGCAAACGTAAGTTACCTAAAGTCAACAGGAAACATATTCACCAATCAAAACATAACAGAAGATACCACGCAAATAGAATACTTCTTTCTACCACAAGACAATAGCAATTGGAATATGAATATACAAATATCAAAATATATTCCTTTTATTGAATCGACCTTAAAATTAACAAGCAATTATTCAAATTCAAACTTTAGAAATGTGGTAAATAATTCTGATTTAAGACAAAATCAAAATCAATTTTTAAGCAATTCATTTTTTTGGAAAACAGCGTTTGATATTTTTATCAATTTTAAAAATACATTTACTTATCAATATTCCAATTCAAAAAGTGAAAATCAAGCATCATTTACAAATAAATCTTGGCAAAATACTTTTAAAGCTATTTTAAAAACTAATGAAAGATGGTCTTTTATAGTTTCATCTGACTACTACATTCCTAATACTAAACAATCTGAAGAACAGTTTTTCTTTTTGGATGCAACGTTAAGACATAAACCAAAAAGCAAAAAATGGGAAATAAGTTTTATTACTAGAAACCTAACTAATGAAAAGAACTTTGAACAATTTCAAACTTCCGACATATCTACTACAATATTTAGAAGTAATCTATTGCCAATGTATTTTTTAGTAAATTTAACTTGGAACTTTTAATAGAAATAAGAAATCGATTGAATTAAAACGGCTACCAACAATGTATAAAAATAATAGCGGTTTAATTGCTAAGACATAAAAGTAAATGAAATAAATTAAGGTCTGTGTTCAGCAGAAAAGTAAGTACCTAAAAATCCGCTACTATTCTTATACTAGACCGTTAGCATACATTTTATTAATAGAATAATTAGTAACCAAAAAAAGAAAACAAATGAAACTAACACAAAACGATTGGAATCTTGAACATTTAAAGGTTCATTTACAAAGTGCCGTCGATCTCGAATTCTGGACGATTCCTTTCTACATGTCTGCAATGTATTCGATTAAAGATAAGTCGTCAGAATCTTATCAATTAATAAGAACCATTGTAAACCAAGAAATGCTGCATTTGCAATGTGCTTCCAATATTGCTAATGCCTATGGTTTATCACCGAGTATTGACGCACCAGTATATGAAGGAACCACCATTCCACATCTCGATTTCTCGTTAGACAATCAGGAGGTTATTAAATCTTACTTGCCCTATACAGCAGAGATTGGGCCTTTAGATTTAAATCACATCAATGCGATGTGTCTAATAGAGATCCCAGATTATGAAACGAGGGAAAAAGTACCACTTTTTAGCAAAGTAGAAGAGTATGGTAGTATTGGTGCTTTTTACGAAGCCCTTCGTTTAGGTGCTTCACACTTAAAAAAGGATATCAAAGGAGGTGTAAGACAGGTCGATTTTTTCTCTGCCTTTTACAGAAATATGCCAGAAATGAAAATCACAGAATCCAAAGATGTTGGATTTAACCAAGTAGATTTACTAATAGATTTAATTACAGAACAAGGAGAAGGACAATCTAAAGTAAATCAAACTATTCCAGAGACTTTCCAAAACACAGCGGATGATACCGAGCCGGAAGACGATCATTTTGAGAAGTTCAATGAGATTAAGAATTCACAACCTTTTCCAGAGACTTTCCCAGTAAAAAAAGTATCAGACTATACCGCAGAAGACAAAGAACTAGAAGCCATACTAATAGAGCAATTCACTGAGTTGCGTGAAACTCTGCAACGATTGTTCAGTGGAGAGAACCCAGAGAAATTCTTTGCAATTATGGCCAGCGTTGGCGGTGCCATTCGTAACTGCTGGGAGCATGGAGTGACTCCAAAATATAGTTAAACTACTAGTCTAAAATTTAACAATTAGAACCATGAAAAATAAAACCATATTTAGAGTACATCCGACCATTAATTTTGCGCGTTTTGGAACAAGTGATGATTATATATTATCTCCTGAAGATAGCGCTGGAATGCCTCAAGAAGGAACCGACACTACTGGAGGATTGCCTATCAAAAAAGGAACAGAAAAAACAACCATTACCAGTAAAGATCTTCGAGATGAAGACGGAAATTTAAAGAAGCAAGCTGCGAGATTTCGTATTTATGCTTACGATCATAATGGCGAAGCAAGTTATCCAGAAGGTGGCGGAATAGAAGTAACAATAGGAGCAAAGTTGCCCGATGGAAGAGTGGTAAGAGACCTTGTCTGGTCAAGTCATCTAGCCAATAAAAAGGCTGCTGCCTATAACGTAGTAAACAACAAAGGGATCTTGGCATATGCAGACAATCAAGTACCGCAACTGCGAAACCCTGAAACCCATGGAGATATTGATTCGGACTATCGTTTAAACAGGTTGATGATCGACCCAGGGCCAAGAACCATAAGTGCTTTAAGTAAGGAGAGCGCAAAGTTTGATGATTGTACGATACCTACCTGTTTAAATGATAAAGGAGAAATAGAAAAATTGCCAGCCTATCCAGTTCGTTTTCCTGCAGATTCGAACGAAGAGCTTTTTGAACCTAACGGTCCGCTAGACACCTTGGGAGAAATTCTAACGGATGATAAAGGACGCCTACTGGTGTTGCCAAGTACAGGAAACGCTGTTGGGCAATATGATGAATACGGCGTGCCCATTCAAATGACGGGCGATTTAAATAATGTTGGATGGTTTGATTCTGCCGCAGACGGACCGGTTTCAGTAACCATTCAATTTGCAGACGGTTCGAGCGAAGAAGCTTTTGGTGCTTGGGTAGTTTGTGGCGATCCTGCCTACGCTCCTCAAATTCGTAATGTTGTTTCTGTATGGGATGATGTGTATGATACCTTTGTACGTGAATTAGACTTGCAACCCGAATTATTCTGTCAAACAGGGGAATCCGAAAATGGAGACGATGGAGAAGGTGTTTATTGCTTAGATTATCTACCAAATTTTGCGAATGACATCAAGCCTACGTTTATTGCCTGTACCTTACAACGTTGGACAGCCAATTTACCAGAGATGGCTTTGCGTGCACATACAGCAGTGGATGCTATTAGCGAAAACGATGATCCAAACAGGACCATCATGGCGGCCTTAAATTTCTTACGAAACCCGAATAACGAAGAAACCAATATTGGAGCACCTTTAATGCCTTTGTCATTAGGGGCTGCTGGGACTTCTTTCATGACTGTAACCAAAACCCAATATTTCTTTCTAGAACAATGGTCTAAGAAAAGGTTTACCAAAGGAAACGAAACCAAGCTAGGACCAGGAGAGTTATTGGATATGGCATCCTTAGCCAATTGTTTGGGCGGACGTTACGTACCAGGTATTGAAGTAAGTTATACCGTTCGTTGCAAAGACATGTACATTCAAGATTGGAAAATATCTGGTGCAGGGCCTTTCCGTATAAAACACTTTCCATTGAAGTATGAAAACCTAGATAAATCCACTCCATTTCTAAAAAGCGGATGGATTCCATTACACGATATGACCGATGGTATTGAACCAGGAGATATCTCAAAATTCATGGCAACTCCGTGGCAAACAGACTATAATTCCTGTTCCATTCACCAAACCGCTATTAATACCGATGGTGTAAACGAAAGTAACGGTGCCGAAACAACCCTATATTGGTCGTGGCCATCACAAAGACCAGATGCAGTGTATGTAGCAGAAGAAGTAGTGAACAATGTACTACCAAAACAAAAATGGTCTATTCGTGGCCCAGGAACTTATGCAGTGAATCCTGCGCAAGCCGCTACTTTTCAAGACCCTCTGGATGCAGTAAATGAATGGCATAAAATAGGAATAATCATACAGGGAACTAATGTAGATATTGAGGGGAGGGAGTTTTCGCCAGAATTGTATTTAGAGGTACAGGGGAAATTAACCAATCCAGGAGATGCTACAGATCCTGTAGCAGAATGGCCATTTAACGCCAATCCGCCGAAAAAGAAGTCTAAAAAAGACTGTCCTTTTTGAAAACAACAGTCACATATGATGTAGTAATTATAGGAGGTGGGCCTGCTGGATTAAGCGCGGCCATCTCTCTTCTCCAAAAGCAAGAACTTTCAGTACTTGTCATTGAAGGGCAGGCTATTGGTGATGAGCTTATAGGAGAGAACTGTCCGCCCAATACCATCTTGCTTTTAAAACATCTGAGAGTAGCAAAAGCATTTTACAAAGGAAATCATGCACCCTGTCCGGGGTACGCTTCCGTATGGGGAAGAGCAGATGTAGGGTACAACGATTTTATAGTGAACCCATTGGGACCATCATGGCGTTTAGATCGTAAAGCATTTGATAGCATGTTGGCAGATGAAGCTCGAAGGCTAAGTGCTCAAATACACTGGTCCACCCAGTTTTTAGATGCTGTAAAAGTAGAAAAAGGCTATGCCTTACGCTTAAGGGATAGGATCGCAAATGCAGAATATAAAGTAAATGCACGCTTTGTTGTAGATGCCTCTGGTGTCAACTCGCGATTTGCCAAAGCTATTGGAATTATTAAAATTATTGAAGATCGCTTATTTGCTTCCATACGTATAGCAAGCATTGCAGAAGGAAAACCCTCGAAACAAATACAGATCGAAGCCGTACCTGAAGGTTGGTGGTATAATGCCGCTTTGCCAGATAATCGTATTATTACCATGATGCTTTCAGAAAAAGAAAACATAGCAGCGCTGCAAGATTCGCAACATGAAGGTTTTGAGGCACAATTAGCCAATACCAATTTTATAGCAGAACGCTTAAAGAAACTAAAACTAAAAGAACACCAATACTATACTCGGCCTGTTTATTCAGGGATTTTACCTGTTATAGAAGGAAAAGACTGGGTAGCAATAGGTGATGCAGCGTCTAGTTATGATCCTATAGCTGCTCATGGTATTCATAAAGGAATAAGCGATGGTATAAGAGTAACTTTTAAAATTCTTGCTTTTTTCAATGGGGAAGAAGAACTCAATTCGTTTTCTGCTTTTGTCAATGAACGTTATGTCAACTATAAGAAAAACAGAGATTATGTTTATGCTATAGAGCAGCGTTGGTATGACGCTCCGTTTTGGAATAAAAGAATTATGAATCCATTGGAAATCACGTATGCTAACAATGGCTATAAGTAATTGCTTGTTCTCGCCCACTTCTGAAAGCCCTCACGGATTTTCAGCTTGGTGTGTACTTGCAAAGTTAAGTGCTAAACCACGCAACTACTCATAGCCGAGACCGTTAGCAGCAATTAAAAAAAAGAATGATAGGAACAATTTTAGGAATATTTGGAATAGTTATAACATTAATATTTGGAGGTTATTCAATTTGGGTATACAAAAAATCTAAGAAAAAAGTTAGTCTTGAATTTAGAAACAAAGAATGTTACAGTCTTTTTCGAGAGGACGTTAATCGTCTGAATATTGAATTGATTTACAATAAAACGACTCTTAATAATACACTTGTCTTATTAAAAGCCAAATTAATAAATAATGGCCATATTGATATCGATAAAAACAGGATATATACACCTTTAAAAATAAAATCTTCTGAAACCTATAATTGGCTTGAAGCAACAGTAACAAGCTCACCGAAAGGAGCAAAGACAAATATTGAATTATTAAATGGTCAAGAAGTTCAATTGAATTGGGATTTACTAAAGCAAAATGAATATATTGAAATTGAGGCTTTAGTTGAAATTACGGGAAAGTTAGAAAAGGAAGAAGAGAAAGGAAATGATTTTTATAACAACCTATCCTTTGACTACAGAATTACAGACCTCAATTCAATTCAAAAAGAAAAACAAATTTCCAACTCTACTCGATTCAGAAGTATTTATAATAAGGTTACTAAAGTTATGGGAATAATAACTATTCTAATTGGTATCCTTTTCTTAACATTTGAGATTGTTCCAGAATTAAATTTTATGGACAAACAAGTTGTGAACTATGCTATAAAAAAAGATAGCTCGGAATTAGTCTCAATTATTGCGAGTAAACATTCTGATGAAATCACATTATCAATAGAAGGAGAAAATGAAAAGAGAAAAATTTCCGTAGAAGAATTCAATAATTCTTATAAAATAGAAGGTATTAAAAAAACATCTTTAGATCCAAAAAGCAGTTTATTTAATCGTGTAATTGGAATTGTATATATAATAATGGGAATCCTACTTCTATATCTCAAAAGGAAAAAGAAAAAAGCTGGTAACACCGTGTATAATTAATTGCTTGGTTTTAGCCAATTTACGAAAGTCCCTGCCTGCCGCAGGCAAGCTCGCGGACTTTCTATCTGTGTTTTATTTGCTAACTTTAGTGCTTAAAACACGCAACTAATCATACACAAACACGTTGGCAAAAACAAATAGTATCAAAATGAAATATAAAATAATAACTATTTCTATTGTCCTATTTTCTCTATTAGGATGCAAGCTGGAGGGAGAAAAAAAGGTAGTAACTCAGAATGAGCAAACAATGGATCAAAATGAAATAAAACGCATTGCAAAAGAAACTTACATCGCCTTATTTCCTCTTGTATATAATTATGGCACGATGTACAATCAAGCAATTAATAAGAATGCACCAGAATACATAGGAGGATTTGGGGTCTACAAACACTATGGTTTATCTACTCCAGATAATAAGGACATTCCAACACCAAATAATAATACGCCCTATTCTTGGGCATGGGTTGATTTGCGCTCTGAACCGTGGGTATTGACCATGCCTCCCTCAGATGGTAATCGATATTATGTGTGTCAATGGGACGATATGTGGGGGTACGTAATTGATGCACCAGGCTCAATAATAGATGGACAAGACGGCGGGAATTACCTATTAACTACAAAAGACTTTGACAGACCAATTCCGAAAGGTATTAAGCGTGCGATTAATTCGGAATCTCAGTTTATTGGAACTTTAACTAGAACCGGAGTAAATGGTCAAGATGACATCCCAGCGATGGAGTATATACAAAATGGATATATTCTGCAACCATTGAGTTCATACATTGGATCTGAACCTAAAATAATAACAGAAAATATAAATTGGATTAGCTATGAATCGAGTGACTTAAAGAACATCAATTTCTTTAAGTACGCAAATTTTATGCTAGACTATATCATCCCAAATAAAGCAGATCAAACGATGCTTGAAAATGCAAAAAAAATTGGTATTGAAGCTGGCAGGGAATGGCAACTGGATAAAATGGACAGTTCATTTGTGCGGGCGATTAATACTGGCATAGAAGAAGCTCTTAAAGAAATTAATCAGCAGATAGCTATTACAAATGACGGTAAAAAGCTATTTAACACAAGAGAAATTATAGGTGAAAATTATTTAAATAGAACTGTTGGAGTAATTGTTGGGCAATTTGGGAATTACCCTTCTCAGGCTATGTATCCTAGCTTTAAAACCGATATTAAAGGCGAATTACTTGATGGAAGTAAAAAGAATTATTCAATAACTTTCTCTGCTGATGAATTACCAAAGTCTGACTATTTCTGGTCTTTTACAATGTACGATCTTCCAAATCGATTTTTGGTTGAAAACTCAATAAACAGATACAGCATAGGTAGTCAAACTAAATCATTGAAAAAGGATAAAGACGGTTCGATGACCATTTATTTCCAAACAGACTCTCCTGGTGCAAATAAAGAAGGTAATTGGTTACCTACTCCTGAAGGACCTTTCTACACTGTATTGCGCATTTATGGTCCTGATGACAGTGTATTAAATGGATCTTATAAATTGCCAGAAATAATAGAAGTTCAAAATTAAGAGAGATTATTTTGAATCAGATAAAAAAGCATTTGCTAACAAAACCTAAACTGCATTAAAACGCAGTTTAGCCAAACCGTTAAGCAGAATTCCTACTCGCATTAATATTACCAAATAACGAGCGTGTGACCATTTTTTGGGAGGTATCTAATTCTTTCGCAGACGGTCTTTTAGTGGCTAAAATTTCTTGTATCTT
>OJCB01000565.1_pt1 | contig 13591 bp, 8 predicted proteins | sample 1591501 | NCBI WGS metagenome assembly OJCB01 (sample SAMN05416813, study PRJEB24817) | seawater metagenome | isolation source: Sea water | place: Canada:Atlantic | collected 2013-07 | reverse complement strand
AGATCAGCCTCGGTCTCGTGGGCTCGGAGATGTGTATAAGAGACAGGAATCAATGTCATCGATCTCATCCCGAACGCGGCGATCCTGCCGATGACCTGGCTGATCGTCGGCAGTCTGACCGGCTATGCCGAGCAGCGCGGCGTCGTGGCCAGTCCGGTCGAGGGCGAATCCGCGGACACGCAGGACCCGGCACCCCCACCCAAGCGTACGCGAACCATACTCTGATTTCCGGCACGCGACCCGGGCTCGGGGAAGCACGCCATCTCGCAACCCGCCAGAGGTTTTTCGCGGAGTCCACGTACCAGTTGCCGCCGACCAACCCCACGCGGCGATAAGGCTGGTTCGCACCGCCGCCCATCCGCGCTATCAGCCGGACAGGGAAATCAAGCGGTCTTGCATGTCTACAATCCATATCATCGGATGCGGGTTTGTCGCCGATCTCTACATGGGCTCGCTCAAGGCGTTTCCCGACATTTCGGTCGGCCAGGTCTTTGACCGCGATGCCGCCCGGCTGGATGCCTTCTCGGCGTACTGGAACGTCCCGAAGGTTGACTCGATCGAGGCCTTGCTGGCCGCCGCCGGTCCCGGCTCGGTGATCCTGAACCTGACCAATCCCGGTTCGCATTACGAGGTCAGCCGCACCTGCCTGGAAGCCGGGTGCCATGTCTATTCCGAGAAACCGCTGGCCATGGACATGAACCACGCAAGCGCGCTGCACGCGCTGGCCGGTGAGCGCGGACTGATGCTGGCCTCGGCGCCCTGTTCGGTGCTGGGCGAGGCGGCGCAGACGCTGGGGCATGCAGTGCGGACCGGCGTGGCGGGCACACCGCGGCTAATCTATGCCGAACTGGACGACGATTTCGTACCGCAGGCACCGTACAAGAAGTGGATCGGTGAATCCGGCCCGCCCTGGCCCTACGAGGACGAATTCCGGGTGGGATGCACGCTGGAACATGCCGGGTACTACCTGACCTGGCTGATCGCGATGTTCGGCCCGGTCCGGCGGGTGATCTCGGCGTCGGCCGAGACGATCCCGGACAAGATTCCGGGCGCCGGTGCGATGGCGCCGGACTATGCCTCGGCGACGCTGTTCTTCGAGGACGGACCGGTGACCCGGCTGACCTGCTCGATCGTCGCCCCGCATGACCACCGTCTCAGGATGTTCTGCGACAACGGCGTTCTCGAGATGCCAGCGGCCTGGAACAACAATGCGAAGGTGAAATTCCGCCGCCGCTTTACCATCCGCCGCCGCCTGGTCACCCATCCGCTGGGCAGGCGCATCCGGCTGAAGGGGCCGACCCATCCCAAGGTCGGGCGCACCGGGGCCGCCAGCATGAACTTCATGCTGGGCCCGGCCGAGATGCTGGCCGCGCGCGACGAGGAACGGCCCTGCCGCCTGTCCGCCGATTTCGCGCTGCATCTGAACGAGGTCACGCTGGCCATCCAGTCCGCCGGTGACGGCACCGGTGTGCAGGAGATGACAACGCGCTGCGATCCGATGGAGCCGATGCCTTGGGCGCGCTGACCCTGGTAATCACCGGGGCTGGCGGGTTCGTCGGTCGCCACACGGTCGCCGCGGCGCGGGCGCGCGGCCACGCGGTGCTGGCCATGGTCCGGCGCGAGGCGTCCATCCCGCGGGAGTGGCGGGGCGACACCGGGATCAAGCCCATCGTGCTCGACCTCGGCGACACGGCGTCGGAAGATCTCGCCACGCATCTCTCCGGGACCGACGCGGTGATCCACGCCGCCGCCAGCATGGACGGCAATGACGAAGGCCATGCACGCGACACGATCGGCCCGACCGAGGTGCTGCTGGCAGCCCTGGCCGTTCTGGCCGATGGACCCGGCGCGGCCCGCGCGTCCTTGCCGAAGCTGGTGCTGGTCAGCTCGCTCTCGGTCTATGACGGCCAGGCCCTGCCCGCCGGATCCGTGCTGGACGAGGACTCGCCCCTTGAAGCGCACCCGCAAGCGCGCGACGCCTATTGCCGGGCCAAGCTGGCGCAGGAAGCGCTGTGCCGGGAGGCCGCCGGGGCGATCGGGTTCGAGCTTGCCGTGCTGCGCCCGGGAGCGATCTTCGGACCGGGCCGTCTCTGGAACGGTCATCTCGGCCATCCCGTGGGCCGGGCGCTGATCCGGGTGAAAGATCCGGGCGAGGTCCCGGTCTGTCATGTCACGCACTGCGCCACGGCGCTGGTGCTGGCGGCGGAGGCCCCTGCGGGCACCATCGATACAATCAACGTGATCGATACCGACCGGCCGGACCGTGCGGAATATATCGAGGCACTGAGCAAGGGCGGCTGGCCGCGCCTTGTCCTGACGCTGCCCTGGGGACTGCTGGCCAGGGCGGGGAAGGTGCTGGGCATGTTCGGCCTCGGGTCCCGCGTGCCCGGCCTGCTGCGCCCCGCGGTGCTCCACGCCCGCATGAAACCGCTGCGATACAGCACCGCCCGGCTCGAGGCCCTGCCCGGCTGGGAACCGGGATCCGGCTTTGCCGAGCTCATGGCCGCAGCCCATGCCGAGGAGGCAGGATGACATCGCCCCAGCCAGATCCGTTGCCAAATCCCCTGCCGGGCCCGATCGCCTATATCACCGGCGAATATCCGCGCGCGACCGACACCTTCATCCAGCGCGAGATCGAGGCGCTCCGCCGCCGTGGCATCGAGGTCGAGACCTGTTCCATCCGGCGCACCGGGGCCGAGCACCATGTCGGCCCGGAACAGCGGAGTGAGTACGCCAATACCTTCTATGTCATCGCCGCCGCGAAGAACCCGCTGAGGCTGATCGGCGCGCACCTGTCGGCGCTGCTCCGCAGCCCCGGCGGCTATTTCTCGGCGCTCGGCCTCGCGCTCCGCACCGCCCCGCCGGGCCTGCGTGCCCTGCTCTGGCAACTGTTCTATTTCGCCGAGGCCGGCGTGCTGGCACAGCACCTGCGGTCGAAGGGCGTCGTGCATCTGCACAACCACATCGCCACGGCAAGCTGCACGGTGGCGATGCTCGCATCCCGGCTGGGCGGCTTTCCCTACAGCTTCACCATCCACGGCCCCGGCATCTTCTTCGAACCGGAATACTGGCGCATCGACGCCAAGATCGCCGAGGCGAGCTTCGTCGCCTGCATCTCGGATTTCTGCCGGAGCCAGTGCATGATGTTCTCGGACGCCGCGCACTGGGACAAGCTGCACATCATCCATTGCGGCGTCGACCCGGCGAGGTACGGCCAGCGCCCGGAACGCGAGGATGCGACACCGCACATGGTCTTCATCGGGCGGCTGGCAGGCGTCAAGGGCGTGCCGGTGCTGTTCGATGCGCTCGACCGGCTCAAGGATCGCGACGGCGGGTGCCGGGTCACGCTGGTCGGCGACGGGCCGGAACGCACCGCACTGGAGGCAGAGGCGCAGGCGCGCGGGCTGGCGGAACACATCGCCTTCACCGGCTATCTCTCGCAGGACGCGGTCGCGGGCGTGCTGGACCAGGCGGACCTGCTGGTACTGCCGAGCTTTGCCGAGGGCGTACCGGTCACGCTGATGGAGGCGATGGCGGCCCGTCTGCCAGTCGTCACCACGCTGGTCGGCGGCATTCCGGAACTGGTCGAGGACGGCGTCAGCGGCTACCTGGTGCCACCCGGCAACCCGGACGCGCTGGCAGGCAGGCTGGAAGCCCTGCTGGCCGACCCTGCCCTGCGCGACCACATGGGCGAGGCCGGACGCGCCAAGGTCGTGGCCGAGTTCGACATGGACCGCGAGGCCGCCCGCTTCGAGACGCTGTTCAAGGCTTATCTGGGCAGCACCCCTACCCCCGACCGGCGGCCGGAAGCAGCGGGCGAGCGCTGAGGGTCAAGGGACCGGTTTACGAGCGCAGCCAATCCTTCAGTAAAGCCGCTCGTTCTCGTCATCTGTATGGTCCTTCTGCACCTCGTCCAGGGTCTGCTCCCTCTCGACAACAGCCAGAACCCAGTCCGCCAGCGTTGGGGCGGTTTTCCGTTCGGGCCAGCGTTCCGGATACAAGAGGCGTGACCGGATCAGTGATTTCGAGCAGTGCATGAACGCCTCCTGCACATCCACGACCATGGCCAGCAGGGGTTCCCTGCCGTTGACCGCATGGCGTCTGCTTATTGCGCTGTCCTTCACGATCCGTGCCTTGCCGGCAATGCGCAGGGTGTCCCCGTGGCCGGGCACGATAAACAGGATCGCTACATTCGGGTCTTCAAGGATGTTGTGAAACCCGTCGACGCGGTGGTTTCCCAGCCTGTCGGGAATGATCAGGGTCTGGTCGTCGTAAACCTCCACAAAGCCGGCATGATCCCCTTTCGGCGACACATCCATCAGACCCTCGGAGGATTTCGTGGCGACGACAATGAATGGCGCGGTGGCGATGAATTCTCGTGCGACATCATTCAGCCGGTCGGTGACCTTCAGAAAGGTGTTGATGAATCCCTCGGTCGGCAGCAATTCGCGCAGGCGCGACACGGCTCTGATTTCCTCATCGACGTTCAGCATCTTCGACTTCCCTCTGTCCCGGTCACAAGGTGCGGCGCACCTGCCAGACCATCATAGCCGACTTCGAAGCTCATTCAGGTGCGCTGATCCGTGGAAGCGGTTTGCACCGGAACGATCAGTTGCGGTGGTAGAGCCCGGTTGCCGTCTGCCGCGACAGGAACGCCGGGCCGTTCTTGACTGCCTGCAAACCCCAGGGTCTCTGCGTGGATTGAAGCAGCCCTCCCCCACGCGACAGCACGCGCCATTGCACAGCGCACCCCGCACCGCTATCGGAACGGCCATTCCATTTCGCGTATGACGGGCAAGCCATGAGCCGAGACCGATGACCGAGCCTGCGACCCCGCTCGACCGGATTGGTGCTGTCGCCATCGGCCGGAACGAGGGCGAGCGCCTGGTGCGCTGCCTCGCCTCGCTGCAGGGGGCTGCCGGTCACCTCGTCTATGTCGACTCCGGGTCGACCGACAACAGCGTCGCCGCGGCCCGCGCCGCCGGGGCCGAGGTGGTCGAGCTGGACATGTCCGTGCCGTTCACCGCGGCCCGTGCGCGCAATGCAGGCTTCGAGGCGCTGATCGCGAAAGCAGGGGATGCCATCGACTACGTCCAGTTCGTCGACGGCGACTGCGCGATGGTCGGGGGCTGGATCCCGAAAGGGGCGGCAGCACTCGACGCTAACCCCGAGTTCGGCATGGTGACCGGCTGGCGATCCGAGATCCACCGCGACGCCTCTATATATAATGCGCTCTGCGATTTCGAATGGCACCGCCCGGCAGGCGAGATCCTGGCCTGCGGCGGCGACATGATGGTGCGCCGCGCGGCCTTCGAGCAGGTCGGCGGCTTCAACCCGGTCGTGATCGCCGCCGAGGACGACGAGTTCTGCACCCGCCTGCGCAAGGCCGGCTGGCGGCTGGAGCGCCTGCCCGAGAAGATGACGCGGCACGACGCGGCGATGACCCGGTTCAGCCAGTGGTGGCAGCGCGCCGTGCGCACCGGGCACGGCTTTGCCCAGGTGAACGCGCTGCACCCGGAATACTTCGCCACGGAATGCCGCCGGGTCTGGCGCTTCGGCCTGATCCTGCCACTGATTGCCCTCATGTTCCTTGCATTCTGGCCCTGGGGCGTGGCGCTGGTGCTGGCGGTTTACGGGCTCTCGTATCTGCGCACCGTGCGCGGGCTGGTCCGTGACGGACTGGATGCGGCCCAGGCGCGCAGCCACGCAATGCTCATATCGTTGTCAAAATTTCCTAATCTGATCGGCATACTGACTTACTGGACCCGGCGCTGGCGCGGCCGCTCGATGCGGCTGATCGAGTACAAATAGGTCCGCCAACAGCACGAGGAACGCGTTCATGTCCGCCAAACCCATCCGCGCAGCACTGCTCGGTGCAGGCTATATCGCCACCTGGCACGCCGATGCGATCCGGGCGACGCCGGGCGTCGAACTGGTCGCCGTCTGCGATCTCTCGGCTGCCGCGGCAGGGGATCTGGCGGGAACCTACGGCATCCAGGTCTTCACGTCACTGGACGAGATGATCGCGGCGGATGTCTGCGACGCCGTCCACATCGTCACCCCGCCACAAAGCCACGCGCCCCTTGCGATCCAGTGTCTCGAAGCCGGGCTGCACGTGATGGTCGAGAAGCCCTTCGCGCTCAGCCGCGAAGATGCCGAGGCGGTCGGGGCGGCAGCGGAGGCGGCCGGGCGCCAGGCCGCGGTCTGCCACAACTTCCTGGGCGTGCCGGGTTACGAGCGGATGAAGCAGGCCGCACTGGACGGCACGCTGGGCCGGATCGGGGCGGCCGAGTTCAACTGGCGTTTTCCGCTGATGCCGCTGCGGTCCGGACCTTACGGGCTCTGGATGCTGCGCGAGCCGGAGAACCTGTTGCTGGAACTGGGGCCGCATCTCTATGCCTTCGCCGCCGACCTGTTCGGTCCACCGGAGGGGTTCGAACTCGCCGTCTCCAAGCCGGTCACGCTGTCCGGCGGCGCCGTGCGCCCGCAATGCTTCCGGATCAGCGCGCGCGCCGGCGATGTCGATCTCACCTTCAACCTCGCCCTGGTCGAGACCTTCGACGACCGTTCGGTCGTGCTGCACGGCTCCAGCGGCATGGCGCGGCTCGACTATGCGTCGGACACGCTGATGCTCTCGCGCGAGAGCGCGTCCGACATCGTGATCGGCCCGTTCAAGCGCCAGATGGGACTGGCCTGGCAGAGCTTCCGCGAAGGCTGCGTCAATGGCTGGCGCCAGCTGCGTTCGCTGAACCGCAAGTCACCCTACGCGCTCAGCTTCCAGGGCGCGTTCCGTGCATTCTATGACGCCATCGCGAGCGGGCAGCCGGTCGATCCGCGCTTCTCGGCCGCCTCGGCCGCGACCGTGATCGGTTCGATCTGCGACAGCGCTGCCCTGATCCCGGAAGAATATCGTGTCCGCCCTGCCCCGGCCGTGCCGGCCGCCCCGCTGGAACCCAGCGCGCTGGTGATCGGCGGCACCGGCTTCATCGGGCGCGACCTCACGCGGGCGCTGGTCGCCTCGGGCCGCACCGTCCGGGTGCTGAGCCGCGGCAGCTATGGTCCGTTCGAGGACATCGCCGACAAGGTCGAGACCGTCGGCGTGTCGCTGAGGGACAAGGAAGGCCTGACCGAGGCCATGCGCGGGATCGAGGTCGTCTACAATCTGGCGAAGTCGATGGACAGCACCTGGGAAGCGTGCCTGGAGAACGATGTCGGCGTCGCCGTGCGCGTGGCCGAGGCGGCGATGGACGCCGGCGTCTCGCGGCTGGTCTATACCGGCACGATCGCCTCCTACGACATGTCCGACCCGAACCGGCCGATCACCGAGGAGACCGGCTTCGGCGGCAACATGGAAGACCGCAATCTCTATGCCCGCTCCAAGGCCGAGTGCGAGGCGCGGCTGCTGGCCATGCACCGCGACCAGGGCCTGCCGCTGGTGATCGCGCGTCCCGGCATCGTGATCGGCGCGGGCGGGCCGCTGCAGCACTGGGGCATCGGGCGCTGGCACGGCGCGGGTGCAGTCCGGATCTGGGGCAACGGGCGCAACACCCTGCCCTTCGTGCTGATCGAGGATGTCTCGGACGCGCTGATCCGGATGATCGATCACCCGGACGCGGTCGGGAAATCGTTCAACCTGGTCGGCGAACCGATGATGTCGGCGCGGGACTATTTCGACGCGATCCACGAATCGATGGGCGCCCGAATCGACATCCGCCCGGGCGCATTCTGGGTTTTCTGGCTGTCGGGCACGATAAAATACCTGCTCAAGCGCCACGTGGTCGGTCTGAAGGGGCTCTCGAATCAATCTTACCGCGACTGGAAGTCCCGCGCGCACCTATCCCCATTTCGCAACGATCGCCCGAAGACCGTTCTGGGCTGGCAGCCTGAAACCGGTCGCGAGGATTTTGTCCGTAAAGGGATCATTAACGCAAATCTGTTCGGATTCTGACCCGGAACGATACAGATTCTGGTGCAGCGCAGCATGGTGTAATGTTTTCGTAAAATAATGCACAGTTTCTCCGCTTGACCCGGATGCACCACGGCCTAGAACAAAAACAGCGCGACAGGGTCAGTCTTTGCAGTTTGCGAGCTCCTTCAGAGAAGAATCTATTGGGGAGAGTTTCAAATTGCTAAGTTCTCCTGCCAAGTATGCGCAAGAAATCAACTTGCTGGAGTGACCGGTGTAAGAATATGGAACATGGGTAAGAATTGCCACAATTCGAGCACATTGAAACATAAATTCTATACCGGGTTGGTTAATGGCGGCATGGGGAGTGGCCGCCAAGTCACTTAGAGCATGATCAAAGATCAGAGTGTTGGTGCTGAACGACGAATGACTGCAGCGGATGGACCCGCGATTGCCGCATGATGTGATGCATGGGCGCGCGATGATGCCAGAGGCCGCTGACAGAATGGGACAGGACGAGAGAACACGATGCCGATCACGGAAAATCTGACAGCTGCTTTGGGTGCCGAGGGTCTTGAGGATCCGACGCTTGCGCTTGGTCTTGAAGGGGTCGCCGACTGGTCGCCACAGATGGCGTTCCTGGACCAGATGAAGTCGAGCCGTCCGTTCTTCTCGAACGGGTACTCGAACGAGGATCTGATCGCGGGCGGCTACCTGGACGAGAACGGCTGGCCGACCGAGATCCCGCCGGGTGGCGGCGTGGCCGGCACGTTCTTTGCCTGGGGCGATTTCCAGTCGGGTCCGGCGCATGCCGGGGTCTACGTGCTGGATTACGAGGGCGAGGGCATCATCGACCTGCCCGGCGTCACGATACTGAGCTCGGAGCCGGGCCGGATCACCTTCCAGAGCAACGGTTCGAACTTTGGCCTGAACATCCTGTCGACCGATCCGTCCGGGACCGGCGACTACATCCGCGACATCTCGATCGTCGCCGAGGAGCATTACGCGCTCTACGAGGCCGGTGCGGTGTTCAACCCGGACTGGCTCGAGGTCATCCAGGACACCCGCCAGGTCCGCTACATGGACTGGCAGAACACCAACGAATCGAGCGCATCGGAATGGGGCGATCGCATCGGCCCCGACCATGCGAGCTGGGTCGAATATGACGGCGTGCCGGTCGAGATCCTGGTCCAGCTGGCCAACGAGATCGGCGCCGATCCGTGGTTCAACATCCCCCACCTGGCAACCGACGAATACATCCGCGAGTTCGCCAGCTATGTGCGCGACAATCTCGATCCGCGGCTGAAGGCGTCATTCGAGTTCTCGAACGAGACCTGGAACTACAGCTTCCAGCACACCCACGACCTGAACCAGGCCGGCCGGGACGAATGGGGTGCCGACAGCTGGGGCGGCTACTATGTCAAGCAGGCCGTCAACATGGCCCAGATCCTGGACGAGGTCTACGGATCGGAGGCCGATGCCCGCCTGGTCAAGGTGCTGGGTGCCTTCGGCTCCGTGCCCTGGCTGACCGAGCAGTACCTGGAATCGACCGACTGGTTCGAGCACGAGCCCGACACCGCGGTGCGCGCCGCCGACGTCTTCGACGCCGTCGCGGTCACCACCTATTTCGGCTACTCGGTCACCGGCGACGAGCTGCGCCCGCAGCTGCTCGCGGCCATCGCCGACCCCAATGTCGATGCCATGGACTGGCTGACCAACCTGCTGCGCACCGATGACAGCCGCGAGGACTCGCTGGTCGGACTGGCCAACCTGCTGGCCGAGAACCAGCAGCTGGTGAACAGCTATGGCCTGGACCTGATCGGCTACGAGGGCGGCCAGCACGTCCACCACGCCGTCTACGGCGTCTCCGAGGCCGAGCAGCAGATCCTGCTGGAGTTCTTCGGCGACTATGTCCGCTCCGAACAGATGGTCTCGCTCTACGAGGACCTCTGGGCGATGTGGGAGAACAACGGCGACGGGCCGTTCATGCAGTTCGTCGATGTCGGCAACATCAGCCGGTACGGCTCGTGGGGACTGCTGAACTCGCTCGATGACAGCAATCCGCGCGCCGACTACCTGTTCGAGCAGAACGAGACCGCCACCAGGTGGTGGGACGACGAACGCGAGGACGGCACCTTCCAGCACGGCGTCAGCCGCACCGGCACCGCCGCCGCCGACGTGATGATCGGCACCTCGGAAGAGGACTACCTGGCAGGGGCCGGGGGCGATGACATCTTCGCCGCCGGCGCCGGCAATGACGGCATCAACGGCGGTGCGGGCTTCGATGTCCTGCAGCTCAACGGATCGCTCGCCGACTACACCGCCCAGGTCTCCGGCGATGGCTACCTGCTCGAGGGCACCGACGGCACCGACTTCCTGGTCGGGGTCGAGGAGCTCGAGTTCACCGACGGCACGACCATCGCGGTCTCGGAACTCGCAGGCAGCCAGCCGACGCCCGATCCCGATCCCACGCCGGATCCCGACCCGGACCCCGATCCTACGCCCGATCCAGACCCGGACCCGGATCCCACGCCAGACCCGGATCCCACGCCCGATCCAGATCCCACGCCGGACCCGACCCCGGCGCGCACCGAGCTGAAGACCTTCATCTTCGGCAACAGCACCATCAACAACGGCACCGATACCGAGTCCGTTCCCTACTGGATGTACCAGCTCGCCGAAAACGCCGGGCACGAGTACTCCTTCGCCGGCCAGTACGGCTTCCTGCCCACCCATGCCGACAACCTGCCGCCAAGCCCGCAATGGGGCTTCGACGGCGTGCCCGGCGCATGGGACAATGCCGGCCAGAGCTTCGGCGCGGTCAACTTCGACTCGATCCTGCTGACCTCGGCCAACTTCATCCAGTGGCAGTCGCCCAACACGGTCGACGGCAACGGCGACTCGCCGGTCGGCAACACGCTCCAGATCATCGACTGGGTCACCTCGGCAGAACCCGGCATCGACGTCTACATCTACGAGAACTGGCCCGACATGGCGCCGTTCATCGCCGGCGAGACCTTCCCGCCCAGCCAGGCCGAGTTCGCTGCGTTCAACGCCTATACCCTGGGCGAGTTCTCGGACTGGTTCGACGACTACAGCGCCGAGCTGACCGCCGCACGCCCGGACGTCAACATCGTCTCGATCCCGGTCGGCCCGATGCTGTCGCGCCTGTTCACCGAGACCGAACTGGCCGACATCCCCGTCACGGACCTCTATACCGACAGCGCGCCGCACGGCACGGACACGCTCTACTTCCTGACCGGCGTGATCACCTATACCGGCATGTACGGCGCCCCGCCGCCGGCCGACTACCCGGTGCCCGGCAACGTCCACCCGCTCGTCGCCCAGAACTACGCCGACATCGTCGACTTCATCGCAACCGAACTGGCGGCAGACGGCGTCATCGGTGACAACCCGGCACCCGGACCGGACCCCGATCCCGACCCGGTCAACACCGCACCCGGTGCTGCCAACGACGATGCCGATGCCGTGGCCGGCAACGAGATCACCATCGATGTGCTGGCCAACGACGCCGACCCGCAAGGCGACGCGCTCACCATCACGGGTACAGGCAACGCCGCCAACGGCACCGTCGAGATCGTCGATGGCGAGATCCGCTACACCGCCGACGCGGACTTCGAGGGCACCGACAGCTTCAGCTACACCGTCTCGGACGGAGAGCTCACCGACACCGCAACCGTCACCGTCAACGTCACTGCACCCGACCCGGGTCCAGATCCCGACCCGGACCCGGATCCCGATCCCACGCCGGACCCGGATCCGGTTCCCGGCAGCGGTGCCGGCTGGCAGGCCGAGTTCTTCATCGGCGAGTTCGAGAACCTCGGGCAGATCGACTTCGACCGCACCCCGGACGCCACCGCCGCCGTCGGCGAACTGGCCTGGCTCAGCACCACCCTGCCGTTCCACCCGGACATCCCGGCCGACGAGTTCGCCGCCCGCTTCACCGGCGTGATCGAAGTCCCGGAAGGCGGTTCATACACCTTCTACCTGACCTCGGACGACGGCTCGGCGCTCTTCATCGACGGCGCACCGGTCATCAACAATGACGGCCTGCACGCCGCCTATACCCAGACCGGCAGCGTCACGTTGACCGCGGGCAGCCACGCCATCGAGGTCCAGTACTTCGACCTCTACGCGACCCAGGACCTGATGCTGGAATGGTCCGGCCCCGGCACTCCGCGCCAGATCGTGCCCGAAAGCGCCGTCTCGCACGGCGACCCGGCGCCCGATCCCGATCCGGTCCCCGTCAACACCGCACCCGGACCCCAGGACGATCGCGCCGACGCAACCGCCGGTGAGGAAATCACCATCGACGTGCTGGCCAACGACACCGATCCGGAGGGCGACGCCCTCAGCATCACCGATGTCGGCACGGCCGCCAACGGCACCGTCGAAATCGTGAACGGCGCGCTCCGCTATACCGCCGACGCGGGCTTCGAGGGCACCGAGACCTTCACGTACACTGTCTCGGACGGTGACCTCACAAGCATCGCAACCGTCTCGATCGACGTGACGGATCCAACACCACCGCCACCACCGCCAGACCCCGACCCCGACCCGGACCCGGTCAACACCGGACCCGAAGCCGAGGACGACAGCGCCACCGTCATGGCGGGCGAGGCGATCCTGATCGATGCACTGGCAAACGACAGCGATCCCGAGGGAGACACGCTCACCCTGGTTGGCATCGGCAGCACCGCCAACGGCACAGCCGAAATCGTGAACGGCCAGATCCGCTACACAGCCGACGACGGCTTCGAAGGCACCGAGACCTTCACGTACACCGTCTCGGACGGAGAACTCACCGACACATCAACCATTCAGATCAACGTAACAGCACCACCACCACCACCGCCGGACCCAGATCCCGATCCCGATCCCGTCCAGGGCAGCGGCTGGTACGCCGAGTACTTCGCAGTCGCGGAGGACACCGAGAGCCTTGCCCAGATCGATTTCTACGGCACACCCATGGCGACCGGCACCATGGCCGAATTCGCCGGGTACGCCACCGACCTGACAGCACACCCGGACGTGCCCGACGACGGCTTCGCCGCCTGCTATACCGGCATGCTCGAGGTCCCGGCGGGCGGCGCCTATACCTTCCACCTGACCTCGGACGACGGCTCGGCGCTCTATATCGACGGCGTCCAGATCATCGGCAATGACGGCCTGCACGGTGCCGTGATGCTCTCGGGCGGCATTACGCTCGACGCCGGACCCCACGCCATCGAGATCCACTATTTCGAGGCCTATGGCGGCGAGGTCCTGCAACTCGAATGGGAAGGGCCCGGCACCCCGCGCCAGATCGTGCCCGAAAGCGCCGTCTCGCACGGTGATCCCGATCCGGATCCCGTGCCGGTCAACACCGCCCCTGCCCCGCAGGACGACGCGGCCACGGCCATTGCGGGCGAGGAGATCACGATCGACGTGCTCGCCAACGACACCGACCCGGAGGGCGACGCGCTCAGCATCACCGATGTTGGCACCGCCGCCAACGGTGTGGTCTCGATCGTGGGTGGCCAGATCAAGTACACGGCGAACCCCGGCTTCGAGGGCACCGAGACCTTCTCCTACACGGTCTCGGACGGTGACCTCACCAGCACCGCGACCGTCAGCATCTGTCTCTTATACACATCTCCGAGCCCACGAGACCGAGGCTGATCT
>OJCB01000563.1_pt1 | contig 13643 bp, 9 predicted proteins | sample 1591501 | NCBI WGS metagenome assembly OJCB01 (sample SAMN05416813, study PRJEB24817) | seawater metagenome | isolation source: Sea water | place: Canada:Atlantic | collected 2013-07 | reverse complement strand
TCTACACTATCCTCTTCGTCGGCAGCGTCAGATGTGTATAAGAGACAGGGATTAAACATGTGGGTTGTTTCTGATAATGTGCGCAAAGGCGCTGCTACCAACAGCATTCAGATTGCTGAGGTACTGATCCGCGATTACATGTAATCAACGAACATAATAAAATTAACCCACGGTGCGTATTTTATGCCCGTGGGTTAATTGTTTTTAAAGCAAGCCACTTTGAATATTCACTTTTAGTTTAGTCACTTATATATTCATATTTTAATTGGAAGTGCCGATAGCCTTTTATAGTCTTAGCGTAAATCAAGAAAAATTTAGGATACATGCCCTTTGTGAAACAAGGGAAAAACGTCACTAAAATGCCATTCTAGATCATCTTAACCTTCTGGTTTATAGTAAGATATGAAGACGTTATCCACTTGATATATGTACTAGTGGAATATTTTTTGCTCTCATTTGTTGTAATATGCAAGTGCGCGTATCAATAAGAATAAATGATTTTGTAAATACCCCTGATGGCGGGTTATTTACCCTAATTTTGAGGCATAAAGGATCAATGAATTTGCGAACGCTAGCCCTTTTATTTGTAGCGAGCCTCACACTAACTTTTGCTATCGGTCTTGAAGCAGCCGATTTTCAACAAATCCGTATTAAAGGGCCTAAAAATAGCGATTCGGATTTCTCTGGCCAAACCTATGGCCCGATAACCTCTTCTGACACACTTTGGCGCATCGCCAGCGAAGCAAGACAAAACACTAGTCATTCCATATATCAGGTGATGCTCGCCACGTATGAGCTAAACCCAGACGCTTTTGAACGCGATAATATAAATCTGATGCGAGACGGCGCTATCTTGCGCCTACCCGCTTCTGGGTATGTGAGCAGAGTGAATGAAGCCCAGGCGATCGCGAAGGTCCGCTATGATAATCAATTGCTCAATTTAGGCGGTGAAGACGCTGGTAGCAACGCGGGAGTTAACGCTAATAAGACCTTGGCCAGCAAGGACGACCTAGATGAAACAAAAGATATCATTGAAAAACGCTTAGGGGCCATTGATGAGGAACAAAATCGTCAATTCCAGCAAATCCGGCAACAGTTTGCCGAGTCGATTCTCAGTGTTCAAAGTATTCTTAATGAAAATCAAAGAGTGTTCGAAAGCCTAGACTCGGTAAATAAAGACTTAGCTGAAATACGCAGTCAAGAAGCACTGAGAGATGAGCAAATAGTGCAGATGGGTAAAAGCATTGATGAGCTACTGGCTAAATCTCGAGACGCCGAGGCAAAGGCGTTAGCCGAACAGCAAAAAGGTGGCTTTACCGATTGGCTGATGAAGCCACTCACCCTAATTATTACTTCAATCTTAGTGTCTCTTTTCATCTTAGGTGGTTTTGCTTACTGGTTAATAAAGCGTAAAAAGCCACAAGAGATGGATCTAGATTTACTGGCAACGAAAGACGAACCCGCTGATACCTATGTTGCCAGTGAAATGGACGATTTATCTGATGCCTTAAGCGAAGAATTAAGCTCAGAGTTAGATGACGAAAACTTGTTTGGCGACCAGAGCGTTGGAGATGACGTATTAGCCGAGGAGTTAAAAGAGTCATTTGACGAGAAGGATGGCCAACATGACAAGGAAGAGTTTGATGATCTTGGCGATGATATGTTGGTGCCAGATAGTGAACTCAATCCAACAGAAGACTTTGAAGCCGGAAGCGATGAGCTTGATCAAGACGATCTTGACAACTTATTTGAAGACGAAGATGACTTGTTGGCTGAAATTGATGATGAGATGGATAACATCAGTTTGTCAGACGATGAAGAACAGGATAATAGCGACGACAGTCAAGTTGACGAAATCGAACTGGATGTAGCAGAAAGTACTGATAAAGAAGAGTCTGTTCCCGATGAGCAAGATGCGTCTTTGGGGTTAGATGTAGACGATTTAGATGCGCTGGATGAATTAGGCACTGATAGTGAAGTAATGATAGATGAAGGGCCGGAAGAAGCCCTTGAAGAAGAGCTTGCTTCTGAAATAGATGATGCTGAAAGTGAAGTGGACACTCCAGCAGACTCAGCTCAAGATGTTCAAAGCGATATTAATGATATTTCTCCTGTTGAAGATGCTGATGAACAGCCGGAAATTAATATTGATGATTTACTGGTTGAGCCTAAACCTGAGCTTCCAGAATCGTCAGAAGTAAATGCAGACGATCCCATTAACGAGGATATGCTAGAGCAGCTTGATAAAGAGATTGCATCGCAAAGTGAAGAGCTAGATAACATTACTAGTAATCTGATTGACGAGCTTGAACAAGTTGAAATGATGCAGGATATGCTGCCAGAAGGGGAAGAGGAAGCAGAGCCTGAGTTTACAGGCACCCCACAGCGCGATATTCAGCAATTAGATAAAATTACCGAAGGTTTAGGTGACATTTTTGCTGACGCTGATGCAGAAAGCTCAAATTCTGAACCTGACGAGTCTAATTTGGACGCACTCGCACCTTTATCTGAGCAGCCTGACGCGCCGTTAGAAAATCAACAACCGCTATCCGACCAGGTCAATGAATCCGAAGAAGATGAAAACGATAGTGCACTAGAACGCGACGACGCGTTAGAGACAGAGGATGTACCAGAAGCTGATGTAGCGCCCGCGGCGGATGAAGAGCCTTCAGCGGATAAAGAGCCTTCAGCGGATAAAGAGCCTTCAGCGGACAAAGAGCCTTCAGCAGAACAAGAGCCTTCAGCAGAACAAGAACCCTCAGCAGAAGAAGATGCAGCATTAGCAGAACCAGATACTGCCACATCTTCCCCAACGCAAGACGAAACAGATCTTACATCACAACCTGCTGAGGTTGACCCTACTGGTATTCATAGCGACGAGCAAGAAACCACGACTGAGCAAGATTCACTCGATGAACTTGAGTTTGTTCCAGAGGCAAGTGAACCGGGTGAAAATGGGGAGGCTAGTGAGGAAGACGCGTTAGAGCAAGCGCTAGCTGATTTTGATACTGACGAATTCGAATCAAATACGCCTTCTGCGAAACCTGTTGAAGAGCCATTAACTGATACTGAGCTAGGCGACATTGATGCTTTGGCAGATTTTGATGACGATGAACTAGAATCTGCGCTGCAGAATTTTGTTTTAGATGATGGGCAGAGTAACGACGACGAAGCATCAACAGATCATAGGTTACCTCCTTCACAGGCCCAAGAAAACGATGAGTTAGATGAATTTCCGGAACTCGAAGATTGGTTAAATGAAGTCGACGAAGATGAAACAGATTCTATAGAAGAACTTGAGTCAGCTTCGTTTGATGACATGTTGCAAAGTCTGGATGATGACTTGAGCGACTCCCTTGAGTCGGCTTCAGTTGAAGAGCAAGCTCCAAGCAACATTAACCAAGCTGGTCAAAATATTGATAGTGCAGTGGATATCGCCACTTTACTTGAAGAGGAAGCGCCAGACGACGCGGAACGCGACTTTGTCGACGTTGATGATTTGCTAAATGACAGCATCACGGCGGATCCCTTACCCGAAAAAGCACTTGATTTAGAGTCGATCATGGGCGAATTCTCTACCGCTAAGGAAGATTCGGACCATGTTGATGTGGACAGCGACGATGGGTTTGGTGCTAAACTGGATTTAGCTCATGCTTATATAGAAATTGGAGAGACCGAGTCTGCCACAGAGTTATTAGAAGATATTATCGAGTACGGTCACCCACCTCAATCTGATGAGGCGAAGCGTGTCTTAGCCAGCTTACAAGGAGAAGAATAAGCTGCATAACGTCAATTAAGCGAATGAGTGTCGACGTTTTTTTTATATTATCTATGTTGTAAACAAGACATTTTTAATACATTGGCTAAAAATCAGTTAGTATTTGTTAAAAAAATTGAGGTAGCAGTGATTAGATTCGTCTTGAGCTTGTTATTGGTAAGTACCGCTAGCCATAGCAGTAACATTAATATTGTCGTTACCGACAATCAGCAGGTGCCCATGTCTAATGTGGTGGTTTATCTTCTAGGCAAAGATACTCCGGCAGCGCCCAGCAATAGCATGGCAATTATGGACCAAGTCAATACCCAGTTTGCTCCGCACATTCTTGCTGTTCAGAAAAATACCCAGGTAAGCTTTCCAAACTCAGATTCTATTCAGCACCACGTTTATTCCTTTTCCTCTGCCAAGGCGTTCGAATTAGAGCTGTACAAGGGGTTGCGCGCTAACCCGCTATTATTCGATAAGCTAGGCGTCGTGGAAATGGGCTGTAACGTCCATGATTGGATGTTGGGCTATATTTATGTAGTTGATACCCCTTATTTTGCTAAAACGGATCAGCAAGGCTCTGTCAGTATGCAAGTACCTGATGGCGAATATATCATTAAAGCTTGGCATCCACGCATTAGCGACACGCCCGAATCTTTTCAAAAGACTATGCCTGTTCAAGGAGATTCTCACGAGACAATGCAGGTGCCTTCTGCACTGTTACCTGATGTGAATGCGTACGAAAATAACAGTGATGAATTCGGCGAATATGAGTAATACACGAACGTTTTTCAAGACATCCCTACAGATGAGGATGTCGTTCATCTTCTTACTGTTACTGACCATTATTGTTTTGGTAACGCTATTTTTTGTTCAGCGAGCGACGTACAAGCATTCTAGTGCGCAATTGCTTAGTCATATTCAAACTTCAGCCAGTGTGGTTAGAGATAATTTTGAAGGGCGAGCGAGCGCACTGGATAATGGCATGATTACTCTGGCTAAAGATTTTAGTATTAAACAATTGATCGCTACTGCTGGTAATGACTCACAATCCTTGAAATCAGCTCTGTCTAACTACCAAAACCGATTAGATGCGGATATTTTTTGGGTCTTAGGGCGTGATTTTTCACCCCTAGCTAGCTCGTCTGAGCCGCTAGAGAATAGCAGCCAAATTGTGCCTTCTTTTGCCACGCCTGAGCTTCATTGGTTTTCATTCAACAATCATTTCTATCTTATACGCGCAACCCCTGTTCGGTTTGTCGAAAATTCGACGCAAATTAATGCTTGGGTGGTGATGGGAATAAATGCAGAGACTTTATTCACGCAGAATTTGGTAGAGCTAACCAATATGCAAATCTCTTTGCTGAGTCTTGAAAAAAATGTGCTGTTAGGCGCAACCCCCGAAACGCCGTTTGTTAACGACCTTATGCTGAGTAGAATCGAAGCGTCTACTGGACTACATCGTGTTTCTTTGTCGTCTAAAAATACGATTTACAGTACGATTGAGCTAGGCTCTTGGGGAGAAAATCCGGTATACATAGTGCTATCGACTGGTGAAGATGATGCGTATCTTTCCAGTGAGAGTTTAATTGGCCAGTTGTTTATTATTTTGTTATCAGCGGCGACGTTAGGCTTGTTAGGAGCGACGTTATTATCCAGAGAAATTACCAAACCGCTGCATCAGTTAATTAGAGCGGCGCGCAGAATGCGTGCAGGCGAGTTCGTTGAAACCTTTCCTAGTGCTAATACCTTGGAAGTAGAAAGCTTATCCAGTGCCTTTGATGAGATGCAGCAGGGTATCCGCGATCGTGAAGAACAAATTCATCATCTTGCTTACTTTGATGAGCTAACCAATATTCCTAACCGGATACAGTTTTCCAATCATATAAGGAATATGCTTAAGCAACAGCCCGAATGTCAGCTAACGGTGCTGACGTTAGACGTAGATCGATTTAAAGATATAAATGATACCCTCGGCCATGACCTGGGTGATGATTTATTGATCACAATTGCACGGCGTTTGAGTGGCTATGCTACGAAAAACGGATTTTGTGCCCGCTTGGGCGGAGACGAGTATGCACTAGTGAGTCATCAAGCGGCGCATAGCAGTCCCGAAGAAGCAGCAGAACAGTTAATCAAAGTGTTCGAGCAGCCTTTTAAAATTGAAAACGTGGTGTTGGACGTTGATTGTTCCGTTGGTATCGCTTTATACCCACAGCATGCGCAATCGTTGCAGGGCTTGATGCAGTGCGCTGATATTGCTATGTACAGTTGTAAAGATCAGCATAACCCGTTTGCTGTCTATAATGACGCCTTAAACAAACATTCTGTGGTACGCCTCAGTCTAATGTCTGAACTAAAAAGTGCATTAGCTGAGGGGCAGCTAGAGCTGCATTATCAGCCTAAGTTAACAATTCACAGCCATAAGGTTGAAACATTAGAGTGCTTAATACGCTGGTTTCACCCTGAGCATGGTTTTGTTCCCCCTGACGACTTTATTCCACTGGCTGAGCAAACAGGTTCAATTCGACATGTTACCCAATGGGCCTTGAGAACAGCGTGCGCGCAGCTTAAAAAATGGCGAGAGCAAGATGTGTATTTTACCGTAGCGGTAAACATATCAGCGATTGATTTGGTTGATTTATCCCTACCAGATAGCATAGCGTCATTGCTGGTGGAGTTTGATCTACCTCCTAGTGCACTCACCATGGAAGTAACGGAAAGCGCCGTTATGAGCGATCCCCATAACGCCCTAAGAGCACTAAATTTACTGCGTAATATGGGCATTACTTTATCAATAGATGACTTCGGTACCGGATACTCATCAATGGCTCAGTTGAAAAAAATGCCAGTTGATGAGCTAAAAATTGATAAGGCATTTGTACTTGATTTGGCTACAAACCAAGACGACCGAGTGATGGTGAAAACCTTAGTGAGTTTGGCGCAAAATTTAGGGCTTACCACGGTTGCCGAAGGCGTTGAAGATCTTGCCACTTTGGAATTTTTGACCGAGATAGGATGTACCAAGGCGCAAGGTTACTATATGACAAAGGCGCTGCGAGCTGATGAACTGATCGCTTGGTATCAAAACTTCATACGTAATGGTTTAACTTAGTGGCGCGATTGATTTTGTACAATGGGTTAATTGCATTTTTATTCTTAATAGTTGTCGTGCTGCCTTCAACGGCACAACAAATCAGCGGCTTGGTTCAGGTCAATATGGTCAAGGCAGATGATCAAAAGCCCTGGCTTGACAAAGGAACAGGTATTGTTGCCTATCAGGATGATAGCGTTAATTTGCAACAGGGCGTACTTAGAATAACCGACAAACTGTCTTCTGCTTTTTCATATGATGTGACGGCCAATATTTATCAGTTAGGGGAGCAACATATAGGGATTACCCAAGCTGCTATTCAATATAAGCCTCTGTCAAATAGTCAGGTTCGTTTTAAAGGGCGCGCTGGTTTTTTTTACCCCCGTTTGTCGTTAGAAAATGTTGATTTAGGTTGGTTATCGCCATACACCTATACCCAATCTGCGGTCAACAGTTGGTTTGGTGAAGAACTTAGAATAGCGGGTTTAGAAGGAACTCTATTTAGCGCAGGGCGTAATCGACGAAGCCCTTTTTCGTGGGAAATCACCGCAGGCGCATTCAAAGGAAATGACACCCTTGGTACGCTGTTAAGCTGGCGTGGCTTTGCGATGCATGACCGACAAAGCTTACATAATGATAAAATCGTTTTTGCTGATTACCCATCTGTGATTGACCCAAACGGTATTTTTCACCCCTCTTATGTAGAGCCTTTTCATGAGTTAGATAGCCGCGTTGGCTTTTACTTAGGCGCTCACCTGAGTTATTACAAACGCACACAACTACGCTACTATTTTTATGATAATCAAGCCAAGCCGACTGTGGTTAATCATCAACGATTATACGCCTGGCGCACGAAGTTTCATTCTGTGGCCTTTTCTCATGATGTTACCCCGACGACCCGCTTCATTTCTCAGTGGTTGTCGGGTAGTAGCCATATGGGGCAGCGATTTGTGTATATTGATTTTGCTGCTTGGTACATGATGATTAGCCATAAACGGGGGGCACATCGTCTCAGCGTGCGTTACGACGATTTCAAAGTAAAAGAAGACGACATTATTCCAGAAGATATGAACAACAGTAGTGGCCAAGGTTTGACGATTGCCTGGCGCTACAAGCTGAATGCAAATTGGCAGGTAGGACTAGAGCAACACATTAACCGTAATCAAGCGGATATTCGTACCACGCTTGATGAAGCAGCAAAGCAAAATCAACAGCAAACCTTAGCTGTGGTGCAGTTTAGATGGCGCTAAGCTGATGAATGAGGCTCTATAAAACAAAAAAACGGCAACCAAAGGTTGCCGTTTTTTTGTTCAGAGTTTTTTTTAGAAGAAAGTATAAACAATGGTGACCGCTGTTTGCGTGTCTAATTTTTCAGTGTCACTGGTCACGTTTGAGTTGTGATCGAAGGTGAGTGTCAATTTCATCGACAAAGAACTGTTTATCTTAGCTGATAAAGAGCTGATTGATTTTGATTTAGTGTTGTCTTCACCGACTTCCGTACTCATTGTTTGTTTAAACGTGGCTGTATCTGAAATCTTCCAGTTGAAACCTAATGCCCCACGAACGATGAAGCTATCGGCGTCTTCTCCTTCAGAGGTTTCAGCAAATGAGTAACCAGGACCCACACTGTACTCGAACTTAGTGGTTTCATTATCCCACAACTTTTGGCTCCAACCCGCTGCAAGCGTTGATTGGTAATTAAAGCTGCTGAATCGGTCATCTTCGTACGAACCGAATAAAAATAGACGATGATCAGGATTGGCTAGCTTGTAGTTACCTTGGCCCGATAAGAAATACTTTTGGGCGGTGGTTTGGCTTTCACTGGTTTCATCGTCGATAGCGACATCGTCTTTCTTGTATAGTCCTTCAAACAAGAAATCATTGCTCCACTGTTCAAGCTCCTGATGAGCCGACAATTTTGCGTTTAAAGAAGTTGTTTCAGTATTACCCGATGTAGCGATAAAGCCTAGCTCGCCATCCATAGTAAATGGTTTGACTTCTTCCTGGGCGAAGGCATTTCCGGTGAGGAGTAATCCGGTGGCGATAAGCGTTTTTTTCATTTAAACATATCCTTAAGTTGAAAATTTATTTGTATTAGGGCAATGGCGAATTAAAAAAATTGATATACGAGGGTGACTGCCGTTTCTGTGTCTAGGCTCTCTTGGGTCACTTCAGCATTACTGTTGTGTTCCATAATAAAAGATAGCTTCATCGCTAAAGAGCCAAATATCTTAGTGGAAAGAGATGTTTCTGATTTTGTTCTGGTGTATTCAGGGTCGGTTTCCGTACTGATGAACTGACGAAATTGTGCTGACTTTGAGATTTCTAACGTGTATTCCAACGCAGTACGCAAAATAACACCTTGTAAATCGTCGTTGTCTTCATCGTTTTTGGCTTCGGCAATCGCATAACCTGGCCCTACGCTGTATTTAAACTCACTAAATTCGTCGCGCCACAGGCGTTCGCTCCAACCGCTGGCCACCAGGGTTTGATAGTCATAGATGTCGAAACGGTCGTTCTCATATTCAGCATATATAAATATGCGTTCATCAGGAGAGGCGAGTTTGAAATCAATCTGGGTGGAAATGAAATTCTTTTGGGCCGTTGTCACATCATATTCATCACCACCGTCATCCGCTTCTTTTGACGTTTTATAGCGGGTATTAGCAATGGCTTGATAACTCCATTTCTCGAGTTCTTGACTGATGTTAAATTTGGCGTTGATGCTAGAAGAATTGGTGTTGCCTTTGTTATACAGTAAGCCCAGTTCACCAGTTGCAGATATATTGCTATCAGTCGCTGGTAGGGTTCCACCGCTGTCTGACATGTAAAGCGAGCGCATAATGTTTATTTGAGCATGGCAGGGAAAGCAAAGCGCCAGCAAAATTAGATATCTGAGCATTATTCTTCGAAACATGATAGATGGCTAAAAGACAATGCTGCGCAGTATATCTAACTGGGATTATAAATGCATCCCAAAACGCGCTGCTAGCCTTTTACTTTAGCCGTTTTCTTAGTGATTAGCCTTTAAGTAAACCTATCATTGTTTGTGCTTCCATATGAGCGAATTTTATACCGTCCGTTATATCTTGCTCTTCCAACCCCGCTTTGCGCAAAATAAGAGGATGGATCGAGCTCAACGGACTCATGTTTTCAGGGGCGACCATGGCAATCGCTATGCGGTAGATTGTGAACATCAGACTGGCTTCTTGACTCGTATAGGCGGCGGATTCGTTGTTCGTATTGGGTAATACTTGATATAAATGGCCAGGCAACCCCCATTGTTGAAGTAATGCATACGTACAATCTGTGTAATGAAAGCCTAATACCGACTTTTGCCGTTTCCACGGTGGAATTTGTGGGTCATATTGATTACAAGCAATGGCGAGTGCAGGTGTTTGAACCGCTACGATCAGCTCACCAATGTTGTGCAGTAAACCGATCACAAAAAACCGGGCACTGGTTCGAGTTTTAGCGATTTTGGCTAAATGTTTAGCCACGAGCGCAGCATAAATGCTTTGTAGCCAGAAGCGTTTCAGATCAATTACATCACTGCTGAAATGTTCGAAAGCTGAACAGGCGGTTTCAGCCATCACTAAGTTGTATAGGGCTTCTCCTCCCACAACATTGACGGCTTTGCTGATGTTATCGACCTGTGATTCAAAACGAAACAAAGCGCTGTTTGCCAATTGTAATAATTTGGAGCTAAGGGCAGGGTCAGTTGATACCAGCTTTGCAATATCATCAGTGCTCGCATTATTGCTGTCCAACAATGAGCGTATTTGCACACAAATTTCTGGTAAGGCAAATGACTGCGTGGCACCTAGAGCGTAATCCTGAGCAGATAACATTATAGACTCTTTATTATTGTTATTTTCCATCAGTATAAAGTTTGTACAGCTTATGCTCAAATGGAACTAATACCAGTTTCAAAGAGACTTACTCTGTGTGGCTCGAACAGGAAAGAGCACAGGTTAGTTTTTAATAAAGGGCTATCATTCACGCGCCTTAATTAAGTCATTTTAAATTTTCGCCCAGTGGTTAATTATTTATTGGAATTGGAGTAAGGGTAATACATATGCCACACAGTTTACCGGTCACTCTCACTCGTCATGTTGATAACATTCACTTGGCGTATGATACATTTGGCTCGCAAGAAGATGCGCCATTGGTACTTATTATGGGGTTGGGAGCGCAACGTATTTTATGGGAAGATGCCTTTTGCAAAATGCTTGCAAATCAAGGCTTTTGGGTCATAAGGTTCGATAATCGTGATGTAGGCGAAAGCGCTTTTGTCGAAGAGCAGTTTACCCCAAGTTTAGTGCATTTGGCAGCGAGTGGCTTCCTGGGGGCTAAAATCTCTATTCCTTATACTCTCAGTGATATGGCCGATGATGTTATCAGTTTGATGACATGGCTTAATTTGCCTAAGGCACATATCGTTGGAGCATCGATGGGAGGCATGATTGGCCAAATATTGGCTATTGAGCATCCTGATCGGGTGCTTAGTCTGACCTCAATTATGTCCAGTGTGGGCAGCAAAAATTTGCATAAACCAGAAAAAAACGTGTTGTTAAAACTGCTCAAACCTATGCCCAAGGCACGAGATAAAAGTATTGCTAATATGGTCGAGTTTTGGCGAACGCTGCATGGTCACTTTTACACGTTTGATTTTATTCGAACGCAGAAGCTAGTAACGCAAATTTATGAGCGCGGGGTCAACCCTCAAGGAGTGTTACGCCAATTTGCCGCTATTCTCGCCGCCAAAGAGCGTACAAATGACCTCAAAAACGTGTCGTTGCCGGCTTTAGTTATACACGGTAAAAACGATCCTATGTTGCCGGTCAGTAACGGTTATGCAACAGCGAATGCCATTTATGGTTCTCGGCTATGTATATATGAAGGTATGGGACATACATTACCCATTGAACTTTGGTCAACAATAATTGTTGAAATAACACAGCTAGCGCTAAATACCAGGGCGAGCAACGAACGTTAGTCTAATAAACTGCCTTGGGTGGGCGTGTCGGCAGAGAGAGGATCTTGACTGCGCTTGCGAGCAAACGCACGCTTTTTGCGAAGAGCGCAGGCTTTAACGATTTTACTTTTCACCTCATCCTCTAATTTGACCCAATGCAAACGCTCTTCTCTTGAGCGATAACAACCTAAGCAATATCCACGAGGGCCCGCTTGGCAAACGCCGATACAGGGGCTTTCTATTTGGAATATTTCAAGTTGCTGCACGCACGACTCTCAATTATTACGGATGGATAAAGTTTACGTCGAGTGAGCAGGAATTGGTACTGTTTAGGTGACACAAACCGGTTGGCAAGATACTAAAAAGCCAACTAGGCTGTGGAACCTAGTTGGCTTTTTGACAATAGTGTTGTTTAAAACCTTGAGGTTTGCGTTACCAAATTTTTACGCGATCTTCAGGTTTCAAATACATGTTGTCACCTTCTTTGACATCAAATGCTTCATAGAAAGCGTCAACGTTTCCGACTATGCCATTTACTCGATACTCGCCAGGCGAATGCGGGTCACTAAGTAAACGTGCGCGTAAGGCATCTTCACGCATTTTACTACGCCATACCTGGGCATAACCCATAAAGAAGCGTTGATCCCCTGTCAGGCCGTCAATCACTTTGCCTTCTTCATCACCAAGTGACATATGGTAAGCCTTGTAGCCAATGGTTACGCCGGCTAAATCACCAATGTTTTCACCTAGCGTTAATTCACCGTTGACGTTTTGTCCTGGAATAGGTTCGTACGCATTAAATTGATCAACCAACTTTTTACCAAGCACGTCGAACGCGGCGCGATCTTCGTCACTCCACCAACTGCGTAAATTGCCTTCGCCGTCATATTTTGAACCTTGGTCGTCAAAGCCATGGCCAATTTCGTGTCCTATAACCGCTCCGATAGCACCATAATTGACTGCGTCGTCTGCGGTCATATCGAAAAATGGTGATTGCAAGATACCTGCTGGAAATACGATTTCATTACGTACTGGACTGTAATAAGCATTGATTGTTTGCGGCGTCATACCCCAATCGGCTTTATCCACTGGCTTGCCAATTTTTTCGACATCAACAGCGTGGTCAAACTCAAAGTAACGAACGTAATTTCCCACAAGATCGTCTGCAGCTATGGTTAAATCATCGTAGTTTAACCATTTATCAGGGTAACCGATCTTTGGTGTGAATTTAGCTAACTTCTCACGCGCGGCCTTTTTAGTTTCAGGCGTCATCCATTCAAGTTGATCAATGCTTTCACCGTAAGCTTTGGTTAGGTTTTTAACCAGCTCATCCATTTTGGCTTTTGCTTCTGGGGTGAAGTAACGTTCAACGTATTGTTGGCCTAATACTTCACCTAATACGCCACTGGTCGCGGCTACGGCACGTTTCCAACGGGGTTGCTGCTCAGGAATACCGTTAAGGGTCTTTGAGTGAAAATCAAAATGCAGGTTAACTAACTCTTCATCTAAGCGGGTGGCGTAGGCGTCGATGAGGTTATAGGTCAGGTAGTTTTTCCATACTTGTACGTCGTGGTTCGCGTATATTTCGCCGACCGCTTCGAAGTAAGGTAAGTTGCGTACTATGATTTCATCAACGCTGCCAATGCCGCTTTCATCAGCGTAAGCTTGCCAGTCAAAGCTGCTGCCCATAAGGCTTTTCACTTCTTGTGCGCTGCGTTTATTGTAGTTCTTTTCTGCATCACGGCTTTCAACACGAGAGATGTGCTTAGAAGCAATGTCTTTTTCTAAATCCATTAACTCAGTAGCGG
>OJCB01000562.1_pt1 | contig 13666 bp, 12 predicted proteins | sample 1591501 | NCBI WGS metagenome assembly OJCB01 (sample SAMN05416813, study PRJEB24817) | seawater metagenome | isolation source: Sea water | place: Canada:Atlantic | collected 2013-07 | reverse complement strand
CCACCGAAATCTACACTATCCTCTTCGTCGGCAGCTTCAGATGTGTATAAGAGACAGAAATAAAGGGAAACAGATTGGATGGAGATGGCGCGATCTGATGCTGACATGATTAGATGGAATTTTTACCACGGATTTTCACAGATGGCCACGGATTAGCACAGATCGATTGAAGCATCGGGCCTGCATCCGTGTCATCTGTGGGAATTCGTGCTCATCCGTGTTCGAATGCGCCGGACCTGTCGATGTGAATGATGACCCTGGATGGATAGGATATTTCAGGCACGGATTTTCACAGATGGCCACGGATTAGCACAGATCGGATGTAAGCGTCGGACCTGCACCCGTGTCATCCGTGGGTATCTGTGAAAATCCGTGTTCGAATGCGTCGGACCTGCCCATGTGAATGATGACCATGGGTGGATAGGATGTTTCAGGCACGGATTCTCACGGATCAGCACAGATTTTTTGGAGATGCGCTTACCTTGCGACCCGTTTCCATTCCAATTTGGAATTTCTAAAATTGACGATCAATCCCACTTTGAGGTTTGCGATTCTCAAGTAATTCAAAACCTGGCCTATTTCGTTATCTCCGATTGAATCGATGGCTTTCACTTCAACGACAATCTGATCGGCGACAACGATATCTGGAATACAGTCACCAACAGGCTTTTCGCGGTAGACGATGGGAAAGCGCGGCTGCTGTTGGAAATCGAAATGCTCCAAGTCCAAATCGTGACAGAGAGCGTTCTCGTAGGGCTTTTTGCGGAGGCCGGGACCGATTTCGTTGTGGACCCGCATTGCGGCTCCAATGATGGCGTAGGTAATTTCCTCTACATCCATTGTCCGCTCAAGCACCGGCCATGAGTCGTTCGATGTCGTCGACCTCAATCGGAATGTCAGCCATGAGATCGATATTCCCACCGGCTTTAACGATGATGTCGTTTTCCAGGCGAATCCCGAATCCTTCGTCGGGAATGTAAATGCCGGGCTCGACGGTGACACACATGTCCTCAACAAAAATACCCTCGACCGGAGTGACATCGTGGACATCGATCCCGAGACTGTGGGAGACGCCGTGCATGAAATATTTCCGATAGGCGCGCTTCTCTTCAGGCAATTCGTCGTCTTCCCGTTCTTTGGCAACAACATCCGCGTCGATCAGGCCGAGTGCGATCAATTCGTCCTCGGTAGCCCGTGCCACTTCTTTGTGATAAACATCTTTCATGTGCTTGCCGGGAACGACGAGCTCATCGATGCAGAGGCGGAAAATGCGAAGCACGGCATTGTAAACATCACGCTGCCGGGGCGTGTATTTGCCGTTCACCGGAATCGTCCGCGTCAGATCGGCGTTGTAGTTGGCGTATTCGGCGGCGACATCGAGAAGAAGCAGGTCGCCGTCCTGACAGACCTGGTCGTTGGTCAGGTAGTGAAGGACACAGGCATTTTTACCGGAGGCGATGATCGGCTCGTAGGCAAATCCGCGAGATCCCTGGCGGACGAATTCATGAATCAGCTCGGCTTCGACTTCGTATTCCAGCACACCGGGTTTTACGAAATTGAGAAGACGGGCAAATCCATCGGCGGTGATGTCGCAGGCTTTTTGCAGCTTTTCGACTTCGTGTTTGGATTTCACGACACGCAGCTGATGCATCAAAGGTCCAAGTCGACCATAGCGATGATTCGGATAAAGCGTCTGCACTTCTTTTCGAAAGCGATCGTCCGGAGTGATCCCGATGGGGGAGGCGGATCGGGCGTGCTCGTTGTAGTTGAGAAATATCTGATCAAACTGGCGGGCGCAGCGGCGCAGGTGCGGTTTGAAATCGTCTGTCCAGAGTACGGTTGTGATCCCGGAAACTTCAGTGGCCTGTTCTTTGCTCAGCTTGTGTCCTTCCCAGATCGCGATCAGATCTGAGCTCTCGCGAACGAATAGAATTTCTCTTTTTTTTGGGTTCGGGTGACCCGGACATAGCACGAGAATCGTTTCCTCCTGGTCCACCCCCGTAAGATAATAAGCATCACTACCTTGAATAAAATGCAAAGAGCCGTCTGCGCTGCGCCAGGGGATGTCCGCCGAATGAATGACCGCAAAGGAGTCGTCAGGAAGCAAGTCGCTGAGCCTCCGTCGGTTATCAACAAAGAGTTCGGAGGGAATGGGGCGATATTTCATTCTTTCAAAAAGTAAGCAGCCTTTCAGAGCTTGTGGTATAGTCCGGCCCTTTACGGAACCGCCTGACCCCCCCTCTCGTCTGGCGGATTCATTTTCAACCTTTTATGGCAGATATCCAGAAACAAACCGTCGTTATTGCGGATGCAGACACCGACTACCTCGAGTGGGCGAAGAAGCATCTGGAGGCGGATAGTGTCGAGATTTTAATCACTTCGAAAGCGGATGAAGCCCTCAAGATGTTCACCGACAAGGAGGCGGACCTTCTCATTGCCGAATTTCATCTTCAGCCTTTTGACGGTCTGGAATTGTTGAAGAAAGTCCGGATGTCACTTCCCAACTCGATGGTGATTCTCACCGGAAACATTTCATCGACGAATGCTGTGATCGAATCCATGCGCCTCGGGGCATTTGATGTTCTCCGCAAAGAATCGATCAATTTCGAACTGCGTCCAGTTGCCGAGCGTGCTCTGCAATCGGCCGAGGAAATGAGAATGGCGGCCGACCGATCCAAATCGGAGCCGCTGACTCCTCCGCAGCCGACCGGCGATCTCATTATCGGGAGATCTGCAGCGATGCAGGATGTTTACAAAATGATCGGGCGTGTCGCCCGTGCGGATGCCCCCGTTCTGATCACCGGCGAAAGCGGGGTCGGCAAAGAAGTCGTTTCCAATGCGATCCACAAATTTTCGCGACGCGACAAGGAGGAATACGTAGCCATCAACTGTGCGGCGATTCCCGGAGCGCTTTTGGAAAGTGAACTGTTCGGCCATGAAAAAGGTGCCTTTACCGGCGCCACGAGCCAACGGATCGGGAGGTTTGAACAATGTGATGGTGGAACGCTTTTTCTCGATGAGATCGGGGAAATGGCTCTGGAAGTGCAGAGCAAATTGTTGCGTGTCCTGCAGAGCGGGGAGTTTTCCAGGGTCGGAGGAAATGTAACTCTACAGAGCGATGTCCGAATTCTCGCGGCGACGAATAAGCGTTTGGAGGAAGAAGTTGAGAATGGGAAATTTCGCGAAGATCTATTCTATCGACTCAATGTCGTGAGGATTCACATCCCACCATTGAGAAGGCGACCGGAAGACATCCTGCTCCTTGCCGAGCATTTTTTGAATCGTCAGACCGCAAAGGGGAAAAGTCGGGCGATGCAATTTTCCAAAGACGCGCGGGATGTTCTGCAAAACCACACCTGGCCCGGGAACGTTCGGGAATTAGAAAACCTGATTCAACGCGCCTGTGTTCTGGCATCGGGAAATGTTCTTTTACCTGCTGATCTCCCATTGGATGACGAAGGGGAAGTTTCCTCCGAGCCACGATTGCATCGCGCAGCGGACCGGATGCTGGCGGCTGCACGGGATTCAAAGACCGGTGCTCTTGAAGTCGCTGAGAAAGCGGTGATTTCCGCGGCAATGACCTCCGAGAGGGATGATGTCGAGAAGGCTGCTGTGCTTTTGGGAATTACACCAGCCGCCTTGAAGAAGAAGTTGGAAGGGTAGCGCTTGCTTCCCATCTGCTACAAAACCATCTCTTCATTATAATCGACAATTCCGCTTGGTTCTGGTGAGGTATCACCATGATAAAAGGAACCGTTTTTGCATTGTCGGCGCTATTCCTCGGGGGCACTTTTCTGGCGGCCCAGGAAGCGACTCATTTTTCTGAAAAAGAAGCCTCGAAGTTTTTCCCGAAAGAGCTGGTGGGATACAAGCTTAAGGATTTGAAACTGAAAAAGAAATCCGACAGCTGGGTGGAATACAGTTCAACCTACAAGACGTCCAAGAAAGGGGCGAAAGAGTTGAAGCTCGTGATCAACGATGTGTTCCCCACCGGCAAAGCTGAGTGGCAGGATGAGTTTGCGGAAGTCACTGATAAAATCTCCGATCACAAAGTGAAGGAGGTAAAGGCCGACGACAAACATACGGTGATGGTTCTGGTAGGAGATCGGTTTCGGGTGGATTTCAAATCCCGCCAGATCAGTCCCGAGAAACTGAGAGCAATGGCGGAGGCGTATGATTACAAAGCCATCGCCGCCGTCAAAACACTCCCGTAACCCACTGATCGCAAGGTGCGTATACTTCTGATTCTGCCAGAGTTCCCACCCGGTTTCGGTGGAATGCAGACTCATGCCCTCGCCCTTGCAGAAGATCTGCAAAAAAGGGGGCACGACCTGCGAGTGTTATCCTATCAATCGGTCACTGAGTCTGACCGCGTCGCGTGTGAAGAAATTGATCCATCCCTATCGTTTCCGGTGGACAGATGTTTGAGTCGTCTTGGGTATTTCCGAAATACCGATCTGGTTTCTGAACATGTGTCCAGCTTCCGGCCCGACCTGATTTATTCTTCGACCGTATTCTATGGTGGGGTTGGTGAGGAAATGGCAATTCCGGTGGTCTGTCGTTCCCCGGGGAATGATGTACTCCGCCCATGGATTGCATGGCCGTATCGGCCTTTTTCGAAATTGTTTTCAAAGCCCTGGTTTGAATCGGGGTGCTATAAACTTTTCAAACGTCTCGATTACCCGAAGGTTCTCGAAAGCCTCTACTATAGAAAACGCCGGGAACTCGTTCGGGAAGCGGCCTGCAAAGCTACCTTAATCTATGCCAACAGTGAATTCACGGCCGGTCACCTGGAAAGGGCCGGAGTTTCTCGGGAAAGAATTTCCCTCTTAGTCGGCGGGGTGGATGCAAAGAGGTTTCGATCTATAAAAGGTGAGTCTTCACCGGGGAAAACGAATGACAGTTTTGTGATGGTTACCGCCTGTCGTCTCGTTCACAAGAAGGGGATCGATTTTCTGATTCGATCCATGCCGCGCATTCGGGAAAAGATTCCTCATGCGGAATTGATGATTCTTGGGGATGGCCCGAAACGTCGGAAGTATGAGAGGCTGGTGTCCCGCCTGGGATTAGCTGACTGCGTCACACTCACCGGCCGGATTCCCCAAAAAGCGATTCAATCGAACATCAGGTCTGCAGATGTTTTTGTTTTGGCGAGCCGGCTAGTGATCGACAACAAGACCGGGAACTGTGATGCCGAAACGATGGGAAGAGTTCTATGCGAAGCGAATGCCGCGAGTGTGCCTGTGGTGGCAGCAAGGTCAGGAGGAATTCCGAGTGTAATCGAGGACCGGCAGAATGGTCTTCTGTTTGAGTCCGACAATGAAGAAAGTCTGTTGGCAGCTTTGAACGAGGTGTTCTTGAACCGGGCGCTCGTGGATCGTATGGTCGATGCCGGATTGAAGAAGGCCAAGGAGGATTTCGATTGGTCGGTGATTACCGGAATTCACGAAAATGATTTTGAAAACTTAGTGGGTCGGTCCGGAAGTTTCCGGGAAACCGAACCGGAAAACAAACTGCAAAATGTTTAAATATTTACGCGTTCAAATCGTCCACCCCTGCCAGGCAAAATGTGCCTGGTGTTCGACTCATTTCAAGAATCCCCGATTCAGTACGCTCCACAAATCCGGAGAGGCTGAAGAGTACCATGATCTATATAGAGAAGTGGCTGCAAAATACAAACCTGAAGAGATTTTTGTGTCGGGTGGGGAACCCTTGCTCTATCCGGGGATTGATCAGTTTCTTCGTGATCTGGCAGAGCATACTGAAAAGATCCATATCTTTACTTCCTATCAGTTCAATGAAAAGACAATGGAGCGATTTGCGGCGATGGACCTCCCCCGGGAGAAAATCGTTTTGAATCACACCCCCATCTATTTCGAACCGGAAAACTGGCACAAGCTGACTCATGGATTTCCCTTTGAGACCTACCTTCACAATGTGCGACTGGCAGTGAAGGTTCCGATTTTGAAGCGCTTCAAATTCATCATCAATCACAGCGGGTTCGTGGAAGAAATAGCGAGATTCCAAAAGCTGGTCGATCCCGATGAAACCTGTGAAATCAGTCTCAAGATGATGAATGATCAGGGAGATGGAATTGGTGTCGAGACCATGCAGAACACCGCCGTGAGAGTCAGAGAAAGATTGGGGGATCTGGATGCGGTTCTGGAAAAGGCGGGATGGTCAAACCGTCCCCGCCCCCAGACCAGTGCCGATCTGATGCGCCCGGTCATTGAATCGGGAGATGTCACGAAATGTATTTATCGCGATGAGCCACTTGAGCTACGGCTGTCCTTTTATCGCGGCGGCGAAGAGGATGGGAAAAAGATCCTGAAGTATCGTTACTGTCCCTACTTTCCGGCAGATTTTGGACACAAGTTTCATCTGGGAAAGGACTCCATTGAGAAACTCGGAAAGAATTTTGTTAAGGGTCCCTTTAGGGATCATTGTCAGGGTTGCCGGATGCTCCACTATTGTGATGCAGCCGACCGCCCGAAAAAGATAGAAAAGAAAAAGGTGAGTCTATAGAGGGCCTCTTCAATCTTTTTTCCAAATCCGTACTTCATCCACAACTGCATTCTTCGGCACAGAGAGTCGAAGCATCCGTTTGGTAGGGTGAGCAATGCCTTCGGACTCAAAACTGCCAATTATTTTACCATTGATGGTGACAGACAGTTTTTCTCCATCAACTTGAACGAGGAGGTCGTGCCATTTCCCGGTCTCCAGTTTGTTGGTGATTTTCTTTGCCTTGGTTTTGAGTAGCGCCTTCTGATCTTTCGTCAGGGTTTTTGCTTTGTTGGCGTCACGTAGAGTGAGGTCCATCACTCCTGTCTTCAAATCCTGAAGCTGAACCTGGCTGGTGCTGATTCTGGTGATAAACAAATGACCGGCGTGTACTTTCTTATATTGCTGATCGGCGAAGTTCAATCCGAGACTGTCCTTGGCATCCTCCAGCATGAACTTCATTCCAATGGCGCCGTTTTTGAAATCAAAAGGATGCGTCACCGACACGGCATGATCAGCAGATTCGTGGAAGTAGATGTACATCGCCCCATCACGAAGATCGACCTGCTTGTTTCCGTTCGCGCGGGACTTGCTGTTGGTTCCCCAACCGTTTCCGGGTTCGTCCTTCTCCTCCTGAGATTCCTTCCGTTCGAAGTCATCGGAGAAAATGAGTTCTCCGTGTTCGTCGGCGAAGCACTGAGAGGCGAAAGCAAGAGTGAGCAGAATTGTTGAAAGTCTAATCATGTCAGATTTGTACGACAGAACATCGAACAAGGGAATTGAATTTATCCGAAGCGCTTGACCCCGAGGAAACCTATATCCGACGCTGTCTGCTTCCCCTTGACGAGGTTGACGAGCGATTCCCCGAGTGCGGATGCGCATTTAAACCCATGGCCCGACAAGCCAGCTGCGAAAGCGACATTTTCAAACTCAGGATGGCGGTCGATGATGAAATGTTCGTCCGGCGATACGGTGTAGAAACAAACTTCGTGGCGAAGACGCTTGAGATTGACCCGGGGAAGGTGAGAGCGAAGTGCGCTTTCGATTCGGGCAGTGTCCTCTGGATCCGGTTTCCGGTCGTCGGACAGCGGGTCATCGATCTCCGTTCCTGAACCGCTGTGTTCTGCAAGCTTTACTCCTTCCGGTGAGCTCTTAGGAAAGCCGTAGACAAAATTTCCATCGACATCGAAAGCAAAACTCGAACAGCCATTTGATTCCAGGTAAGGTTCGTCCGGCGCGTCATACCAGTGAAGATGCTTGCGGAGAACTCTTAGCGGAATTCCGAGATCCTTGAGAAAGGAATTGGTCCAGCAGCCGGCAGTGACGATCAATTTTTCGGTGTGATAAATTTCCCTGTCGGTAGTCACACGGATTCCGCTTCCGTCGCGTTCCCAGTTTAGGATCGTTTCCCCGTGTCGATGCTCTGCCCCGTTTCGAATCGCTTCCTCGATATGGGCGACGACACAATCTTCGACCCGCAGGTATCCGGCATTCGCTTCGAAGAGGGCCTGATATTCCTCCGGCCAACGAAAGCCTGGAAAGCGATCATTTTGCGCGGAATGGGAAAGAATTTCGAGATCGAGTTTGTGTTCGCGAGCGCTTTCCTGAACTCCGCGAATGATGACACTGTCCGGTGGCCCCGCATACAAAAGCCCGGTTCGATGAAAAAGGTTTTCGTTTCGCAGTTTGGCCAACTCGTCCCAGAGATCGTAAGCGCGCTTCAAGAGCGGAATGTAATCGGGATGCTCAAAGTAGGACATCCGGATCATCCGCGTTTCCCCATGGGAGCTACCCCTGTCATGTCCCGGTGGAAAACGGTCGAGACCGAGAACTTTCAATCCAGACTTCGCAGCGTGATACATCGCAGCGCTTCCAACTCCGCCAGTGCCGAGGACTATGAGATCGTGTGACATAGAAGGGATAGTGAATCCGTTTCGAGCGCAGTCATTCTTTCGCCGGCAGATGACAATCCTGCGTTTTCACCAATGTTCGAAATTTTTCTTTGCGGTTAGGCATCGGGCTCATTCGGTGAGTGAGGTATCCTTCCTCACCCAAACAACTCCACCACCGGCTTCCCTTTATCTGCCAGAGTGAACGGGCGCATGCTTGGTGAATACAGCACCTGATCGAGGGGCAATCCAAGGGAATACCCAATTGTCGCATTGAGATCGGGGACTTTGATGGCGTTCTCGAGAACTTTTCCTCCGCGTTCGTCGGTCTTTCCGTAGACGGTTCCGCCTTTGACTCCGCCACCGGCCATCAGACAGCTGAATGCTTGCGGGTGGTGATCGCGACCTTCGTTGGCGTTGATTTCCGGTGTCCGGCCGAATTCGGTGGCGAGGACGACGAGTGTTTCATCAAGCAAACCGCGGCGTTCGAGATCGATCAGCAAAGTGGACAGGGCAGCGTCGAGTGACTGGCATTGCTCGGGCACGTTCACGAAATTGGAATTGTGGGTGTCCCATCCGCCCATGGAGACTTCGACGAAGTTCACTCCGTACTCAACGAGACGACGCGCTAACAAACACCCCAAACCAAAGGGATTTTTCCCGTAGCGGGTTTTCATGCTGTCAGATTCGCCATCGAGATCGAAGGCGGCGAGATCTTTGCTTCGCATCAGCTTGATGGCGTCAGCATACATGTCGGTGTAGGCGCGGACATTTTTCTGGTCGTATTTTTCGATGAACGGTTTGTCGAGTTCCTCTGCAAGATTGCGGTGGAAATCGAATTGCTCCTGCGTTGTTTTGCCCCGCATGACGCTGTTTTGAAGACCGCCTTCAGGATCCTGAATCATCAGCGGCGAGAGGCTGCTTTCAAAAAATCCTGATCCGGGATGAGTTGAGTCGTTCCCGATCATGACATTGCCGGGGATAGTCGGATTGGAGCGCCCTTTGTATTTCTGGAGCCAGGCACCCATAGCGGGGTGACGGATCGAGCTACGCAGTTCGTAGCTCGTGTGCATGTAGTAGTTGCCCTGCTTGTGAGCGCCCTGAGTCGAAGTCATCGAGTTGATGATCGCGAGGTGCTCGGCCTGACGAGAAACCAGCGGAAGGTTGTCGGAAAGGGCGAGTCCGTCCACTTTCGAAGGAACTCGCTTCGTCGGTCCCATCGCTTCGCCGCCCGATTTGGGATCGAGGGTGTCGAGGTGGGACATTCCACCGTTCATGTAGAGGTAAATGACGCGCTTGGCGGTGGCGACTTGTTTCAAGGGTGAAGCACCGGCGCCTGCGGCCTGCATTAGACCGGGAGCGGCAGAGAGGGCGCTGACGCCCAGAAAGGTCTTGGCCGCATTGCTGACGAAATGGCGGCGGGAGAGATCGGAATCAATTTTCATGGAAAGGCAAAGGGTTAGATCGATGAGCTAACAGGGTTGAAGCGTTCGGAGTTTTGTTATTCGACAAACAAAAACTGGCGGGTGTTGAGCATGGTCCAGACGATCCCGGAAACAGTGCCGGATTCGGGATCGGATTTCCAGGCTCGTTGAAAAATTCGGAGTTCTTCGGGAGTGGGTTTCCGACTGAGCATGGTCAGGTAAATGGTGTCGAGCCGGTCAGTGAAGGTTTCCCCTCTCATCGATCGAAAGAGGACCGAGAACCGATTGGTGGCGGCTCCGAGAGTGGGGCCGTTCAGCAAGGCGAGCGCTTGAGTGATTGAGGCCCCGTCGCTGGAGTTTTCGACGAGTTCACGGTCGCTTTGTCCAAACTCGCGGAGGAAGTGACCGGGTGCGGTCGGTTGAGAGAGTTCGGATGCACGGAGCATGCGGCGTTTTACGATTTTATTGAAGGTCTTGAAGGTGTTGCGATCCTTTTTCTTCACCTTCCATTCGACAAGTTCTTTGGCTTCCTGCGCTTCTCTGTCGGCGCGGATCGCAGCGGTCTCCCCGGCGAATTTGGCTTCGATCATATCTTTGATAAATCCGTCAGTGCGTCCGTATCCTTTTGTCGTGGAATCCATCGACATGGATCCTGCCATCGAAGAGGCCTCCTCCAGCACTGCAGCAGCGTCGTCGTCAATAAGGGTATCAATTTCTTCACCGTCCCCGGCTGAGGCAACGAGGACTGCTTTTTTCGCGAGTTCTTCGCGGTACACTTTCTCGGCGACCTGAGCGTAGAGCTTTTGACGAATTACGTTGGTTTCCTGCTGCGCTTCGGTAATTTTGTCAGGATCGCCTTCTTCGCGTGCTTCGAGAACCTTGGCGAGCGCACTGTCGATCTCTTCGGAAAGCTGTTTTTGAATCTCGGCGACTTCACTACCGTTGCGGAGAAACTCACCGGGCGTCTGGTCGTAGATCGCTTCGGCAATCAGCTGAACCGTGGCGAGTTTCTTTTGGGCAAAGAGTTCGCGCCCTTTGGAGGGAGTGTCAGGATTATCAACAGTCATCGCCACCAGCGAATCCCAGATTTGCTCAGCAGTCATCCTTCGAAGAACCGGACCGGCGAAATGGTAAGGGACGCCCGGTGTCGGCTGTTTCAGAGAGGATTCGCGCTGGTAGGATTTGGTATTGAAAATGATTTGCTGAAATTTCTGAAGGTCATAATCGACTTCGACCATCAGTTTGGTGAGGTAGTCCAGCAGTTCAGGATTCGCGACGGGATTGTTCGGCTTGAGGTCGTCGACGGGATCGATCAACCCTACGCCGAAGGCCTTTTTCCACATGCGGTTGGCAATGACTTTGGTAAAGCGGGGATTGTCGGGTGAGGTCAGCCATTCGCCGAAGGCTTCAACCGGCGGCTGCGTATCACTGATGACGGCTTCAGGGCCCATGAAGGTGGCGGGTTTGACGACGGCCTTGGGTTTAGAGTCATCGTATTGATAATCATGAGGCAGTCGAAGTTTGCGTTCTGTTTCGACGACATTGTTAAAACGAACGGGAAACAGAATTTCGGAAAATGCTCTGCCGAGAATCTTTTTTCTATCAGCGCTGACTTTGCCTTTTTTCTTTTGAAGCAATTCGATGGCCTTCCTTTGAAGGGGATGAGCGTTGGTGGTGACCTGAGGATAAGTAAAAGCAGCGAGGTGGTAGTAGTCCATCTGTGTCCACTCATCAAAGGGGTGGTCGTGGCATTGCGCGCAGACGATCTGGGTGCCGAGAAATACCTGGGAAGTGATAGCGAGATTATCCAGCGGCATGCCGTAGTCACGGAGGTAATATCCGATAGCCGGGTTATCCCAACTGGAACCGGAAGCGGTGACAAGATCGTAAACGACTTCATCAAAAGGGCGATTTTCGCGGATAGATTTTTTCAACCACTGTTCGTATGCCATTCCGGCAGGCGTGCTTTGATTGTTCCCGGCGATGGCGGATTTGGCCCGGAGAAGTTCCGCCCACCAGTTGTATTGATGGGAAACGTAGCCGTCTGAACCGATCAGTTGCCCAATAAGTTTGGAACGCTTTTCGGGGTCTTTAGATTCGAGGAAAGTCAGGGTTTCTGCTTTTGTGGGGATACGACCGATCACGTCGAGATGAATCCGACGGACGAATACCTCATCGGAAGTCATCCTGTTGGGCTTTAACTCACTGGCGTTGAGGTTCTTGACGACCAGCTGGTCGATGCGTAGGGACGGATCGACTTTCTTCGTATTTTTGTCTGCGAAGGCAGTGAGCGAAAGGAAAAGGATAAAAGTAGAAAGTAAGACTCTCATAGTAGTTTTGCAGGGAGTTGGAAACCCGGAAGATGGGTTTCGTTGCATGAAAAAGATAACCTGATTGCGGTGCCGGGAAAGGGGAGAAATTGGGCCCGGAATTCGCTCTATCCTACCACCAGATTCCCGCGAATGTCGGCGAGGGTGATGATGGCTTCGGATCCGGAATTGAACTCCAGAAAATCGGACTCGATCCCATCACTGAAAAGGACGCCGTTCTCCGGCATGAGCGATCGGATTTTCAGCGGATTCTGCGGAGTGATGGATCCAAAAACAAGATCAGCCTGAGTGTTTCGGCTGGGGAAAGGCTCGCGGACGGTGAAGAGTAGTTTCTTCATTTCCCAACTCAGGCCGGCGGCTTGTGGATCGGTGTGGAATTCCTGTCCGCTGATGTCCTCAGCGATGGCGGCGGCCCCGTGGAGCATGCTTTTCAGCCAACCGGTCGAACCGAGTCCGGTGGAAACGATGACGCCGCTGGAAGAATGACGCTCGCTCTTTCCGGCAGATTCGATGATGTAACGCGCCGAAGTGTGGGTCTTTTGTCCGATGAAAAAATCGTTCACCGCAAGGATCTCCTGACCGTCGTTCAGGGTCGCAGTGGCCATGGTGACTTCGCGTTTGCGATAGTTCCCGGTGAGAACTTCGGCGACGATGTCAGTGAGTTGATCGACATTGAATGGGAGCAGTACGCCGTCCCAACGGGCCGGATCAGGATTGACTCCGATGAGTGGCTGTCCTTCGCGAAGGTATTTTAAAGTGTTGGCGACCAATCCGTCCTGTCCGATTGCGATGACGGTGTCCTGCGGGCCGAAGACAAAATTGGGAAGATAGGCCCGGTCAATGAACTGGAGGTGGCCCCATTCAGCGACCGTGCTTTCGAGGGTGTCGACCGAAGTTTTGTAGGCGGAGTCTTCGGCAACGTAGTCCGCGAATTTACCGCCACGCTTTTTCACAAAGAAGGCAGCCTGATCGATCGAGTTGAAGCGCTTCCGCAGGTTGTCGACCCGGGTCTCACGGGTGACGACGACAATCTTTCGGTCGGTACGTTTTTTTAAGAGCATGGGGAGAAATCCGAAGTTCTAAACAAATTACCCATGTCGAAACGGTCTAAACTCAAATTAGTGAAAATCCAGCGCTTCTGATTTTCCCCGGCAAGTACTGTAGGGCGGGTGCTTCGCCTGCCACTTTTGAACTACCGCGAAGCGGCAAGTTTTCCAGAACGGGAAGTAGGGCGGACCTGTCGTAAGATGAGATTTGCACGCTGCGCGTGTAGGTCCTTAAAGACAAGCGGAGCGCTCGTCCTACAGCTGGATCGGGAGCAATCATAGTCAGCGGTTCCCTCTCTGCAGCAACTCACTGAGCATCTCCGAGGAAATGTTGAGCTCACCAATTTTATCCGCATTCCCGGCGAGTTCGCCCATAGCCGCAGCGATGAGGGCGTCGGGTTGCATCCGGGTCGAGGCGAGGGCTTTGACCTGTCTCTTATACACATCTCCGAGCCCACGAGACCGAGGCTGATCTC
>OJCB01000561.1_pt1 | contig 13673 bp, 9 predicted proteins | sample 1591501 | NCBI WGS metagenome assembly OJCB01 (sample SAMN05416813, study PRJEB24817) | seawater metagenome | isolation source: Sea water | place: Canada:Atlantic | collected 2013-07 | reverse complement strand
ATCTACACTATCCTCTTCGTCGGCAGCGTCAGATGTGTATAAGAGACAGGTCTGTATCTGAACAATCTCGATATCCGGCTGCGAATTGATCCACTCTTCAGCCTGTTGGTGAGACGCTTCGATCAAATTGTAGTCAAAGGTCACATTTCCAAGACGCATTTTCCGCAACTCTTTGAAGACAGTGCGTTTGATCGGGCGGCTTCCCTGTTCTGGAATAGGTGGTGGTGATGCCATACGATTGAGTGTTCTCGCTCGAACGAAAAAGCGCCAGAAAATTCGTCGCCCGGAACAAATAGGATGGAATAATTTCTTACCGAGTCCCCTGTCGACCTATTTTTCTGCAGGCTTCGATTTGAGAAGTCGTTCAGTAATACTATCGATGCGTTTTCGACTATCCTTTTTGAGTTAATCTTCCCCGCCACCAATACATCCGCGATATCTTGCAATTTCACGAAGTTCTCGAGTAAGTTCATCGAGGCAAAACATCGCCCCAAGCTTATCCTGACCCGCCCCGCACAATGACCAAAATATTTCTCTCAGCCTGTATTGCACTAATCGGAGGCTTTCTCGCCCCCCTCGAAATCCGGGGCGAAGATTCGACCACGTCCCTGCTGGAAAGTATTGAACCGCGACTACGGGCGGCTTATGAGCAGGGAGAATTCCGCACGAAACGGTTTCAGGGCAACTGGCTGCCGGACAGTTCGGGATACACAGTCATGAAATTTGTTCGCCGGGAGAAAGAAAATGTTCAGTCTTTCTACGATGCGGCCACGGGGGATCGCAGGGTTTTGGAAACTGACGAGCGGACGGAGGCCCGTCGGTCCGGTAATCTCTCGCCGAACGAAAAGAGTGTTCTCATTCGACAAGGGGGCAATCTGGCAGTGCGTAATCTCGAATCCGACATAACCATTCCCCTTACGAAGGGTCAGCAAGGTAAACCTGTTTCCAGCGGACAGGCTGTGTGGAGTCCGGATAGCAAACTAATTGCCTATGTGCAGTCGGACTCTTCAAAAGTGCGCTTGCGGCCCATGCTCGTTCCGGGAGATCCCAGCTATCCCAAAGTCAGAGAGGCGCGTTTTGCCCGGGTAGGCGGAGCGATCCCCACTCTGAGAGTTGGAGTGGTGGATGCTGCAGGAGATGAAGAGACACATTGGCTTCCGATTCCTGCTCAGGAGGAAGGATTCTATCTTGGGCAAGTTGACTGGGCCGGGAACTCAAAGGAGTTGCTGGTGGAAAAACTCAGCCGCTTTCGAAATGAACGCGAGTTTCTTCTCATTGACGTCGAGACCGGCAACATCCAAAAGATCTTCGAGGAGAGCGATCCTGCCTGGGTGGTCGCCAGCATCGCAAAGAATTCCGGTCTCGAGTGGATTGAGGACGGGAAGGCGTTTCTTGTCCTCAGTGAAAAAGATGGCTGGCGACATGCGTATGTCTACACGCGCGACGGGAAGAAGGAAACTCTGCTGACACCGGGCGAGTATGACATCATTGAAAAAGTGAAAATCGACGAAGAACGGGGATGGTTTTACTTCAATGCTTCTCCCAAAAACGGAACGCAGAAGTATCTCTATCGCGTGTCTTTAAAGGGGATGGAGAAACCGGAGCGGGTCACCCCGGACGGGCAGTCGGGATTTCACGATTATGAGTTTTCCGGGGACGGCCGGTGGGCGTTTCACACTCATTCGACTTTCGATACACCGCCCGTAACTGAACTCGTCGAGTTCCCTGATCATCGTTCGGTTCGGGTTCTGGAGGACAACCTTAAGTTAAAGAAAAAGATGGCATCCCTCCCGGCGCAATCGTCCGAGTTCGTCCAGCTCAATATTGGGGATGGTGTCGAGATGGATGCGTGGATCTTAAAGCCATCTCATTTTGATCCAGATAAGAAGTTCCCCGTTTTGGTTTACGTCTATGGGGAGCCGCACGCCCAGACCGTGCTGGACCGATGGGGTAATTCCAGTTCGGATTACCACCGGGCGGTTGCGGAGCTCGGATATCTTGTCGTGTCGATCGATAACCGGGGAACACCTGCACCGAAAGGAGCCGCGTGGCGTCGGGCTGTCTTCGGAAGTCTCGGCCCCCTGTCGACCGAAGAGCAGGCTGCGGGTCTGAAAGAAATGGCCCGCACCCGACCCTATATCGATCTCTCCCGGGTTGGGATTTGGGGCTGGAGCGGTGGAGGCTCAAACACATTGAACGCGATGTTTCGAAAACCGGATACTTATCATGTGGGAATTGCGGTCGTGCCAAAGCCTCAGCCTCATCTCTACAACGCCTGGTTTCAGGAAATCTATATGGAAACGCGGGAGACCAATCCGGATGGATATCGAAAGGCTGCGGCGATCAACTTCGCCGACGGCCTCAAGGGTAAGCTCTTGATCATTCACGGCACGGGCGAGACGAACACTCATCTTCAGATCGTGGAAGGTTTGGTAGATCGACTGGTCGAGTTGGGCAAACCATTTGATTACATGCCTTACCCGAACCGGAACCACGGGATCAGTGAAGGCAAGGGAACCTCTCTGCACATGCGCATGCGCATGGTTCGGCATCTCTTGACTCACCTGCGTCCCGGTGCTGAGTGAGGAGCGGATGCCGGATAGCCGGCTTCGGATTACTCGCTCAAAATTTGATGTTTGATCGATCAAATGAAAACAGCACTGAGACCATCAAGATCTATTTGCTCTTCTCGGTTTGGAAATCTGGATGTTCTTCGGACAAGAAGGCTCGGCCCTCGGATTCGATATTGACCTTCGTTGTTTCCCAATCGGAGTGGTCGCCATCGGCAAGAGACCAGACTCTTAAATTGTCGATGAATCCGGTTTCGGAAATATGGGTGAAAAATTCCCAGCCGTCTGGCTTGGTGCGAACGTGATCGTGCTTCATGAAGTAAGCGGGTCCGTCGGCAAACCAGACCAGGATTTCGTCCCCGCGAATCTCGGCAGTGACGTGATACCACTGACTCTTTTTAATCTTAAAACGATCATCTTCGAGGGCCGCGCCGTGCCCGATTTTCAGGTCCATCCCGATATCGGATCGCCATTGAAACTTGGCAGCGTAGTGCCCAAAGCTGAATCGGTGACCGGAACTGAGCGTTTCGTGATGTTTGTTGGACTTCTTCTCTTCGGGATTCTCCTCGACCTTGAAGGAAAATTTCATGATGTAATCCTCGAGCAAGGGGCCTTCTTTTGCCTGAGAATGAAGGCGAATAAACGGGCCGTTCCCTCCGTCGTTAGTTCCTCGCAGGACACCCTCTTCAATCTTCCAGGAAGACTTGCGCAGATACCACTGCGGCTTGGCCGGGCTCTTCTCTCCGTCGAAGCTGGCCTCGAAGATAAGTTCTCCGGTTTTGAGAAATCGGGTATCGATCTCATCGGCTGAAACCGAATGGAAGATCAAAATCAAACCAAGAATAAGGGGCCTCTTCATAGTATTCATTTGGTGAGGAATATCTCGCTGGTGACGACGAGTTTTAGCAGGTCGCGAAGGCCGCCGCCTCTTCTATCCAGTTCACTGGCGATGCGATCAATCTCGGGGCGATCGTGGACTTCCATGATACGGCCTGAAGAATAGGTGAGCAGTTTCGTGGTCAGGTTTCGAGAGAAGAGCTCCAGATCGCGGACCATGATCTGTTTCAAGCCACTCAGATCTTGAAACGTTTCCCCGCTCGGCATTTTTCCCGAAGGATCGACTGCATGTTTGTTTTCATAAATCGTTCTCCAGCTACCGATGGCATCGAAGTTCTCCAAGGCAAAGCCCAGCGGATCAATCTTCTTGTGGCAATCCGCACAGGTCTCAATGTTACGGTGCTTGGCATAGATTTCTCGAATGGTAAGCTCACCGCGGGAATCAGGTTCGGGAACTTCCACATTCGGCGGCGGCGGAGGTGGCGGAGTTCCGAGAAGGTTTTCGAGAATCCAGATGCCGCGAACAACAGGTGAGGTATCAACTCCATTGGCCGAGGCGGTCAGGACGGAAGCCTGACCGAGTAGCCCTCCCCTGTGATGAGATGCGTTCAGGGAAACTCGTTGAAATTCTGCGGTCGTGTTTACTTTCGCAGGGAGGCCGTAGTGGCGAACCAGGTCAGCGTTTAAGATGGAAAAATCGGAATCGAGGAAGGTAGAGATCGGTAGATTTTCCGTCAGCAGTTCACGAAAAAATGAAGTCGTTTCGACGAGCATTGCCTCATCGATTCGGTTGCGATGATACTCATGGAATTTCATCGGATCGGGCGCCATCTCAACAGTGCTGTCGAGGTTCAGCCAGGCCCAGACAAATGCGTCTACAAACTCATCGGAGCGATCATCGTTCAGCATTCGTTCAGCGTGCTGCACCAGCGTTTGCGGGTCGCGAAGCTTGCCAGCCTTTGCGTCGTTCAGGAGCTTATCGTCCGGCATCGTGTTCCAGAGAAAGAAGGAGAGCCGTGACGCAATCGCATAGTCAGCAAGCTCACCAGCATCCTCATGAAGGTAGAGAAAGCGAGGAGAACAGAGAATCGCCTCAATCGCTGTTCGGATACCTTCCGGACTGGTTTCGGCAAGTTTCAGGTAGGGCGAGATTTGCTGATCATCGACTGGCCGGCGAAAGGCTCGCTCAGCGAATCGGCGAACGATCCCTGCTTTTTCCTGACCTGAGTTCCCATGAATCGCGAGATGGCTTTTCGGCGGCCACTGCTCGTAGTGAGGTCCGGTTTCGGTGACCTCATGAAGGACGATCCTCGGACCATCGACTTTTTCGAGTCGATCAATCAGAAGCTTCCCGTAGCTTTCGTTCTGCTCCTTCTTGGGTAATTCCTTGAAGGACTCCAGATCAAAGTCGGGGTCGACCAACAGAATCGGATCAACGACGCCGAAGTAGCCATTTCCGAATCCCACCTCGACCCGCCACCCTTTGGGCACCCACAGGCGACGCTTAATGATCTTGCGCTGATTGTCAGGGAGGTCATAAGCTGCGACGAGATGACGAGGCCGTGTTTGAATCTGTGAATTGGCCTCCGGGGCGGTCAGGTAAATCTCAAATCGGTGGAGGTCTTCGGGGCGATACACCTGGTAATCGTCTCGCTTCTGTTTGCTGAATCTCTCAGCCAGATTACCACGCCCCTTCGATTCGACTTCGTAGGTGAACTCATACCAACCATCATGCTCAGCACCATTGCGACAGTTGATGAATTGCTGGCCCCTGGGATCTCCGGGAGCCCGCTCGTCGTTCTGATAGAGAACCTGGTAGTCACGGTCCGGGTCATTGCCCGGTGCCTTATAGTTGAGGGCGCGAGATTTCTTGTCGTGTGGGGTGAATGTTTTCGCCTCCGGCATTTCACCCTCGAAGGTAGCCTGATCGACCGCAGCACGCGCCACTTTGAGATACTGCCGAAGCAGGAAGTCTGACATTTGAAGAGTATCGCCGAGATTGTCGAAGCCTTCCTCCTCGTCATCCGCCGGGAAGGCTTCGGTCGGATCCTCAACGGAGGTGTTGATGTGCAAAAGATCGGCGAGAGTATTGCGATACTGGGTGCGATTCAGTCGGCGGAGAACTACACTTTTCGATTCCACAGATGCCGCGGCCTGAGAGATTCGCTCATCCAGCATAGCGATCATTGCTTTCAGATCGGGTGAGGAGGGCCGCTCTTCATCTTCCGGAGGCATCTCGCCCAGGTCCAGCAGATCTGCAATCTCCTGCCAGATTTCAAGGTTCGCCGGATCGGTGGGAATCCACTTCAAGGTATCCAGACGAAGATCGCCTTTCTGCTTTTCAGCTCCGTGACACTTCACACAGTTCTCTTTGAAAAATGGAGCAGGCTCAATGGCCTTGGCGGTTGCGAAGATGAAGAACAACGCAATCAATAGAAGGGAAGTTTTCATGACTGATCAGGCTAGGCCGTTAAAGGTGCTGAGACTCCGATTGAAGTAATCCTGCTCGGCGCCCATCTGTCGAAGCATGCTCAAATAGAGATTGCAGAGCGGCTGTTTCCGCTCCGCATCGATGTGCTGGCCGTGTTGGAATCCTCCACCGGCAAGGATCAAGGGCAGGTTTTCATTGCTGTGACGGCTACCGCTACCGAGTCCTGAGCCGAACAGAACCTGAGTTGAGTCGAGCATGGATGTGCCGTCCGCCTGCCTCGTGGTCTTGAGGCGTTCGATAAACGCGGCGACGTTTGTCATGAGGAAATTCTCCACGATTGCCAGCTGGCTCAATTTGTCCTCACGCTGTCCGTGATGGGACAATGTGTGATAACTTTCCGTCACGCCGTCGAGCCCCCAATTGCAGTTTTCGACCGACATCGAAACGACCCGGGTCGAGTTCGTTTGCAGGGCGAGGAACATCAGGTCGAGCCAGACCTCTACGAGGTTGCCGCCGAGATTCTCGTCGCGGGTTCCGTCGGCAACTTTCTTAAAAGCCGGATCATCGATCTTTGGCTTGGGCCGATCGATCCAGTCCTCGGCGAGTTCCAGTTTTCTTTCGGTCTCGCGAATTGAAGTGAAATATTCTTCCAGCTTCTGCCTGTCCTCAGCGCCCAACACATTTTGATATTGCTTCGCATCCTCCCGGACAGCGTCGAGAATACTGCCGCTGGAATTCAATGATGAGCGCTCGAATTTCCGCAGTTCCTCTGAGTCATCTACGAACATGAGGCGGAAAGCGTCGCTCGGTTTTTCGACGGCGGGAACTCGCACGCCACTCCGGGTGAAACTCATTCCGTCCTTCCAGAAAATGAGGGAAGGGTATCGCGTTTCGTGACCGACTAACTCCGCCATCCGCTGATCAATCGAGATATTACCATCGGGATAGCCTGCCCGCTCGGTGCTCTTAACGCCGCTCAAAAGAGTGTGATTGGCAGCGTGACCGCCCCGCACGTCGTGATCGAGATTCGAAAAAACCGTTAAGTCATTTTTCAAACCGGCGAGCGGTTTCAGAGTTGTGGGCAACGAATACCCGGCACCGGATTCGGTCGGATGAAATTGATCGACCACCATGCCAAAGGGAACGGTGATAAATGCCATTCGCTGGGCCTGACTGACTTGTTCGACGGCGCGGCTGGATCGAGGCAGAAGCGATTCCAGAAAGGGAAGTGCAATGCTGGCGCCAGCCCCGCGCAATACGGTCCGACGGTTTAGGGTGGAAGATGAACTCATGGGTCTTTTTGCTTGTGATGAATGTTCGAATTACTGTCCTGACACGTAATCGGGATTGGGGGTCAAAGGTGGGGCGCCGACTTCGATGAGCCACTGGTGCAGGGACCGCTTCAGAGTTTCGAAGTGTTCAGATTCGGTGCCCGACAGATCGTTCTCCTCGATACTGTCGGTTGAGAGGTTGAAGAGTTCATACTCGTCATACTCGGGGTATTCGATGAGCTTGCGGTCGCCGCTGAATATCACATTGCGCCAGGAGAGAGCCCACCGTTGGTTCTTGTCGCTGTAGCGCACGTATTTCGGATAGAAGCAGTATACATTTCGGGTTTGCAACTGCTCCACCTTGCCTGTCAGGAGGGAGGTCAAGTCTTCCCCATCCAGTATATGATTCTGCGGTTTTTCTATGCCGGCGAGACCGAGCAGGGTTGGATAGACATCGACGCCAGTGATGCGTTCCCCGGAGAGAGACCCCGGCTCAATCTTTCCCTTCCACTTAAAAATGTAGGGGACCCGCATCCCGCCGTCGTAGGTGTCGCCCTTGGTTCCCCGATAGCCGCCGGTCAGGTTGGGGTCGTAGGAACCGTTGTCCGAGGTGAAGAGGATGATGGTGTCTTCTTCAACTCCCAGTTCGTTCACTTTGTCGATCAGTTGACCGCAATACTCGTCGAGCATCTTGGTCATCGCGGCGACAGTTGCGTGCGACTTGTCGCCGATTTCCTTTAGTGGGACGTCCTTCAGTTTCTTCTCGAAGTGAGCAATGTATTCCGCCTTGGCTTCGGCGGGGCCGTGAACCAGAAAATAAGGCATGTAGATGAAGAAGGGATTCTTCGCTGCGACGGACTTCTCCATGAACCCCATGGCCTGGTCAGTGAAGACCTTTTCGATCATCGTGTCCTCCGGCAATTCCACGGGCGGATCAGAAACGGCATTGTAGTGGGCGCCCGAGCTCACGAAGGCTTCGTCATAGCCGTAGTGCGGATTCGGGTGGGTCTTCTTATTGTTACTGATGTGCCATTTGCCATACATCGCGGTTGCATAGCCGGCCTTTTTGAAAGCCTGGCCCAGGGTGAATTTAGTGGGCTCTACCACACCATTTCTTGGAATGACCCATCGGGCTTTTTCCTCCTGGCCGTAGTCGTCTTTCACCCGATAGACGCTCGTTCGTGGTCCATACTGGCCGGTCAGGAGAGCGGCTCGTGAAGGTTTGCAAGTGGGGTAGGCCGCGAGCCCCTTGGAAAATTTCATACCGTCCGCACGGAGGCGGTCGAGATTGGGTGTTTCGAGGTAGTCGGTCCCGTAGCAATGAAGTCCACCAATTCCCAGATCATCAGCGAGAATGAAGATGACGTTTGGTTCTTTCGCACTTACGCCCGCCATCATCATCAGGAATAGGCCAAGGATGCTGATGGTTCTTTGAATCGTTTTCATTTTTTCAATTTGTCTTTCGATTGATCGTGGTTGCTCGATCTACTTGCTCGCGATCTTTGCTCGTTGGACTTTCCAGTCGGGCTGGTAGTCGCCGGCCTCCCAGATCTCAACGCTGTCGAGCACGTAACCGTCGCCGCCGGAATCGATGTTGAAAGTGTTGGCCCGCTCTTTGGCGATGAGGTCGTCTTTTCCGTAGAGAAAGTGGCCATCGATCTGAAAAAGGACTTCGTCGCCTTTGACTTCAATGGTGATGTCGTACCATTTTTCGGGTTCGAGTTTTAGCTTGGGGTCCTCAAACAAGAGCTTGGACGATTCCGCAGCCTCTTTGCCAACGAGGTGGTTCTCGAGTTTGAGGGTGGTGCCGTCACGAGTGAAAGTAGTGCGAATGCAACGATGGCCAAGATCGATGAAGGCGCTGCCCTTAGTTGCGTATTTCGGATTCTTCGACTTGTTGTATTTCCAGCGGAATTGGCAGATGAATTCCGCGGGGAGTTCGACGAGGCCGGCCCGGGCCATGGTGCTGGTGGCCCATTGGTTGTCACTAAGCTTTCCCGCAAAGGCGATCACGGGAGGGATGACGTGGAGCTGCCCGTCCTCGATTTTGAATTGGGTTTGCTTGCGGAAGGCTATCGATTTCTTGTCGACGTCGCTCTCGTTTTCAAAGTGCTTGGTGACGATCTGCTTGCCCTTGGTGATCATGAGAGGTTCGGCCAAGGCCGACGTTTCGGCGGCAAGAATATGCGTCGAGGAAAGGGTCAGTCCGGCGAGAACGAAAGCAAAGCGCGCCGGGCAGCGGTTAATGATTTGGGGGTTCATTGGCTTACTTGAGTTCAACAATCTGGAGGCCGAGCAGAACGGACCGTCCATGGTGAGGTGAGGTCTTGATAGAGCGTTCGCGAGAATACCGCGTGATAAAGGTTGCCCAGTCGTCCGGGCCGGAGATTTCAACATCGCCAACCGCGTAGGTCAGCCCGGGAACCCATTCAGACTTCCCGGGATCTTTCATCGGTGGAATGATGGTCGGTTCCGGCAACTGACGATTGAGATTCGTGCCAAAGCTAACGTCGTAGGATGCCTCTGGCCGACGCACGGAACGGCAAAGCGCGTAAACTCGATAGGTGCCCGCCGGCAAACCCGCGATTCGGAGGCCGAGATCGGTATCCCAGGGGCGGTGATCCTGGCAAAGCTCCGAATCAAAAACGCCCCGGGCTTTACTGTAGATATTGCCCCATGGATCCACTGGTGAGGCTTCCCAATCAATCTCACCGTCCCCGTGGCCGTAGTCGACCTGGATCGGAAAGGGGCAAAGATTGCCGTCCGCCATTACGAAGGCTCCCGACTGATCGCCGACAATTTGAGTCCAGGCATTTTCATGGGCAAACATGTCGCCGGCAGCATGGGCGGGAGCGTCGATGCCAGTGTAAACCCCGGCACGGTGACCGAGATCAAACTGGAGCCGGATCGGCTGGGATTTGATCAGATTCTTTCGCTGCAAACCAGCGAATGGTGCGGCGTCGTACTGAATTGTTTCAATCTCGGTGGCGCCTTGATTGAGAGCAACGGCCGAGTTTCCAAGGAGATTTTTCTCCTTGATGGTGCGCTCGTCTTTATCGGTCAGAGAGACGATCACCTCCCCTTCCAGCACGTGGACGTCGGTTTTGCCTTCCCGCTCCGTATTGAGGGCGAACTCTGTTCCCAGATCAACCACCTTACCACCTGGAAAACGAACGGTGAACCCATGAGCCGACTCGGGACAGTTCGCGGCGAGCTTGCCGGATTTGCTGAAGCAATGCATGGGCGAATCGACCCGAAGATAGGCCGGTCCTTCCACCGAGACCGTGGCTCCACTTCCGAAGTTCAACTCAGCGATTCCCGACGCAAGTCGCAACCAGCCTGCCTCTACGGCCTGCCCCGGTTCTGCCTGGAAGCGCTTCGGATGTTCCCACTCGACATCGATAGCCCGGGTCAAAACTGCAATTGGCGGTTCCTGTTCCGGTCGGAATTTGAGCACTCCCAATCCGACAAGGGCGAGAACGGCAATGGAAGCAGCCGCTGACCACGCAACGACAGGGCGTTTCTGGAAAGGGACCACCTTCCCTGCGTCGAGTTCCGCATTCCGGAGGGCACCATTGCCCAGGCGATGATCCATTCCTAAAAAGGCCTGATAGATCTCTCTGGCCCTGGAACCTGTCTTCAGGATCTGATCAAGCTCGGTAAATTGCTCGTCGGTGATGGTCTCATCGCAGAGAAGTCCGGCGAGTTCCAGAACGCGCTGTTCGGTTTCGGGATTCATGCGGGAAATCCCTCCTTTGCCAGGCGCTTGTTGATGCAACGAAAGAGTGATTCGCGGATCCGCTGAAGAGTCTTGTAGAGCGCATCGGCAGATCTCCCCGATTCTTCGGCCAGTGATTTCAATGATCCTTCTGCAAGATAGCGACGCTCGACCAGCTCCCGTTGCTTTGCACTGAGCTTCCTCAGACACTTCTCAAGGGCTTGGCTCATGACCTGATCACGCTCGAGTGAGGCCGGCTGACTGCTGTTGGCGAGTTGCTCGAAGGTTTCCTCGGTAAAAACGTATTTGCTTCGGATCGCGTGGGAACGGCGATGCATCTGTACCTGGCGATAGACGAAGCGATTCGCCCAGGGCAGGAAGGGGCGATCGGGATCGTAGTCGTCGAATTTCGACCAGATCGTTTTCAGGGTTTCCTGAAGAATATCATCGACGTCCGAGCGATTCGGAACCAGCGAGAACGCGAAAGCCTGCATCGCCCTTTCGCTTTCTGCGAAGTGACGTGTGAACTGAGCTTGGAGTTCCGGGGTGAAATCGGGCATGCTTATAGAATGAGGTATTCTTGAAGCATTTGCATGCCGATTCTAAACCTGACATTTTTTTTGAGAGATATCTTGGTTCCCCTCGCAAAAGCGCTTCCCGTTTGCTGTTGTTCCGGAAAAAACGAGGAACTGACCCTCATCAGGAAGATGACTGAGCCCACCTGCGTCCCGCGCCCCGAATGATCAAGGAAAGGTCGGGCGCAGCGGCCCTGTCCATCCTCTAATTAAGCTCCAGCTTCCCGAAGAAACTCGGTAGGGTATTCCCATACCAAAACGTGGGCGACCACTGGTAGGATTTACGCTCGTCCAATCTTGGCCGATGCCGGGCCATTTGTAATCCCCATGTTTTTTGGGTGGCAGGATCTGCATTGATATCTTTCAGGGGAATGGCCATTTCCACTGTCCATGCCTCGGCATCCTTTCCCGCTACAACTTTACTTGTGCTGTTCCACTTGGCGTCATTCTGACGGGCATCGTAGAAGACTCCCTCCGGATTCACAGTGAAGTGATGGAACGACTTCTTGTCGAGATTGGTATCAAAAAGGATCTCGATAGAATCGTCCTCTTTCAGGTCTCCGTCCCGGTCTTTCACCTCGCTGAGAACGTCCCGCAATATAGGTTCCTCACACCGGACGGCGACATAGAGAAAGGAATCGTCATAACTCAGCCATGCCTCTGTTTTCACAGGAGCATATCCATCGGCCTGCCTCGGAATTAAACGAGTGATTGTGGGCTTGCCACTCCAAAGCTCCTCATCCAGTCGGCCATCAATCACGGGTTTACTTTCAGTCGCCGACATTTGCGTTGTCTCGGGATGCTTCTTCACATGGTCGGTCAGGTCGAGGGGCAGGTAGAGCGACTTCTCAAGATGGAACTGATCCTCTTCTCCATGGAAATGTGCTTCAAGTCGAGGCAATGGGAAGTAGGTCGAGACATCGCCCTGATGACTCACTTTGAATTGGATATCCTTCTTTTCTCCCGGCGCCAAATCCACAGAGACTCGCCGTGGACTTACCTTCCAATGATCGGAGGCGGGAAGAACCCAGGACATTCGGCCGGAGAGTGGTGTCTCAAGCGGATTCTCCAGCGGCAAGGTCACGATCTTATCCCGAAAGGGAAATGTCTCCCGAAAATTCTCGGTAAACTTCATGCCGCGCCAGAATTTCTGTTTTGCCTCAGTCGTGACATCTTCCTCCAGCATCCCGTCGAGAGTGAGATTCATCATCCGCGGCCCCTTATCCGTCATCGTAATCCAAGTCGCGTGATCAAACTCTCCAAAGGCAGATCCCCGCAGCGCGCTACCTCCGCCGGTCGTCCCAAGCGTGTAGTAGTTCACTTCGTTTCTCTCATACTTGGCATAGCGATGAACATGCCCTGCATAGACCGTATGTTTTCTCCCTGACAAAGCAGCCTCGATCTCCGGCCATCCTGTCTTCGATTTTTTCAAGACAGGTTTTCCGTTCACATTGCGGGGAATCCCCTCTTCCATGACCCAAAGCGGCTGATGGATAAACACCATCGTCCAGCGGACATCGGCGTGTTTCGCAACCTCCTCCTTTGCCCAGGCAATTTGCTCTTCGCCGAGAAACGGACCGGAGCCTTCCCCGTCCTGTGTGTTTAGGCAAAGAAAGAGAACATCCTTATAAACGAAGGAGTAGTAGCGCACCCCGAACTTTTCGTCCCAAATCCGGTCCATCACGCCATTGCTGACATCGTGATTGCCCGGCAGGTAAAAAAAGGGCATTTCAAAGCCGTCGACGAATCCATTGAATTCATCCCACTGACGACGGATTTCTTTTTCATCCCGCAGCCTGCCGCCACCGGGTATCAGATCTCCAACCGTAATCACGAACTCCGGTTGCAGCTCGTTAACCTTTTTCACGGCACGCGGGAACACCCCGGGGCGCATGCCACCGGTTCGGTCGGTCACAATCGCAAATTGAAAGTCGTTCGGATCGTTTCGGAACTCGCGTTTCGTCCAGGGCTTTTTCGAGGTGGTAACGCTGTGAGAAAAATTCGCATCTTTCTCAGGTCCTGTTTCCGACAAGAGAGTTATTGGGAGGCAAAGAATTGCGAGAAGGATGTGGACATGTGGTTTCATGAAGGATCTGGGTTAATTCAATCGGAAGATTGAAGTCGAAACAAGTTACGAATTTCCCGCAATACTTGTATCGCAGAACTCTACTCTTTTAAAACGCTGCCTCGATCATTCCGTGTAGTCATCAATCAAATCTATCTCTGTCTCTTATACACATCTGACGCTGCCGACGAAGAGGATAGTGTAGA
>OJCB01000560.1_pt1 | contig 13680 bp, 11 predicted proteins | sample 1591501 | NCBI WGS metagenome assembly OJCB01 (sample SAMN05416813, study PRJEB24817) | seawater metagenome | isolation source: Sea water | place: Canada:Atlantic | collected 2013-07 | reverse complement strand
CGAGATCAGCCTCGGTCTCGTGGGCTCGGAGATGTGTATAAGAGACAGTTTCAATCGTGGAATCACTTCGGAAGTTCCGAGGATCTCCACAAATTCAAAAGGGCTTTTTGGATCCGGGTCGTGATAGGTCAGGCGATAAGCCCCTCCCGGAGATGTCTGGATTTGAGGTTTCCCCCATTTTTTCTCGAGCTTCTTCGAGTGGAGTATTGGAATGGTAATACCGGACAGATCTGTTCCATCCTGCAACTCACTTGAAATCGCATCAATGATTGCGGTGACTTCCTCAGGAGGTAGCGAATTATCGGCAACGGGGGGAACCGACAAGGCCAGGGAGAGCGGTAGGCAAATGAGGAACTTAATCATCCCCAAACTAGAGAGAGCGATTGGCTGAGCGCAAGGGGATGTCGTTCCACAAATAGCGGGGGGAAGACGCCGCAAACTCAGAGCCCGCGGTAAATGTGCTCCAAAGTAAGCAGCGAGTAGGCAGTCACCAGAATCGGATCATCTTCCATCCAGCGATTGGATCCTTCGTTGATCCATGAACCGTTGGTTTCCTGCGTGCCCATGACTTTGACGGAGAGCTGTTCTTTCCAGTCGATGATTTCTCCCTCCGGAGTTTTCAGCTCTTTGATCCGGGCGATACTCAGGGCTTTGCCCATGGTGTGGTAGTAATAGTAGAGGCCCTGGGCATCGAGTCCCGGATTTTCCTCCAAAGTGAAATTCGCCTGCAACCAGGTCAACGCCGACTGAATTCGCGGATCATTGATGTCCATTTCCGCGTAAATGAATGCGAGTAAGCCAGCGTAACTCATGCTGCCGTAACTGCGGAGGGCCGTGCGCTCTGTTCCGTCATCTTTCAGTTCGACTTCACCGGCTTTGGAATCGCCTGGAAAATAAACGAAGCCGCCTTTGTCTTTCTCGCGAACCGTGGCCCACTCGCCGAGCTTCTTCGCGGTATCCTCGGAGTTCTGCGTACGGCTGACAAACTCGATGGCGGCATCCCAGTTGAGATCGAATTCGGAGGACTCATCAAAGTCCGTGTCGCTGAGCGCTTTTTTTGAATAGTACAAGGCCTCCATGGCGAGATGAGTATTCGATAAATCAGAGTGAGCATAGCTGCCACCGTATCCGATTCCGCCGTCGAAAAGGTTGTCGCTTTCGCCGCGTTTGTCGTAGTCCTGCTGTTGATTGATCAGGAGGCGGCGTGCCTTGGCGATGATGGGCAGGTGCTCTTCTTTCCCGGACTGAACCAGAGCCATGACCGAGAGCGCCGTGTTGTAAGTGGCGAGGCCTTTTCCGTAAATACCCCCGTCGCCTTTTGCTTTGCTTTCGAGAAAGTCGAAGCCTTTTTCTATTTCAGCGGAAAACGGAGCATCGAGGTCACGATTGGGGTCGCCGATCAAGGAGGATACAGAGAGCGCCGTCAGTGCAGGGAGATTTTCGTCGCCGAATTTCCCAGTCTCTTTGTCCTGTTGGCTTTTAAGAAAAGTAACGCCTTTGGCGATAGCCCTTTCGATTTCGAGTTTTAGAGAAACGTCACCGTCGCTGCCGGGGCGAATGATATCCTGGGCTGCCAGTGGAGAAAGCAGAGAAAGGGTGAGCAGGGAAAGAAGAATTCTTTTCATAGGAAGTGGGGTAAATTATTGCGCCGAATCACGTGATTTGTGACGGTCTCAGTGCATTTTTTTCAGGACGACAGTTCCTTTGATTCCAGTCTCGGGAATTAGATCGCCATTGGCACCCCAGCGCTCATCAATTTCGGAACCGGGCCGGGCCATGTTGAATATGGCGAGATGGTCGAGATACACAGCAAGGATCGAGCCTTCGGCTTCCGCCATATAGGTCCCGCCTTCCGTGGTAGAGCCGGTGAAAATCCACGGACCTACCGGCATTGGTTCGGTGTCTTCGCCGTCGATTACGAGAGTGTCGATAGGAGACGACTTCTCTTCGTCACCTTCTTTCCACTGGAAAAAGATGTGGAGGCCATCACCGCGATCTTCTTTTTTTCCAGCCTGGTCGAGAGCTTCTTCGGAGAGAAGTTTGTCAAACACGTCCCCTATTCCTGCTTTGTAGCTGAGTAAATTCAGCGCAATCTGAATGTCGAGAGGGCTGGCTGAGGTGGTGAGAATGGATTCATGAACCTTGCCGTTCTCGTGAACCAGCACGTATTCGATGGGTCCGCCTTCCCGCATGTTTACGGTTGCCGGAATGAAAAGCTCCTTGGTCTTGGAATCGAATTCAACCTGACCGAGACGAAAGCGGGTTTCGCCGATTCGCTTCACAGCTGGTTTTGTTTTTGCCGGTTCCGCGGGTTTTTCCTGGCTCATTCCGAAGACCGGAAAAAACAGAAGGCAAAGAAACCGGGGAGTGAGAAAGCGGAGAATCATCTGAGTTAAGATAGCCATTCTTTGGATGGTTGAAAGTTCCGAGTATCTTTGTGACCGCTTTCGGCGTAATCCGTGTATGGAAATGACAGGCTTTTTCTCCAACTCCAATCAGTTGCATGCCTCCGACCGTGGTGCCTCATCGCATTCACACGGTTCCCGATCCCTTTCGTGATCCTTTCCCCCATTTTTATTTTCGGGGGAGCCTTGTGGATATTTTCCATGAAATACGCTGCCCATACGACTAGTTAACGGACCTTTGTACTATTTTTGCTCATGAAAAAACCTCACGTCATCATACTCGGCGGCGGCTTTGCCGGAATCGAATGTGGACAGGCATTTAAAAACAAGCCTGTCGATGTCACTTTGATTGACCGGCAGAATCACCATCTCTTTCAGCCGCTTTTGTATCAGGTGGCCTCGGCAGGATTGGCCGCTCCGGAAATCGCAGCACCAATTCGCAGTATTTTTTCCGGACAGGAGAACGTCAAAGTGCTCATGGAGAGTGTCACCGGTGTCGACTTCGACAAAAAGGTCGTGACGACGCAGGAAAGTGAAATCCCCTATGACTACGTCGTTATCGGTCTCGGGGTCAAAACGGGATATTTCGGAAACGATGAGTGGGCGGAGCATGCGCCGGGACTGAAGAGTCTGGACGATGCGACGCGGCTTCGAAGAGAAGTGCTGCTCGCTTTTGAAAAGGCCGAAGTCTGCGATGATCCGGCCGAGCGGAAGAAACTGATGAGTATCGCTGTTGTCGGTGGCGGCCCGACCGGAGTTGAGCTGGCCGGAGCATTTGCCGAACTGTCACGACACGTTTTAAATAGTGATTTTCGAAACATCAATACCGATGAGGCCCGCATTTTTCTGATCGAAGCGATGCCCCGGCTCCTGACGATGTATGATGAAGACCTCTCTGACTACACACAGAAAAGTCTGGAGAAAATGGGAGTCACAGTGAAGACCGGCTGCAAAGTCTTGAACGTTACGCATCAGAAACTGGAGCTCGAAGACGGGGATATTGAGGCGGCCAATATCGTTTGGGCAGCCGGAGTGAGTGCTCCGGGATTGACGCGGAAACTCGGAGTGGAAACCGATCCGGGCGGGCGAATCAAGGTCGAAACCGATCTCAGTATTCCCGGGCATCCGGAAGCCTTTGCGGTCGGCGACATCGCCCATTGCATCGATCAGGCTGGAATTCGTGTTCCGGGACTTTCTCCCGCTGCAATTCAAATGGGACGACATGTTGCCAAATTGATTTGTGAGGAAATACAGAACCCACCAGCCAGGAGCTACCCGGTGAGGAGGCAGTACCGTTATTTCGACAAAGGATCGATGGCCACCATCGGCCGGTCGAAAGCTGTGGCCCAAAGTATGGGGATGAAATTTGACGGCTTCATTGCCTGGCTCATGTGGCTTTTTATTCACATCCTCTTTCTCGTTGGATTCCGAAACCGGATCGCAGTGCTGATTCAGTGGTTTTATTCCTATGTCCGCTATCGTCGGGGAGCTAGAATCATTACCGGAGTGAGCGACGCTGATTCGTGAAGAGGCACGTTGATTCCCTCTCTCTTTTCGTCGACAGTTTCCCAATGATTCGGTTCCTCCTTCCCGCAATCGGCCTGATGGGCTGTTTGGGGGAGACCCATGCCCAGCAGTCGCCTCCCATACCGCCGGTGGTTGCTCAATATTGTGCGGGGTGTCACCCGGTTCCGCGCCCTGGGTCCATGCCTCGATACGCCTGGCCGAAGACGGTAGATTCGATGTCGCGAATCATGGAAATAGCTTCGATGCCTTTTCCTGAGTTTCATCGGGAGCAGGTCATCAATTACTACATCAACAATGCTCCGGAGGTTCTCGAAGTGATTCCGGATGACTACCTGGATTCACCAATCCCTTTTGACAAGATTACCGTTGGTTTGCCCTCCAAAGAGGAGCGCCCTCAGGTCACCAGTGTAAAATTTACCGACCTCGATCAGGATGGAAACCAGGATGACATTGTGGTAACCGATAACGCCAACAGCACTGTTTCCTGGTTGCATCAGAAGAACGGTATTTGGGTGGAGACTATTCTCGCAGAAGTTCCCGCTCCGGTGAATTCCACTCCCATCGATATTGATAAAGATGGGGACATCGACCTCGCCATTTCCGCCATGGGATTCATGCATCCGAATGACGATATGATCGGAGAATTTCATATTCTCATGAATCAAGGGGATGGAAAATTTACGCGGCAAATTCCGGTGAAAGGCAGTCCGCGAATCACTGATTGTACAGCGGCCGACTTCGACGGAGACGGAGACCTCGACTTTATTCTCGCCATGTTCGGATGGCGCTACACCGGTGGCGTGGGATTTCTCGAACAAAAGGAGGATGGGAAATTCGAGCTGAAAACCATCATCGAAATCAACGGCTGCATGCGGGTTATGGTCAACGACGCCAACGGGGACGAGCTTCCTGATTTTGTTGCCCTCGTCACCCAGCAGCACGAGTCGATTGTTCAATTCACCAACAGCGGGGAAGGGAATTTTGAAAACAAATTCATCTCCCGCGCCAATCATCCGGCCTTTGGTTCTTCCAGCATTGATCTCGCCGATCTCGATGGAGACGGGGATGAAGACATTCTTTACACCAACGGCGACATGATGGATGAGAATCCTGAGCCGAAGCCCTACCACGGCGCCCGTTGGCTGGAGAATGATGGAAAGGGCGGCTACACGATTCACTACATCGCCGGAATGCCGGGCTGCTACTGCGCCAAACCGGTCGACATGGATGGGGACGGGGATCTCGATGTCGTCATTTCGAGTCTCTATTTTCAGTGGCAGGAGCATGATTTTCCTGCCCTTGCCTGGCTGGAGAACACCGGAGGCTTCCGGAATTTCGTAAAAAGAAAAATCGCCTACGCCCCTACCAACATGGCCAACGTCGCCATCGGGGATGCCAACAATGACGGCAAGCTGGACATCATCGGTGGAGGAATGCACGTCCCCGGGCCGCTGGATCGAAAGGGCCGTCTGACCTTGTGGCTCGGGAAAGAAGCAACCGAAGCGGAGGGCAGTCAGTGAGCGAGTGTCAGATTGCGTTTAGAGAATGAGTCAATTTTCCTGACAGAGAGCGCTTGCACCTTTCACAAGAAGGATTAAATTCCCGCCCTGTCAATTTTGGCAGGGAGAGAGAAAGGCCATCTTAGCTCAGCTGGTAGAGCAGCTGATTTGTAATCTGCAGGTCGTCGGTTCGAGTCCGACAGATGGCTCTCTCTTTTCTCCACAGCGTCCAACTCGGACGAGAACCGGCGAAGGAGGTTCGCGCGCCATCGCAACAAGGTTGCTGAAAAATCCCGCGCGCAGCGCCAACCTGCGCATGTGGCCTCAAGCCACATAATCCGACAGATGGCTCTCTCTTTTCTCCATGACGTCCAACTCGGACGAGAACCGACGAAGAGCCGTTGAATTCATTCGTTTGAAGCCGAGGCACGCCCACAAGGGGAGGGGTGGAGGCTTGGCATTCGCTCACTAAATTCTGGTGAGTTTCCCCTTCCAGCAGCGCTGTTCAGACCTTTTGAGGGCTCCAGTCTTCGTCCGGATTTTTCTCCTTCAGGAGATCGCGACCGAAGTCCAGTTCGTTGTAACTTTCAGGCGCGCCTTCGATTTCGTTGGCGCTCATTTGCCAGTTGCAATGCCTTGCATAGATGTCGAGCAGAGGATCCTTCGCTTCATCTACACTGAAGAAGCACCAGGTGGTGACTCCTCCTGTCACGACGATGCCGACTTTATCTTTCGACATCCATTTGAGGATCGACATGGTGCGGTCCTCTTCACAGGGCGGCCAGTAAATTTTACGCTGATCGACAAAGTCGAGATCGTCGGGAAGTTTTGCCAATTCGTTCGGGTGCTGTAACCAGTCAGCGACTTCACATTTGGCCCGGTGTTTTGAATCTTTCGCGTCGTCGGGGATGTTGTCATTCAGGTCGAGTTCTTCCAAATACTCGATCGCCCGGCCTCCGGTTCGCCAGTCAGTGCTCATTGCCGCGAGCTGGTCGATGTATTCTCTTTTACCCAGTTTGGACCCCGCCCAGGCGGCTTCGACTTGCACCTTCAAATCGGGATGACGAATTGCGAGGGCGAGAACTTCATTTCGCAGCGGGTGCGAAAGATGTGGCAGAGCCGAGGCTGCGCTGATCGCATAAGTAAAGTGTTCGGGGTCGCTGTCGGATAGATATTCTTTCAGCCGCGCCATTCCGGCATCGCTGGCAAAAGGGTGGGGAGACATTTCGTGCTCAAGACACATCGCGTTGCATTGATCGAGAAACGCGACGCAGGCAAACCCTTCAGGTAGCTCTTTTCCCAAATGGCGAAGCAAGCTCGAAAAATCTGGATCGGTAACATTTCCGGCAGAGAAAATTGTGCCCCACATGTAGCTCTCGATCATTTCGGGATTACGGCTCGCTGAGCGAATTTCGTCAAACGCGGGCTCAAAGGCAAACCCCGTCAAAAGAGCGAGGAGTTGATACTTTTCCGAGTTGTGATCGTATTCACCGGTACCGCGGTCTTTGATCTGACGATACCGTTCGAGGACGAGGGGCATTCCCATTTGGTAGAAAAGGGAAAACACTTCCTGACTTCCGGGGGACCGGAATAGCTCTGACAATTCCCCGGCAAGGTCATTATCTGCATCACAGAATTCCCGGTAGAGTGAGAGTACGGCTACGCCATCAAGAACTTCAGAGAGATCGGCTTCTTCCTCCTCATTTTCTTCGTCGCCATCGAGGAGCCTGTCCGCCTCACGTTCACCATTTCGAAATTGATCGAGACGCTCGACAAAGATAGAGCTGTGGGAGGTCTGTTTCTTGAATGCCATAAGGCTTTCCGGAATTTCCAAATCGCCTTCTCCAAATCGGTCCCACCAAGAGGAAATACGATTACCGGAAATTTTGTTGGCGATCATGCCCGTGAGCCATAGGACAAAGCCACCGAATACGACCCACTGCCACCAGGCGAAACTCCAATCGTTGCGCAATCCCATACGGATCCAGAGCAAGAGAATTGCGATTACGAAAATCGGGTGTGAGGTGGCCCGATCAAACCAGTTTTTCTTTTTCTCCTCCATGATGAATCAAGTGGCTAGGTTTCCTTTTGCGGAATTTGACGAATTCAATCCTCCCGGAATCTGAATTGAATTGAACGGAATACTACTGGAAGAGAGCTCCGGAAAGCGTGGGGGAGATGAGGCGGGATTCTTCATGTTTAGTAAAAGGTGTAGCAGAATTTTTCTCGATGAAAAACCTGTTTTGTATCGATAGCAGAAGGGAATGTTCCGTTTTTGGAGGGCGTTCCCCTCCGGGTCATGATCCTGATTGGACTGCGATCTGCGAACCTTCCTTTTTCTGTCCGCTTTACGCAATTTGTGCACAGTGATGGTCCATTGGTGCGGAGCCGAATATACGATTGCGGTGATCTTCGGTCAGGCAGCGCTGGAAGCAATGCCTGAACGGCACGATGGAAGTCATCGCTCTCACCACCTTATTCAGCGTTTTATTTGCAGTCTTTTTTCTGCTGCTGTTTTTGCGGTCGAGGGAGAATCGCGCGGGATCGATTGAGCAGGATTCTCTGCTCCCTTTCTCGTCGGACTTTGATGTGCATTTAGATGCACCAAGCCATCCCGTTCAGTCGGATTTTTCCAGCGCCGTCATTGAGAAAAGCGATCAAACCAAAGACACCGATAATGACCCAAAAGGACCCTGCTCCGGCAAGTGCAAAGACTGCCCCTGCTCTGAAATCGATCACGATTGAATTCGATGACAGGATCACTCGACATTTTATGGTCGCCTCTATCACGTGGGGCGTCGTCGCCATGCTTGTTGGCGTCATTGCTGCGTTTCAGCTGAATTTCTGGGAGGCAAACGGACACGTCTTCGAAATACTGACCCGCTTTCTTCACGAAACGCTGAAGCTTTCCTTTATCCCGATTTTTGATACCGACGGGATCCAGTACCTGACTTTTGGCCGTCTCCGCCCCCTTCATACGAACGCTGCGATCTTTGCCTTTGTCGGCAACATGATGTTCGCGGGTATCTATTACTCGACCCAGCGACTCTGTAGCACCCGGATGTTCTCGGATGTGCTTTCCAAGATTCACTTCTGGGGTTGGCAATTGATTATTGTTTCGGCGGCGATAACGCTTCCGGCAGGCTTGACTCGCGGAAAAGAATACGCGGAATTGATCTGGCCGATCAACCTGGCGGTGACAGTGATTTGGGTAGTGTTCGCAGTGAATTTCTTCATGACCTTGAAGATCCGGCGCGAAAAACCTCTCTACGTGGCTCTTTGGTTCTATATCGCCACCATCATCACTGTGGCGATGCTCTACATCGTGAATCACCTCTCGATTCCAACGAGTTTGACCCACAGTTATCCGATCTTCGGTGGCGTTCAGGATGCGCTGGTCCAGTGGTGGTATGGACACAACGCGGTCGCCTTCTTTTTGACTACTCCGATCCTCGGGATCATGTATTACTTTCTTCCGAAAGCGGCCAACCGACCGGTGTATTCCTATCGCCTGTCGATTGTTCACTTCTGGTCGCTCGTTTTCATCTACATCTGGGCGGGACCGCATCACTTGCTCAACACTGCTCTTCCCAACTGGCTCCAGATGCTGGGGGTATTTTTCAGCATCATGCTGTGGGCGCCCTCCTGGGGCGGAATGCTGAACGGACTGCTGACCCTGCGAGGTGCCTGGGATAAATTGCGCACTGACCCGGTCATCAAATTCTTCGTCGTTGCGATCACCTTTTATGGAATGGCGACCTTTGAAGGGCCGCTTCTATCTCTCCGCTCAGTCAGTTCGCTGGCACACTATACGGATTGGATCGTCGGGCACGTTCACAGCGGAACGCTTGGCTGGAATGGATTCATGGCTGCCGGAATGTTCTACTGGCTGGCGCCGAAATTGTGGGGTCGTCCGCTATGGTCGAAAAACCTCGCCAACATGCACTTCTGGATTGGGCTGGTCGGCATTCTTCTTTACGTCGCCTCGCTTTGGTTCGCCGGAATCATTCAGGGTTTGATGCTGAATGAACTCGACGCAACCGGCACCCGCTTTGTTCACGATTTTGTAAATACTGTCGACAAGATTGAGCTGCTCATGCTGACGAGGGCGATCGGGGGAACTTTCTACCTGCTCGGATTTCTTCTTCTTGTGGTCAATATCTGGAAAACTGCGCGCTCGGGTGAGCCTGTCAACGAAACGCGTGTTGTCGTGGCGGATCCGGCGATGGAAATAGATCGCATGACTTGGAGCGCTGCCTTTCGCAACGATCCGATTGCTTACACTTTCTGGGGGCTGTTCTTCATGATCCTCTGGTTCTTCTCCCCACCCGGATACAGTCACATGGCGCTAATCTGCACCCTGGCTTTCTCTTTCTTTGCGGTGAAGAAGTTCAAAGCTGACACCAAGACCTGGTCGGACTGGTATGATGAATTTTCGGAAAACTATCTGCCCTTCAGTGTGCTCGTTCTCGTAGCGGTTCTGATTGGGGGAATGGTTCAGATTATTCCTACGATCACAGTGAACCGTGCCATGAACGTGGAAGACCGTCTCCAAACTCTCTACACTCCGCTCGAACTGGCCGGGCGCGATATTTACATCAGTGAAGGGTGTTATAACTGCCACTCGCAGATGATACGGACTCTGGTACCGGACGTGGTGCGTTACGGGGATTATTCCCGTCTCGGCGAATCAATTTACGACCATCCGTTTCAGTGGGGTTCGAAACGAACCGGCCCCGATCTTGCCCGTGAAAGCGGCAAGCGAGGCGATTCCTGGCATTACCTCCACTTGTTGAATCCGCGCGGAATCGAAGGGGCATCGAGGATGCCGAACTACCATTGGTTGGTCGAAAACAAAACTGATTTCAAGGGGCTTCCGGCAAAGATCGCTGTTCAGCAGCGGATCGGTGTTCCTTATCCAATCATGGCTCCTGCGGAGATCGAACAGGGCGCCCGCGAACAGGCGCTCAAAATTGCTGAAGGACTTGTGAAAGAACAGGTTCGGATTCCTGCCGATGCCGATGGGAAAGAGCCGGAAAGTGAAACCGAGGCCCGCAACAAACTGGCGGGGTCTGAAATGATTGCCTTGATCGCTTACCTGCAGAAGCTGGGAACTTTCGAAGAGGTCGAGAAGGATGAGTTGGAACCCGGTATGCCGCCAGTCGGTCCCGGGGTTCCGGATAAATTTCGCCCTGACGTCCCAATTGAAACCGCAACTGCAACCGAAACCTCCGAATAACTCTACTTTAATAAATTTGAGAAAGGTCTGCTTCGCCTACAGGTTTTCAATGGCCGTTCGGCCTCGAAACCAGCTGAAAGCGTCTTTCTGAAAAACTTACCAAAGTAGTCCTAACCTGAATATCCCGGACAAATGTTCAAACGTATCATTCTTGAAGATTGGCAGGCTCTCGTGCCTTACCTCTGTTTTGCCCTCATCGGAGGCGCCTTCATTCTCATTGTCATTCGTGCACTTTGTTTGAAGAAATCGGATGTCGAACATCTTGCCCACCTGCCTCTTCTCGATGACGAAGAAATCAAACGTGTTGATCAAGATTCATGAGCAAAAATTCGAAACGCGAACCGGAAGTTATCCTCCGTGACCACATTTTTGATGGTATTAGAGAATACGATCAAAAGCTTCCCAACTGGTGGCTTTTCACGCTCTATTTTGCCATCGTTGGATTTATTCTGTTGTGGTTCGCCTATTACCAATTGCCTCTTGGGCTGAAGTCCGATACTGAAAGGATCGAAGCGAAGATTGCGAAGATTGATCAGAAACGGGAAGCCTTGTTGGAAGCGATGGTCTCATCTCTGTCCAATGAATCTCTGCAGGAAATGAGCCAAAAGCCGGAGAATGCGGAAGCGGGCAAGGCGATCTTTGAAACGAAATGTCTCGCCTGCCACGGGCCGGATCTCACCGCGAAAATGGGTACCATTCAGCTTCCGGGCGTCAGTCTGGTGGACGAGGAATGGCTCCACGGAAGCGAGCCTCTGAAGATCATGGAGATCGTCACCAACGGCTCACCCAACATTGAGAAGGGGATGATTGCCTGGAAGACCCAACTTTCCCCGACCGACATCGCCCTGGTGGTTTCCTACATTCTCAGTAAGCAGCCTAAGAACTGATCGAGCGATCCGGGAGGGTTGAATCGGTGAGCCAACCCTGTTCGATCGCTTGAGTAAAAACACATGGCTACCGGAACGAAAAAACCTTCTCGCGAATCTGTAACGACGATCAATCAGGACGGATCGCATTACACGCTCCATCCGGCAGATGTGAAGGGGATCTTCACCTTCGGTCGTCGTTTTTTCGGCGTCCTGCTTCTGGCCGTCTACGTCCTCCTGCCATGGATTCCGATTAATGGATTCCCTGCTGTCTTCTTCGACCTCGCCAAGCACCAGTTTCACTTTTTCGGACTGACCTTTCTGGCGGAGGATTTGTGGATTGGATTTTTCCTGCTGACAGGATTGGGGTTTGGCTTGTTTTATGTCACCGCTCTACTTGGTCGCCTCTGGTGCGGGTGGGCCTGTCCTTACACCGTATTTCTCGAGCACCTCTACCGTCGGGTGGAACGTCTCATCGACGGTGACTCTTCCAATCGAAGAAGGCTCGACGTCGCTCCCTGGAGTTTCGGTAAAGCGATGCGGAGAATCATCAAGCACAGCATCTACATCGCGATTTCCGCGGCACTGGCTCACATCTTCATCTCGTATTTCGTCTCGATCCCCGGGCTCTACCAATACATGACCCAGTCTCCGGTGAATCATGCAAAAGCTTTCGGAGTGATGTTGTTTCTGACCTTTGCGCTCTATGGTTCCTTTGCCTGGTTTCGTGAGCAATTCTGTATCATCATGTGTCCCTACGGACGGATCCAGTCCGCTCTGACTGACGACGACACGGTCATCATCGGGTACGACGAGAAACGCGGCGAACCCCGGGGTAAAAAAGCTGACTCAGACGCGGGCGACTGCATCGATTGCCATCGATGTGTCACCGTCTGTCCGACGGGAATCGACATCCGCGAGGGGCTGCAAATGGAGTGCATTGGGTGCGCAGCCTGTGTGGATGCCTGTGACGAAATCATGGTCAAAGTTGACCGCCCCAAAGGTCTGGTTCGCTACGATTCCATGAATGGCCTGGCCGGGAAGAAAAGAAAGTTCCTGCGGCCCCGAATTTTTCTCTACACTGGCCTTATGCTGATCGGGATGAGCGTCCTCGCAATTTTCCTGAGCGGTCTGCACACCACTAAAATGGAGATCACCCGTATGCCGGGACAGCCGTTTTACGTGACCGAAACTGACGTGCGAAATCAATTTGAAATTCAGGTGGCTTCGAAGAAAAATATTCCCACAGAGATTCTCACTAAAGCCATTGATCTCCCTGATGGGGCGGTCATAATTGGTTTAGAGGAACCGATTCATCCCGGGCCTCTCGGCAAAGTGAAAAAGACTTTCTTTGTCTCGATTCCCAAGGATAAGTACACTGGCGAGTTTCGCGTTACCATCAGCTCATCCGTGGCTCCGGGAGACTACAGTATCACCGACACCGTTGAATTCCTTGGGCCGAGTGCCTACACTTTGAAAAAGGAAAAAACACCATGACCTGGCTAAAAAAACGTCCCTGGCTTTGGATTGTTCTTGCGTTTGTCGTGCTCATCACCGCGTGGGTTTTTCTTTTGAGGCTTGCCATTCAAACGCAGCCGGAATCCGTTCCTCTGCAAACCCGCTCTACACAAGATGCTGGCCACTGATCCCGGATCGATCACACTCGCCGGGGTTTTCGTCGCCGGCCTTGCAACAAGTTTGCACTGCGCCGGTATGTGCGGATTGCTAACTTGCGGCCTTGGAATCGCCGGCCACGCTTCACAAACCGCGTCGATCGGAATCTATCATGCAAGTCGGCTCATTGGCTATTCGATTGCCGGTGCGATTGCCGGTTTTCTGGGCGCAGTGATTGGGGTGACCCGGGTTTTCCCGCAAACCAACTGGCTTCCTTATCTTCTCATTGTTCTACTGCTGGTCATTGCTCTTGGTCTCGATAAAAAGATCGCCGCTGTTCCCGGTTTGGGCAAAGCGGTGCAATTGATTCGCGGGAAAACCTTGTCCATCCCGCCGCTTGCCCGTGCTGGTGTCGTTGGCTTGAGCACTCCACTATTACCCTGCGGGCCACTTTACGCGATTCTTGCCATCGCTCTCGCGTCCGGGTCAACGACTGTCTCTTATACACATCTGACGCTGCCGACGAAGAG
>OJCB01000559.1_pt1 | contig 13727 bp, 11 predicted proteins | sample 1591501 | NCBI WGS metagenome assembly OJCB01 (sample SAMN05416813, study PRJEB24817) | seawater metagenome | isolation source: Sea water | place: Canada:Atlantic | collected 2013-07 | reverse complement strand
GCTCTCTTCGGATCTGAAGATGCGTCCTTCACGATCAGTCAGCGATTGTGTGGAGTTTGGAATTCCTCTCGCTGAGGCACTCGGCCATTTGCATGAAGCCGGAGTGACTCATCGGGATGTGAAGCCTTCCAATATCATTTTTGTGAACAACAAACCGAAACTGGCAGACGTCGGGCTGGTTGCCGCCAGTGGTCAGCGGACCTACGTGGGCACCGAAGGCTATGTTCCTCCGGAAGGGCCGGGAACGCCTTCTGCTGATTTGTATTCACTTGCGATGGTGCTGTATGAAATGCACACCGGCAAAGATCGTCTCGATTTTCCTGAGCTTCCCACCAATCTCGAGATCGCTCCGACCGTCAATCGAGATGAATGGCGGGCGCTTAATTCCGCAATTTGCCGGGCCGGTTCTCCGGATCCAACCAAGCGTTACGAAACAGCCTACGCTTTTGCCGGTGCCTTACGACGGATTATCGGAGCGGCGGAGCCGGATCTTCAACCGGGGAGTTCTGTAGGCAAAACTGCATGGATCAGCTTGGCGGTCGTTGCGGTGACTTTGATTGTTGCGGGCAGTTTCTGGCTTTTCGCCGATCGCCAGAATTTTTTCAGTTCCAATCTTGGCAATCCGAAAATCGTCGAAAAAGGGGAGAAAGGAAAAGGGGATCTCAAAGGCACAGTAGGTGGAAAAGATAAAGGGAAGGGACCCACCGCTCCGGGTGACTTCAGCCTGATACCCCCCGATAAGACTGACCATGGAACGGTGACGTTTACGGATCCGACTTCGGCGGTTCCAGATCCCCCGGAAGATCCTGACCCTCCGAAGGAAAAAGGGAATAAGCCGGTTGCTGTCGTGGTGGAGACTCCGAAAGACACCGCCAAGCTTAAGATTTCCAGTACTCCTGGAAATGCGACAGTGTGGAATGGTGAAGAGGAAATCGGGCGAACAACTACGCCCTTTCTCAGTTTCGAACCAGGAGAAGTGGCGCTGGAATTGAAGCTGCCCGGCTATCATGATTTCACCCTTTCTCAGACTCTCGAAGAAGGGCGGCAGTCAGCTCACGCTACTTTGGTGCAAGATTTACGGCCGGTGCCGGGCGCGCCGTGGGTGAACAGTTTGGGAATTCTTTTCTCTAGGAATGAAAAGGATTCGCTGATTACGGAAGTCGCAGTCGCGACGGCTCCGCTGGAACGTTTTGCCAAAGAGACCTCCACCCCGGTTTCTCTGGTAGCGATGGCCGGGGCTGCTCAGGTGGCCGAGAATCGGATGCGCTGGGATTTTTGTGACTGGATGACTGAGGTGGATCGTGAGAACGGATACCTCGATGACACCTTGTTTCATGCGCCTCTGCGGGGAACGGGTCCTGGCGGAGAAGATGCGATCTTCAGTGTGCTGGATAACCGGTTCGGTGCTCTGATTATTAACAGCACCCCTGAAGGCGCGGATGTGTTTCGCAACAACAAGCTTCTGGGGCAGACTCCCCTGGTCTTGGAAAAAGCCCGGTTCGGTCCCTTTGAGTTGGAATTCCGAATGGGAGGTCACCAAACTTTGTCAGAAATTGGTTCCGTGATCTCAACGGAAGCTCAGCCCCTGATTGTGGAACTGCAAGAGGACGACTCGGTGGTTTTTGGTGATCCCTGGGTCAACAGCCTCGGGCAGAGACTGGTTCCTGTCGGCGGGTTAATGGTGGGTGCCCACGAAACCCGGGTTCAGGATTTTCAGCAGTTTCTCAGTGATACCGGTTCGACAGAGTTCGCTCCGCGACCGGGATACCCACAGGGCCCTGATCATCCGGTTGCCGGTGTCAGTGCGAATGATGCGGACACTTTTTGCGAGTGGCTGACGAATCGGGAGCGGGATCTGGAACTGATTCAACGGACTCAGCGCTATCGGCTGCCGACTGACAGAGAGTGGAGCCGTTTGGCGGGTCTCGATGATGAGGACGGCGATACGCCGGAGGCTCGTGATCGGCCTGTGGTCGGAAAGTATCCATGGGGAAAAGAGTGGCCTCCGCCCCCGAATACCGGAAATTTCTCTGACGCCGCTGCGGAATCCATTCTGGGGAAATATATTATCCCGAGCTACGAGGACGGGTTTGCGAGGACTTCACCAGTGGGGGCATTTTTACCAAACGAAAGCGGGCTTCATGATTTGTCGGGGAATGTGTGGGAGTGGGTTTCAGATTACTACAGCGATGCCACCACCGGGCTCCGGGTTCTTCGTGGTGGTGGATGGAAAACTTACGAGCAGGAAGCTCTTCTCAGCTCTTATCGAAATCCGGTGAGGGAGGGAACCCGCGAGGGCGTTCACGGATTCCGCGTCGTTCTGGTCGATGAGCGGAAACCATCGGAAGAAACTCCTGTTGAAAACGGGAATTGATTTTCGATACTGTCCCATGTCGAGAATCCTGATTTCTGAGATCCGTAATGCTGAAGAATGTCCCGGAGACGTGCTCGTGAAGGGCTGGGTCCGGACGAGGCGGGATGCGAAGGCATTTTCATTTATCGAGCTGAATGACGGCTCCTGTGTCGGAAACCTTCAGGTGGTTGCCGATGCGACAATCCCCGGATACGAAGATTCTGTCCTGCCGCTGCGAACAGGCGCCTCCGTGGAAATCGAAGGTAAAGTGGTCGCCTCTCAGGGAGGCGGGCAGAAGTGGGAGATTCAGGCAAGCGCAGTTCGCTTGGTGGGAAATGCGGAAGAGGATTTTCCTTTGCAGAAAAAAGGGCACAGCATGGAATTTTTACGTTCCATTGCTCATCTCCGACCGCGGGCAAATCTCTTTGGGGCTGTCTTCCGGGTTCGCAGCCGGATGGCTTATGCGGTCCATCAGTTTTTTCAGGAGAAGGCTTTTGTCTACGTTCACACACCCATTATCACTGCATCCGATTGTGAAGGAGCAGGAGAGATGTTCCGGGTGACGACTCTTGACGGGAAAGAACTCGATTCCGGTGCCGAGGATTTTTTCGGGAAACCCACTTACCTCACCGTAAGTGGTCAGCTGGAAGGGGAAACTTTTGCCTGTGCCCTGTCTAACATTTACACTTTCGGACCAACGTTCCGGGCGGAAAACTCTCACACTTCCCGGCATGCTTCCGAGTTCTGGATGATCGAGCCGGAAATGGCATTCTGTGATCTGGATCAGGATATGTCGCTGGCGGAAGAGATGGTCAAATATCTTGTCGCCGATGCGCTTGAAAACTGCGCGGAGGATCTCGGCTTCTTCAATCGCTTCGTCGACAAAGGACTGGTCGAGCGACTGGAGTTTGTGCGGGAGCGCGACTTTGCCCGGGTTAGTTATACAGAGGCCGTTGAACTCTTGATTTCCAGTGGGGAAAAATTCGAATACCCGGTAGAATATGGACTCAATTTGCAGTCAGAGCATGAGCGTTACCTGACCGAGACCCACTTCAAGTGTCCGGTCACCGTTTATAACTATCCGCGTGAGATCAAGCCTTTCTACATGCGGAAGAACGATGACGAGAAAACGGTCGCGGCGATGGATTTGCTCGTTCCCGGAATTGGAGAGATTGTTGGGGGAAGTCAGCGTGAAGAACGTCTCGATATTCTTCGCGCCAACCTGAAGGAGCACGATCTCGATGAGAAGGACTACCAGTGGTATGTCGATCTTCGCCGCTATGGGTCCGTTCCTCACGCCGGATTCGGGCTCGGGTTTGAGCGCTTGTTAATGTTTGTCACCGGCGTCGGAAATATCCGGGACGTGATCCCCTTTCCACGGGTTCCCGGTTGGGCGGAGTTTTAGGAAAGACGAATCAGGCAGACGGTATGAAAAAGATCAGACTTGCTGTCGCCTTTATCATCTTCGGTCTCGTCGTCAGCGGCGTGACCGCATTTCCTTTGGTTTGGGAATTGGATGTTCTTGCATCGTTTTTTGTGAAAGGCGGCGACTACAGTCCCGCTAGCTACGAAGGGCTTGCCCATTGGATTATGAAAGTTCGCGAGGGTCTGGTTGATACGGGAGAGCAGTATCCATTTATTGCCTACGGCACAGACTGGCTGGCCTTCGGTCACATCATCATCGCATTGTTTTTCGTTCCAGTGTTCCGCGATCCGGTTCGTTACATCGGAAACCTTTGGGTCGGATTCTGGGCCTGCATTCTGGTAGTGCCCCTTGCGCTGATCTGTGGTCCAGTTCGCGGAATTCCTGTCTACTGGCAACTGATCGATTGTTCATTCGGTGTCGTCTGTGTTGTCCCGATGTGGTTCGTGATCCGCTGGGTGAAGGGGATTGAAAAAAACAATGCGAAACAAGAGTCGTCGAATTTGCTTTTCTAAAACATCACCGCACAGACCAGGGGGCGACGCGATTTGCGATGGTTGGCAGCGGTGACGGTTTTGTGAATTTCAAACACATCGCCATCGGCACAAAGGACGAAAATTTCGCCGAAAGCTCCGGGGCGGAGAGCTTTGATTTCTTTGTCGATTTCAGAGCCATGGTCAAGAATCTGCAAGGGAATCTCTTTGCCGTTTTCATCTTCTTCAGTGCTCGCAGCCATGAGCTGTCCGTTGGAACTGGCGAAAACCAGTTTGCCGACCAGCGTGGGAAATCGCTCTCCGCGATAAATAAAGCTTCCAGTATGAGTCTTCTCAGAGGAGTCGGGGCTGAATTCCACAGCCGGTGGGGTCAGTCCGTCGATGATCCTGTTTCCGTTTTTCGGGGGATAAAGAAAGGATCCTTCGCAAATATCCCAACCAAAGTGTTCGGCTCCTTCGGTGCAGAGGTTAATCTCCGAAGTTCCGTCGAGGCCTTCTTCGGCGATGCAGATGGAGTTGGAGAAAGGGTCGAAGGTCAGGGAGTGAGGTGCCCGCAAGCCGTAAGCCCAGAGCTCTGCGAGAGCATGAGGAGCGAGGGAGAAAGGATTTCTTTCCGGGATGCCATATTGCTTGTTGGTGGAGTCCCGTTTCGTTGGGTCGATTCTCAACACTTTCCCGTAAGCGGATTGGAGAGACGAGGCATTTTTTGAAACGCTTTTCTCACCGGTCCCGCCATTGGCTCCGTCTCCGACAGCCAGGTAGAGGAATCCTTGAGCGTCAAAAGCAATGCTCTGAAGATTGTTTTCTGCACCCGGCTGGCTGAACCGAATGACCTCGCGTTTATCACCGGCAAACTTCAATTCAAAGGGACTGTTAGTCCGGAATTCGTAAACTACGTCCTGGTGATGTTCCGTTTCCCCTCCAAAATCCGGAGTGAAATCAGCTTCTCCACTGCTCGCTTTTTCGGCAGCAACCACATAAAAGCAGCCGAAACCATCCGCGTCAGTCATTAGAAATTGAGGATGAAAAGCGATCGCTGAGAATCCTAAGTCTGAATCGGTAGCGCTCGTTTTGAGTCGGGCAAAGGTTCCTACTTCACTTTGACCGTCTGCATTGAGACCGATTCTTTTCAAGTCTCCGAATTTTTCTAAAACATAGGTGACTCCCATCGCGTCTGAATCCAGATCGACAGGGGAACCTGTCCGGGCGATTCGGGTGAGTTTTCCGTCGAAAGTAGTCACTCTCGTGGCGGCCCGGTTTTCGAGGAAGGTACCGGCGTCAATACTTGGAGCTGAATCCTGGCATGATGTCAGAAGAGAAACGACTCCATAGCCAGCGACTCCCAATGCTGCGGAGACGAAAAAGAGGAGGGTGTTTCGGGCAAGCCTGGCGAGAAAATGTTTCATTGAAATGGGATAGATAAGCGGAGTCAGATTCTAATTATCATAATTAATAGTTATTATTGATAAGAATTGCAAGTATGAAAATGATATTTAGAGTCATTTTTGAGAAAAACTGTCCTGAATATAGATAATTGGAGTGGATTGAATGGGAAAATGCCTGTTCCAAGGGGTCTGGTTCACTTTTCAGATCTGAGAATGCGGCATCGAAACTGAGAATTTCTTCGCATGCTACTTGGCCCGGGAGCGTTGATTAGGCTTCGAGGATTCAATTCCCGACTTGAATGAGCAAATTCCAGACTGGATTCGTGCTTCCGGAACTGATATTCAGGAGGAGCAGAAAAATGAATATGGGAGCCCTATCAGAAGACGAGATTTCCGCGTATCACCGCGATGGCTTTGTAATCAAGCGGGGCCTGTTCACTCTGGAAGAAGCAAAGCTTGTTGGCGAAACAGCCCGCAATGATCACGCAATGGATAGTGCGGCGACGGCATTGGACGACGGAGGAGGGAATAAAGTCCGACTCTCCCTCTGGAATCATCCGGGGAGTGGCGTATACGGAATGGTCGCCCGCTGCCGGCGAATGGTGGACTCAGTTGAAGATCTCCTCGGGGGAGAAGTGTATCACTATCACTCCAAAATGGTTTTGAAAGATGCCCTGACGGGAGGTGCCTGGGCCTGGCATCAGGATTACGGCTACTGGTATCAGAACGGTCTTCTGTTTCCCGATCTCTGCAGTGTGATGGTCGCAGTTGATGCCGCCACGAAAGAAAACGGCTGCCTGCAGGTCTTAAAAGACTCGCATCGAATGGGTCGGATCAATCACATTCTGTCAGGTGAACAAGCAGGAGCTGATCTGGACCGGGTGAATGAAGCCTGCAAAGTGCTCGAAAAGGTCTACTGCGAAATGGATCCGGGCGATGCGGTATTTTTCCATCCGAATACTCTTCACTGCTCCGACGCGAATCATTCGGAGAACAGTCGATGGGCGATCATTTGTTGTTACAATTCTGCGGAGAATAATCCCTACAAGGAGTCGCATCATCCGAGTTACACAAAGCTGGAAAAGGTCGAAGACTCTGCCGTCCTTGAAGCAGGGAAGGATGACGCGGCCAGATCCAGCGTCGAATTTGCCAACATCGCGGATGATGATCAGAGCGCAAAAAGTCTTGCTGAAGACGATGGGTGAATTCACTCTTTCATCATGAGATTTTTCCAAAGCATCATCGCAATCATTTTCCTTACCGCATTCAATGTGGCGGCGGATAACGAATCAAAATTTAAGGTTCTTTTTGATGGTAAGAATCTTGAAGGTTGGAAACATGCCGGGAACTGGGAGATCCAGGATGACGGGTCCGTGTTTCGGAAAGACAAAGGAGGAAGCCTGGCTTATGTGACTGAAAGCATTCCGGACGACTTCGAATTGCGTTTCGAATGGAAGGTCGGGAAGGGGAGCAACAGCGGTCTCTATTACCGTCCCGGCCAGTATGAGTATCAGATCCTCGATAACAAAGGGCACGGCAACGGAACCAACCCGAGGACAACGGCCGCTTCGCTCTATTTCTGTATGGCTCCCAGCAAGGATGTCACGAATCCGGTCGGAGAATGGAACACCGGTAGAATTGTCGGAAAGGGTAGTCTGATCCAGCACTGGTTGAATGGAGAGAAGGTGATCTCCTTTGATTACAAAGACTCCCAGTGGAAGGATCAGGTTGAGCTATTGCGTAGACGCGGCGGAAATCTTGAAGCGCGCAATGCGAGGCTGTCTCTGCAGGATCATGGGAATCCAGTCTGGTTTCGTAATATTCGGATGCGTGAACTCACGGCCGAAGACAAGGTGGATCCGACCCCGGTTCAGCCAGCAGAGATTCCAGCTGATATCCGTGCTGCCGAAGAAAAAAAGCTGCAGGGTATGGAGAAAAAACGAGCCGATAGCAAGGCGAAGAAGAAAGAGTGAAGGGGAGTGTAGCATTTTGAGTCGAGTGGGATTCTAATCCAGCCACACGAACTCGTTGGAGTTGAACAGGGCCAGGCAGAGTGATGAAAGTCCTCCATCTGGATTCTCCTTGAGAAACTGCTCTGCCAGTTTCAGTTCCTGTTCCATTGGAGGGTGCCCAAGAATCCGGGTCCACGCGAATTGAATTCCCTTTGATGATTCGCTATCGATCTCGTCGGCAATCTGTTTGGCCATTCGTCGCGAGAAATCCGAGTTCAAGAGGATCAGAGACTGCGGAGCGGTGGTGGAGAGGTGTCGACGGGCGCAGCTGGCATTTCCGTCCGGCCGGTCGAAGACTTCGAAAATTGGAAAGCGTAAATTTCTCCTGACAAACAAATAAATGCTGCGGCGACTGTGTTCGGATTTGTCTTCGGTGACCGGCCACTGGTTTTTCAAAAGAGTCACCGTAATTTCCGCGGGCAGAGGAGGACGAACCCCGGGGCCTCCGGTCTTGGTGTTTAGAGATCCGGTTAACAAAAGCATGGCATCTCGAATCTCCTCGCCGCTCAAGCGGCGTCTTGGAAACCGGGTTAAGCAGGTATTCTTTGGGTCATTGAGAAGTCGAATTGACCATTGATCATCGCCTTCAAGCTGACGGCTGGACTGCTTCCATGTCTGCGAAGTGAGGAGAAGCCTATAGAACGATTTGATGGACCAACCCTCTTTGACGAATTCGGCAGCAAGCCAATCGAGGAGTTCCGGGTGCGAAGGGCTGGCGCCTGTCTTTCCGAAATCGGAAGGGGTCGCGACAAGAGGCGTTCCGAATGCCTGCATCCAGAGGCGATTTACGATTACCCGCGCGGTGAGCGGATTTCCCGGAGATACGAGCCAGTTCGCCAGTTCTGTCCGGTAGCCACTGGTGTGGGAACCCGGAGCGGGGCTTGGCTTTAGTTCGCCGGGATTCGCGAGAGGAAGGAATGCAGGCTGCAGTTTCATTCCCGGGCTACGGAAATCTCCGCGGGCGTAGAGAAAAGAATCGGGTTGCCGGGGGCCCTTCTCGGAAACGAGATGGGGAAGGCTTTTATTCTTTTCGGGGATCTTCAAATTTTCAAAGAAAGCTCGCATCTCAAAAAAGTCAGCGTGACTGATCGGATCCGTTTTGTGGTCATGACATTGGCAGCAAGCCATGGTCATTCCCAGAAACGCTGAGCCGACCGTGCCGGTGATTTCATTCAAGATGCTGTGCCGTCTCTCTGCCTCGAGGTTGATATCCGGCATGTCGGGACCGGCGAATAGAAATCCCGTCGCAGCTTTTTCCCTTTCGTCTCCGGGTGCCAATTCATCGCCGGCAATTTGCAGGGAAAGAAATTGATCGTAGGGGATGTCGCGATTGTAGGCGTCGACTACCCAATCCCGAAACCGCCAGGATTCAGAACGGGTTTTATCGTGCTCAAAACCATCGGTCTCGGCAAAGCGCGCCAGGTCGAGCCAGTGTTGGGCCTGCCTTTCTCCATAGTGCGGGGACTCGAGAAGTTGATCGACAAAGGCTTTAAATCCCAGAGTCGCGAAATCCGTTCCTTGTCTCGCAGTGGGAGGAAGCCCGGTCAGGGCGAAGGTAAGGCGGCGGAGTAATGTAGCCGCGTCTGCATTGGGAGCAAAACCCGTGACTTCAGTTTCTTTGCGCATTCTCTTGAGAAGAAAAGCGTCGACCGGGTGTTCGGCACCTTTCGGAATATCGCTGCTAAGGATTGGCTGAAAGGACCAATGTTGAAGGTCTGCTTCTTCGACCTTCGGTTCGGTGTAAGGCTCGTCAGCTGAGTAAGAAGTAGAAGTGACTGCTGTCAGTGCAATCAAAGCGAAGCCTGAGATAAGGCAGGAAATCCTCACGCTCATGCAAGGATTCCTTTCACGACGTTTCCAAAAACATCGGTAAGCCGTTCGTCTTTTCCACTATGAGGAAATGTTAGTTGTTCGTGATCGATCCCTAACAAGTGAAGAATGGTGGCGTGTAAATCATGGACGTGAACTTTGTCTTCGGCGGCTCGAAGTCCGATCGGATCGGTAGCACCATGAGCGTAACCGCCCTTTACCCCGCCTCCTGCAAGAACGGTCGTGTAGCCCCAGGGGTTGTGATCCCGTCCTGTTCCTTTTTCGCTCATGGGCATGCGTCCGAACTCGCCGCCCCAGATTACGAGAGTGTCGTCGAGCAATCCACGCAGTTTCAAATCCTCCAGCAAGCCGGCGACGGGCAGGTCAGTTTCACCACAATACTGAGTGTGGTTCTTCAAGACGTCCTTGTGGGCATCCCACCCGGTAGTGTCGCCGGAATACAGTTGAACAAATCGAACTCCTTTTTCAATCAATCTTCGTGCAAGGAGGCAGCGGGTTCCGAATTCCCGGGTATGGGCTTGATCGATTCCGTAAAGACTTTGCGTTGCTTTAGACTCGCCGGCAATGTCTACCAGTTCCGGAGCTTCCGTCTGCATTCGAAACGCGAGCTCGTAGCTTTCAATCCGGGCATTGAGTTGATCATCGTAGTCTCTCGCGGCGGCGTGATTCCGATTGATGTTCTGCAGGAAATCGAGTGTGCGGCGTTGCTGCCCCGGTGACTGGTGACCCGGGTTCAGATTCAGGATCGGTGCATTCCCGGATCGTAAAGTGACTCCCTGATGATCAGCCGGAAGGAAAGCGGATCCCCATGCCGGTGGTCCGCCTTTGATTCCTGATCGAGGATCGGGCATGACGACAAAGGCCGGCATGCTGTCATTTTCTGACCCCAATCCGTAACTGATCCACGATCCCATAGAGGGCTTTCCCATCAGGATTGAACCGGTATTCATCTGATAAACCGACTGTGGATGGTTGACCGAGTCCCCATGGCAGGAACGAATCACACAAAGATCGTCTGCGTGCCGTGATAGATGGGGAAGGAATTCAGAAATCGGCAGGCCGGATTCTCCGTGACGATGAAATGGCTTCAGAGGAGCGAGCAGCGGATTCCTGGCCACCTTGCGCCGCGTCATGATTTCGCCAAAAGACTCAGGGACTGGTTGGCCTGCGTATTTGATCAAGTCGGGCTTGGGATCAAAAAGATCCACGTGACTTGGCCCTCCGTGCATGAATAACCAGATGACGCGTTTGGCTTTCGCTGCAAAATGAGGTGGCAGATTGATCCCCCCGGATTCGGCGCCGAGCAGTGAGGAGAGAGCCAGCGAACCGATCCCGCCTCCTGCAGTTTGCAGGAAACGACGGCGGTTTGGCAGGGGGATGGTCCCTTTTGAAAGATTGGCTCGCACTCCGGAAATCTAACGTTTCCCGAGATTCAGAGCAAGGTCGTGAAGCTGCTTCTTTGCGGAAGCTCTCAAGCCAGGGAAACGCCCGCTTTCTCGAAGGCTGCCTTCATATTTTTAAAACACAGTTTCGTCGCCGCAAGGGGATCATAGTTTGGATTATTCCTCCAAATCTGACTGCTGACTTCGCAGCAGAAATCGCCGCGATACCCTCGCGTGTAGAACTCGCGAACGATCTCAGAGTGATCCACGATCCCACTGGAACCAGCCAGAGTGAACTGAACTTTTCCATCGCGTTCCATCGCATCCTTCACCGCGATGTAGTTCGTGTTTTTGAAAGCAGTGGCGACGGTGTCCGTGATTGAGAGCGGTGGTTCGTGAAAGGAATAATGGCTGTAGTCGTAGACCATCTTCAATCGGCGCGGCGATCCGAGCTGTTGAATCAGCCAGTTCGCTTCTTCGGGGACAGACATGGCATGGCTTCGATGAGGTTTGATAGAAATGGTCACCCGCTGGTCAGCGGCAATTTGAACCCAGTCAGCAATGCGGTCGCGGAACAGCTCCCGAGAGTCCTCCCACTTTTTTCCGCCGAGAACTGTCTGAAGCAATGGCGGGTTGTCCGGTGAAAGATCCCGGGCGAGTTCGATCAGGCCCTTGAGTTGTTCGAGCTGAGCGAGGTGTTTTTCTTTGTCCTTTTCAGGATGAAGGTCAGCCATGAGAGCGCAGAGGCGCAGGTTCTGATTCCCGAGTTCCCTTTGGATCTCAAGCCTCTTTTCTTTTCCCTTCAATGCTTCAGGGGAGCCGGTATAATCGGGGAAGGTCGTGATCTCGATGGCATTGTATCCCGTCTTTCCGACGAGTTGAATGGCCGCTATCAAGGAAAGTGATTGAAGTCCGTAAGTTCCGATTCCGAGTCCGCAGGTGGAGGGGGCGGCTGCAAATGCGCTAAGGGAAGATAAAGGTGCCAGAGCTGCAGTCTTGAGAAAATTTCGTCGATCAGTGAGCATGCTGAATGGTGGCTGAATTTTGAGGACAGGGAAAGTGTGATTCTCGAAAAACGAAGACTGAACCTTTGATCTCTTTGAATGTGGGGCCCCGTTCCAATTTTACCCTGATTTTGTAGGTGAAGCGGGTGCAATTACCCCTACTTTAATCTCATATTATGGAACCAACCCACAGCAAAACAATTGGCTATGTCCTTTGGATTTTTGGATTCACCGGGGCTCACCGCTTCTATTTCGGTAGACCGATTACCGGCGTGATTTGGATGTGTACTGGAGGACTCCTCGGGATCGGATGGTTGATTGACGTTTTTCTGATTCCATGGATGGAGAATACCGCTGAGCGGAAATACAAAAACGGGCGCCTCGATTTTTCGGTGACCTGGATTTTAAACACTTTTCTCGGTTACCTTGGTATTCATCGGATGTACATGGGAAAATGGATCACCGGGATCATCTGGTTCTGCACCGGAGGTTTGTTCGTTTTTGGATGGGCCTACGACTTCTGCACCTTGAACGGGCAGATCAGTGAAATTAACGAGTCGGAGCGCTGATACAGCTTGCTCTGCCGCTCAAGGCGTTTCCTGCCATCGCTGCCAGGAAGCGCCCGGCCGGTCGACACGAAAAGAGACGATCCGCTTTTTCTCAACTTCCGTAACATAGGCGGTGCATCCGTCAGGGCCGCCGAAGCAGATGTTGCTCGGCATGGTTCCCAGCACGTCGATCGTCTTTAGGACTTTGCCATCGGGAGACAGTTTTAGAACCACCCCGGCGCTGTGCCGCGTCACATATAAATTTCCGTCCACGTCGCAACGGATCCCGTCGAGATTGTGGTCGGGGAACTCGATAAGAAGCTTTTTGTTCGAGAGCTGGTGATCGGAGCCGATATCATACACGAAGACTTTTCGCTGAATGCTTTCTCCGACATAGAGCTTTTTCCCGTCCGGGCTGAGCTCGATGCCATTGGTCGTGCCGATATCTTTGGCGAGGTTTGTAACTTTCCCTGCAGGTGAGATAAGCCAGATTTGTCCGGTTTTATCTTTCCAAGCGGGATCACTTGCGTAGAGATAATCATCCGGCCCGATAGCAATATCGTTTGGCTGACTCATCGTCGCTTCGTGGGCCAATACGGATACCTTTTTGGTTTCCGGATCAATTTTCAAAATGTTGTGCCCTTTGTAGTCCGCGACATACATTTGTCCGGCCCGGTCGAAGCGAATGCCGTTTCCGGTGCTTCCATCGGGGAGGGTGACCCATAGTTCTGCTGGTTTTCCGGGCTCTACGATTCCGATGGTGCCGCGCTCGTTAATATTCACGGCGTAGAGATTACCATCTTTATCACAGGCGGGGCCTTCGATGCCGGAGGAGAAAACGCCCTCTTTGGTGATGGCTTTTGCGGTGAAGAGATCTTCAGCGCAAAGTTGCGACGAGAGGAACAGGAATGGAATAGCGAAAAACAGTTTCATTGGTGATTGATGATTCAGATCTCGAAAAATATCACCAATTGCTCTCGTCAATCCAGACAAGATCACTCCACCATCCCGTATCGTTGGAGGCAGGCTTTCCGGTATTGGATCGGCCTTCCTTGATCTGTTTTGTCAAAAGGGCCTCGAGCCGCGCGGCGACTTCTTGATTCTCACCGATCACATTCTTTTCCTCGGATGGATCGGATTCCAGATTGTACAGTTCCCGTTTTTCATTTTTCTTTTTCGCCTCCATCACCAGCTTCCACTTTCCGCTTCGAATCGCAAAACGTCCCCCGGAACCGTGATGAATGATGTCTGTCTCTTATACACATCTCCGAGCCCACGAGACCGAGGCTGATCTCG
>OJCB01000558.1_pt1 | contig 13738 bp, 12 predicted proteins | sample 1591501 | NCBI WGS metagenome assembly OJCB01 (sample SAMN05416813, study PRJEB24817) | seawater metagenome | isolation source: Sea water | place: Canada:Atlantic | collected 2013-07 | reverse complement strand
CGGTCTCGTGGGCTCGGAGATGTGTATAAGAGACAGGTTTGAGGAAGCGGCCGGTCTGGACGCTGCCGATGTGGATTGTCTGCGTGCGATGATCATCCACGATGAAGAACCGGCCGTCGTCGGAAACGGCGAGGTGGTTGAACGGCTGTCCTGACACGATTTGAACAGGCTTGGTCTCGCCCGGGGTCAGTCGATAAACCCCCATGCCGGCGAGTTGACTGTCGGCCCCGCCTGGAGCGGTGGTGAAAACCACGCGCCCGCTCCGCCCGGCCCAAGTGGAATGTCCGGAGATTGCTCGAGTTTCGGGCAATCCTACAGGCAGTGTTGTGACCTCGCCGGACGGCACGGCCACAAGACAGAGCGTAGCGCCGAGCGGTCCACTTCGCCGGGTCAGCCCCGCTGACGATGTGTATTCGGAGCCACGGTTGACCTGCACCAGAAGCCGGCCGGGCTTGCCGGGATCAAATTGCGGGTGCGGGTTCGGGATGTCCGCCAGCTCACACAGCGTGGTTCGATTTGCAGTGGCCAACTCGATGAGATCGAGCCGATACAGGTTGTCCCGCACCACAAACGGCCCCGCGACTAGCCAACGTTCATCGGGTGAGAGGGCCAGCTTGCGCGGCGTCGCGTCGTCCGGGATCGCCATGATCTCGCGCGTGGAGAGGTCCGCCAGATTCAGCCGCATCAGTCGCGCTTCAGGCGACGGCGTGAGATAGTAAATCGCGTTGCGCGAGAAACTGGCCGTCATCGCCCGACCGACGCCAATCCGGTAGAGCCGGGTCGTGTCCAGGTCGCATACCCACAACTCTGGCGCTTGGCCGAACGGTTGCCGCTCGATAGCGATCCGCCGCCCGTCGGCCGAGGCGAAGCGCTGCTCCATGTGGACATTGGTGCTGATGACGGGCTGACTGGTTAGCTGCACGACTTTTGACCCGCTCTCCTTATTCACCCAGGCGGAGATCGCCTCCAGGAAAGGCTCACGCTCCGTCGCGGTCGAAGCGGCCAACGAAGCCAGCAGTAGGATGAGGACGAGGACGTATTTCATTTCACCACAAATACTGATTGGAATTTGCTTTTTCAAGGAGTTCTTATCGGCGCATCGGTCCTACCGGGATTGAGGGGGTGCAATTGCGCGGCTTCGCCGGTCGCCGGGGTCAGTCAGCATTTTTCAATTTATCTCGATTTTAAGAACGATGATCGAGCTGCTCGAACACAAAGGCCTGGTTGAGCGTCAGCCGGACCGCCGCGCAAGGCTGGTGTGTCTGACCAAAAACGGACGGGCGCGGCACACCCAACTCAGGAAGCGCTCGGAAGAAGTCCGTGAAACCCTTTACGGCGCGCTGGAGCCTGAAGAACTGGTGATCGTCCAAATGGCGCTCGATCGCATTGCCGAGTCGTTTGAGGAAAGCCAATGAACTAAAGTCCTGATATGAATTCTGTAACCGAGTGATCAAGCTTGAAAAATTTACTTTCTTCTGATGATGAAAGACAACACTCTCACTCCCATGAAAGCTCTGAAATTTCGCCTGAACGCACTTCTCTTCGCGACAGCGGCTGTTCTGATTACAGGCCTCAGCTCCGCCGAAGATCCGGCCGATCCTGACATTGCTCTCAAACCCGCGCACGTCATCGTCAACCCGTGGCGTAATCACATTCCGCTGACGAAACGTCAGGGTGTCCCCGGAATCGAGCGTACCGCGAAGGGGCGGTTGTGGGCAGTGTACGGACGCGACGTCGAGAGCTCGCGAAATTATCAGGTGCTAACCTTCAGCGACAATGATGGCCGGTCATGGTCGAAGGCGCAGCTTATGATTCTACCCCGCCGGGGCGTGCGCGCCATGTCCGCGACGAATTGGATCGATCCACAGGGGCGACTGTGGGTTTTCTGGGGGCAAGCCTTTGGGGTTCAGGACGGACGTTATGGTATCTTTGCCATTGTCAGCGATGATCCTGATGCGGATGAACTTCAGTGGTCCGCTCCGCGTCGGCTGGGCGACGGCATCATGCTCAACAAGCCGACGGTGCTCTCCGATGGTGACTGGCTGCTGACCTCGTCGGTATGGAAAACGGATAACAGCATCAAGGTCTACGCGTCGACCGATCAGGGTGAAAACTTTACGCTTCGCGGCACCGCCAACATCGCCGATCCAAAAAGACGCGGACCGGACGAGCCGATGATCATCGAGCGCAAAGACGGATCACTGTGGATGCTGGTACGGATGCAGGGTCTGGCCGAAACTATTTCCACCGATCGGGGCAAAACATGGGCCCCGGTGGAACGCAGCTCAATCAAGCATTGCACTTCACGCTTTTTCGTTCGCCGTCTGCAGTCAGGCAGTCTGCTACTGGTAAAGCATGGCCCGCTCGACAAGCGGATCGGCCGCGAGCAACTCACCGCCTACCTGTCGGATGACGACGGCAAGACCTGGGGTGGGGGATTACTGATCGACGAACGTGAGGACGTCACCTACCCCGACGGCGTGCAGGCAAAGGACGGCAGGATTCACATCATCTACGATCACCAGCGCACTCCCCTCGGCGAAGTGTTGATGGCGACTTTTACCGAGGAAGATGTCCGCGCCGGCGAGCCCGTCAGTGACAAAATCCGGCTGCGTGGACACGTGGCGCGCCTGCCTGTCGAGCAAGCTGATGCCCAGGTGAAACCATGAACTTCGCCAGCACAGGACCTCAATCAAAATTAAACCAGCGATTGGCGGAGATGAGATCGGGGAGGATTTTAAGTCAGGGGATGCTGGTCAGCACGTTTTAGCGAAAACCATCATGCGATACTTTCGATTCTGTCTTTGTAAACATTGACAAGTTTTGCCGAAACCAAACTCGCTTCGATCTGATCCCATAGATCTTCCATCGTGGTCCTGAGTTCTCGAAGTCTCATGTTCCCCAATCGCAAATGAACAACTCTGGGCGGAGGTGTATGAATTGCGATTAGAATCGAAAAATCCGCATCTTTTGTCACGATAACCAAATCTTCTGTTTCCGCATATTCCCAAATATCCCTGTCGCTCGGGCTGTCGCCCAACATGGAAACGTGAGAAACCGGAAAAGAAGTTGGGAGAGCCAACTGGGCGGGAAGATTTTCGTCGAGCAGAACCCCGTTCATCCCACCGGCTCGAGAGTAAAACGGTTGCTCAACAGTTGTGAGGCATATTCCAAACAAGCGGTGATGTCCTCGGGCTTTAATTTAGGGAATGCTTCGATAATATCCTCAGCAGAATCTCCAGCCGCCAGATACTCAAGGATACTCTGAACGGAAATGCGCGTTCCCTTCACTACCGGTTTTCCGTTACAGAGGGCAGGGTCAATATTGATGCGTTCGTTCATGGAATTATTTTACCATATCTGGAGACAGAAGCTACAGGAACAAGATTATCCAATTAGCCCAAACCGGCTTCCAGAGGTGGTGAATGGCATGGTAATCTGCCAGAAATTCGTGTCGTTCGGTGTCAGTTTTAACTCGCTGTAGATGCCATGTGACCGACCTTGGGGCAACGTTAATCATGTCAAAAGTGCGTCCAATGAAGAGATTACTTCCCCTTCATCCCGGAGCGATACGCGGAGACGGATCGGCGGGGGGGAAAGCGATTTCCGGGCAGTCAGATCCCGTCACTTCCACGAATTTGCTTTTTGCCTAACGTGCCCTTTTCTTGGTCCCAGTCAAAGTTGGGGCCGTTGCACATTCAAAAAATATTCCACCGCATGAAATACAACCTTCTGAATCTCACAGTCCTGTTCCTCTTACCATTCGTGCATCTCCACGCCGCGGATGACGACGGCAAACTGCGGATCATTGTCATCGGAGGCCACCCCGACGACGCGGAATACAAGGCCGGTGGCACGGCGGTGAAATGGGCGAAACTTGGCCATCATGTGCAGTTGGTCTCGGCAACCAACGGCGACGTGAGTGATCGCAAAGGGACCCGCCAAGAAATCGCCGCGCGGCGGAAAGCGGAGGTGGAAGCCTGCGCCCGCAAACTCGGAGTCAGCGCCAGGGTGCTTGATATACCCGATGGCGAGCTGATGCCCGATCTGGAAACGCGCAAGCTTTTTGTCCGGGTGATCCGCGAATGGCGAGCCGATATCGTGATCGGTCACCGGGCATCAGATTATCACCCTGATCATCGTGCCGTTGCGCAGCTGATCCAGGATTGCTCCTTCCTTGTTACCGCACGCCGCTTTTGTTCGGATGTCCCAGCACTGGATGCCATGCCGGTCTTTCTTTTCACCAGCGACCGCTTCACCACCCCGCGACCGTTTGCGCCGGATATCGCGGTAGGGCTCGATGATGTCTTTGACCAAAAGCTCGATGGCTTGCACGAAATTGTATCGCAGGTCTACGAACGCGACCGCGGAGTCACTGTGGCGCCTCCCGCCGGTGATGAGGAGGCGCGACGCTTTTGGCTGAAGACGCGCTGGTCAGGTCGCCAGCGCAAGGAGGCCGATAAGTATCGCGAACTGTTAGTGGAGCTCTACGGCGAGGAAAAGGGCCGTGCCGTGCAATTTGCCGAGACTTTTGAACTCAGTGAATATGGTCGCCAACCCACACCCAAAGAACTCCGCACCAAGTTCTTCCCATTCTTTGGAGCAGAGTAAGAGTTGCCCCCCCCCTCATGAGCTTCGCCAGCACAGAACCTCAATCAGAATTTAACAAGCATCAAACCATGGCAAAGACCGCCTTTATGAAAATCCACCTGCATCTCTGGCTCATCGGCCTGTGCTTCGCTCCAGCAGCTGCTGACGGCGCCGATTCGTTCCTTGTCGAAAATGGCGAGTCGCGCGGGGAGCAAGCGCACGCCGAAATCTGGAGCCGATTCATTGACCAACACGGCGTGATGCTCGACTTCACAGATCTCGATGGATCGGTAGACCTGCCGACACCCGAGGAGTGCCGTGCGGGAAAGCCAAACGCGTTGGGTTGGTGGTCGCCGATTGAGAACGGCGCGATGTTCACGGGTTCCTATCTGGAAATGATGGTGAACCGTTGGGAACACACCAGGGACGATGCCGACGCGGCGAAAGCGCGCCGCCTGATGAATGGGCTGTTCCTGCTCAACTCTGTCAGCAAGGTGCCTGGCTTTGTCGGGCGCGGGGTTTCAACGGACGGCCGTTCGCATTTTGCGATGGGGTCGGACGACCAGACGTTTCCGTGGTTCCTTGGCCTGTGGCGATTTCATCAATCCGACCTTGCCACCGAAAAGGAGCGCGACCGGATCCGGCAGCACTTCGAGACAACTACTGCGGCGCTGCTCAAACACATTTGGCGGATGCCAGCTGAGGCACCCTTCGGGACGCGGGGCAGCTTCCTCGGGTACGAGTTCGACGACACGGCGCGCAAACTCTTTGTCCTGCGCGCGATGCTTGCGGTCACGGGAGATTCGGATTGGGAAAAGCGTTACCGCAAAGCGCTCAGCGAACGCGGAGGCAAAGAGAAACTCAGTCGGCTGGAAATTGCCGAGCGCGGCATGCGCTACTGGTATTCAGCGCGGCACAACTGGACTTGCGCGTCGTCGGTGGGTGGCCTGCGCGGCTTATGGGAGATGGAAAACGAACCGGAAGTGAAGTCCGCCTTCGCGCGAGGGCTGTCCGCCAGCGCCGAGCTCGCCGCCAAAAGTCTCGACCTTGCCCTGAAATATGATCCGGCGGAGATGGCCGCGTTCGATCCCGACTGGCGCTCCGCGATGCTTCCGTACTGGCGCGAACAGACCACGCAGAAAGACGCACAGCAGGTCGCCGACCAACAACTGCGGGCGTTCCGAAAGGCTTCGCCGCAGCGCTATCGTGAAACCGCCTTCGTCCGCGAGCCGGCTCCCGCCGCGTGGATCGTGACGCTCTGCCCCGACCCGGAAGTCGTCCGTCCTCACATCCCGGCCATCCATCGCGTCATCGCACGGTATGATTATTCGCGGCTCTACTACAGCACGTTCTTCTGGGTCGAAGGCGCGTGGTGGCGGCTTAAAGATCAGGACCTCAATAAGAATTGAACAAGCATCAAACCGTGACAAATACCGCCTTCATGAAGATCCACCTGCATCTCTGGCTCATCGCCTTGTCCTTCGCCCCGGCAGCGGCTCATGCCGCCGCCCCCTTCCTCGTCGAAAACGGCGAATCGCGCGCTGAGATCATCATCGCAGAATCTCCGGCACGCTCAACAAGGCTGGCAGCGGCTGATCTCCAGACCTACCTTGCGAAGATCTCAGGCGCAAAGCTGCCCATTAAAACGAAGCCATCCGCCGATGTCCCAGTTCAGATCTACGTAGGCGAAAGCCCGCACGCGGCAAAACTCGGGCTTACTTCGGATGGTCTCGAAAACGGCGCTTACCGCATCGTTTCCGGCGAAAATTGGCTCGCGCGACTCCATGCAAGCGGGCGAATCGGCGCACGCGTTCACTGAGGTTCCCGACCGAACCGAGAATGAGTCGTTGCGCAATCCATCCAGCGCTGAGTCAGCGTCCGTCGTGTTTTTCGTGATGTCCCACGCGATTGCCACCGCGAAAAGATCTCCACGAGGCATCCTGACGCCGAAATCCTGCTCATCGCGATGCTGCCTGCCGACTTATTCCTTATTCCTTAGTCCTCAGGCACTACAGTGACAATCGTTTCCGAACCCGCCGGAATATCGACGCGAGCAGTCACCACGGAGAAGCGTGATTTGTCAGAGGCGATGTTCGATTCAATCTGCGCGCCATCGCCATCGACGCGGTATTCGCCGTGGGGTAGAAGCCAGGTCACTCTCCCCTTGGGGTAAGGATCGAGCAGGGCATTGTGTATCCTTGTCGAAATGCGCCGGGAAGTTCCGTCATTGGGTGCGGAGTGAACGATTTTCAGGGGCGGTTCCGCATCCCGGGCAAAGGGAATCGGTTTCGTTTCGTGACCCTGGTAGGTCGCGGAAACCACCCGGTTCTGTCGGAAACGAACGACCCGAAAGCTGACGGAGTTGGTTTTTCCAACCCGTAGCGTGTCGGTCCCTTTGAGGGTCATGACCTTTTGCCCGAGTCCATGAGCGTCGTGAATCAGGCGAACCCGGTGCCGGTTCAAGAAAGCCTGCGGCGCGTTGGCTTCGAAAGCGTTGATGATTTTTATCTCTGTTTCGGCACGACTGGAAAAGAGCTGATCGGCCTTGGCAATGGAGTCCCGGTCAAACCAGGGGTGGCCATAGTTGAGGATCGCGATGTCGGGACCGAAGTCGACACATTCCACCGGATCGCCAAACCACTTCTCGTGGCCGTAAAACTGATGATTGCCGAAGTTGGTGAGGTAGGGCATATCGAGGCGGGCCAGGGCGCCGGTGATATAGGCCGGATTCACTGATGTGCTTTGCAGAACCAGGTCGGCTCCCACCAGGTTCGCCATGTCGGCGATACGTTCGAGGTATTCGGCCTGGTACTGGGCGGAGGTGTCGAGATGACCGAAAGTCACCAGCACGGGATCTCGCGGCCATTCACGAACGACATGAACGCTTCGCGGCGACCGGCAAAATCCGGTTCGTTTGCCACCCTTGATTCGAATGGTCAGATCGTAGATCCCCGGGGGCATGTTGTCGGGAAGCTGAGCGATTACCTCGCGGTCGTAGTAATGCGCGGCAGCCTTGTCCTCGGTGAATTTCAGCTTTCGGGAAATCACCGCGGGTCCCACTTTTCGGGACAGTTCCACTTCGCTGATTTCCGTGTCGTAGCCGAGAAAACGGGCTCGAAAAGATTCCCCCTGCTTGCGAATGGCCTGGCGGTTGAGTGCCGGGAACCGAAATCGGCTGATCACTACATCGGGATCTCGCGTCAGAAAAACGGGGTCGATACGAGTTGTCTTGTCCGCCTCGATGACGACGTCTTGCAAGCGGGTTTCTTTCCATCCGGCAGCCCGAACCTCGAGGGAGTATTTACCGGGAGGAAGCCCGACCAGCGAGCAACGCCCGGTGAGCCAGTTGCGGACAATGGAGTTGCGGACGATATCCGTTTCCTGTCGCAGGATGGCGCGAGCATCCACGAGGAAAGCGTTCTCTTCGCCGTTCATCTCAAACTCCAGAGATCCCCGCGGATCCTTCCAAGTGGTGAAACTCTCAATTCGGCACCCGGCGAGGCCCTTGGCGCCAATCCGGTGTTCGATCCGGAGCATATGAGCCCCGGGCTTCAGTCCCCGGGCGAGGACAATTTCGCGAGGTGCGACATTTGGGTGAATTGTGACGGCTTCTCCATCATCTACTGTGGCAACCAGAGTGCCGAGATTTGGCGCCCCGTAGGCCGGTACGTCGTTGGCTCCGAGTCGGACAGCGACAGCCGTTCCTGAGAATTCAAACTCGAGTGCAGCGCCATCTTCCTGTGTCGCCATGGATTCGGCGATTGCGTATCGAAAGCTACTCTCCATCCAGACTCCTTCCTGTCGTATGGTTTCCTCGTTGGTTGCGGGAATCCAGGGATTTGTGGCTGCCTGAATCATCCCCACCGCCTGGAGAAAACAGAGAGTAAGTAATGTTTTCATGGAGCGGACAGGCTACCCAGATGCGGCTTTAAAGCGACGTTTTTCGTTGCGGAAATAGGGCTAGGAAAGAATGGCACTTAGATAAATTCGATTTCGGCAATCGGATGAGGGTCCCTAACACAAAGCGGCGCGATTTGATGGTGCACTTCCTTCGTCGGAGCTTGCGCGGCACAGCAATTCAGGTTTGCGCAGCAAATTGTAGGGCAGGCGCTCCGCCTGCCGTAGTGGACGAGCCTAAGGGATCAAGGTAGAGGAGGCAGGCGGAGCGCCCGCCCTACAACGGCAAAGCCGATTGCCAGAACTCAAAGAGGGGCAAGGTCAGGCAACGGCTCCGAGTCGAAAAGCGTCTTAACTAAGTGCCATTCGGGTCAGGCAAGCGATTTCAAAATCCCAACTGTTTCCAATCTCGCAACTGACGCTCCAGCTCGTTCGACTCCATGTCGCCAGATCGGCGCACGCGTTCGCTGAGATTCCCGGCCGAACCGTGGAAACCGGGTGACCAGCAGTCCTACCGCGGCCCGGCCTGCACACTCTCCCTTACGGCGATTCAACACCCGTCACTTGTTGCCGATGCAATAGAGCCACTCCTGTCGTTTGCCGCCGGAATTCCCGGCCACGCGCAGGTAGATCCGGCCGCCGCAGATTACCGGCGTCGCGAAGGCTTCATCGCCCAGGGTGTTTTCTGCGACGAGTTCGAATTTTTCGGGGTCGGCTTTGAAGACGTAAGTGATCCCGCGTTCGACCGAGGCGTAAATGTGGCCGTTGGCGAGGGTTGGTGAAGCACTGATCGGCCCGCTGAGGCGGTGTTTCCATTGTTCCCGGCCGTCTTTCACCCGCCAACAAATGGCGATGCCGTTGTCGTTGACGGCGTAGAGGTGGCCGTCGTGAACCAGCATCGATTGCTCGTAGCAACGTTCGTCGTTTTTCCAGAAGGGCGCAGCGTCGGCACCTCCTTCGCCGACCTTGATCGCTGCGGTTTTCTTGTCGGGGAAACCGCCGCTCGCGAAGACCAGATCGTTCTCCCAGACCACGGTGCCTGCAGTGACCGGGGTAGCGCCGGGAACGGACCAGAGTGCTTTTCCAGTTCGGGGATCATACCCGGAAATCTGCTGATTTCCGCTCATCAACAACAGATCGCGTCCATGAATCTTACCGACGATCGGCGAAGTGTAGCTGGAGACATCGGCTCGTGGCGTGCGCCAGATCTCTTTGCCGGATTTGCGATCGTAAGCGGCGAGAAAGCCGTCCTGCTCAAACTCCGAGACGACGATGACCAGCGACTCGTACAGTGTGGGACTCGCGCCGTAGCCGTAGGGATAACGGGAACGAAAATCCCCGGTCGGCACTTGCCAGAGTTTCTTTCCCTCAAGATCGAGCGCGGTCAGGGAGATCCCGCCGCCGTTGTTGAAGCTTGCGAAAACCCGCTCACCATCAGAGGCCGGGGTTGGAGTGGCATAGGTATTCTTTTTGTGAATCTTCTCCGGAAATCCGCCTTGATGAACCGCAGACTTCCAGAGCGGTTTGCCGCTTTCGCGGTCGAAACAGAGAACTGATTGCACCTTCGCTCTTTCGTCGGCACTGGTCAGGAAAATTTGGGAGCCCATCACGATGGGAGTCGATTTGCCACGGCCCGGGACGGGAGTTTTCCAAATTACATTTGTCGAATCACTCCACACGAGGGGAGGGGCCTGACCCGGATCGGCGACACCGTTGCCATTGGGGCCTCGCCAGGCCGGCCAGTCGTCCGCCTGAGCAGCGGGCACGATGACGCAAATGCAACACGCCATCAGAGGAAAAAAACAGGGTCGCAGTTTCACGGTAGTATTCTTTACAGTTGGGAGCTTCCCTTTTCAACACTTCCGGCCCATGCGCGATCATGCCTCTGCCAGGGGCCGGGGTCAGGCGACCAATTTCAAAAAATCATCACCCGCGACAAAACGGAACGTCAGAGCTTGAGCAGGGCATTTCAAATTTGTTTATTGCGCACCTGACTGGTTTCCCGGGTCCAGTTTGATTCGCAGTGGCTCTTTTATCGATCATCCGCTTCGTCGCTCTCCAGTGTCCACTTGACCGCGTTGACCAGCAGGCGGCGGAGATCCGCCAGCTGCATGTCCTGCGGGGCGCCGAGACTGGTGTAGAAAATGCGGGCCCGTTTTTCACCGTGACGGCGCGTCCAGGCAATCGGCTGGGCGGGAGGATGTCCGGCCGCCGTACCGAGCAGCAATGGGGTGGCGTCTTCGGCGAGAGGCAAAACCTTGTAAAGGGATTGATAGCCTCGAATCCGCTCAGGCTTCACGCCGGCCAGCAGCTGGCTGTTCTTCGGTGCCTGCGGATGCAGACTGACGGAATAGGGCATGCTCTTGGTTTCGTAACCGGTGTTCTGGCCGCCGAGGACGTCGGGGGTGAATTCAGGCCAGGCTGCGAGTCGGGAATCGGTGATCGGGGCAGACCCCGGGGGAACAAAGCCGTGGTTCGCTGTGCGGATTCCCAGCAAGGGCTTGCCGGCGGCCAGATGTTTCCTGATGGCATCGAGTTGAGCTTTCGGCAAAGTAGCCCGCCGGACGAAGACGATGAGCAGGTCGGCTGTCGGCATGGCCTCGACCAGGCCGGGGAAATCCGTGGGCAAGGTCTGGTTGCCTTCGAGCAAATCGACGTGGTGACCGAGTGGCCGGAGTTCCGTGTCCGCGAAGTCGCGCATGGAATTCACCGCGTCGTAGTTGTTCGGGTCTTCAACGGCCATGATGACAACGCGGGCACCGTCTTCAGCGGCGGTCGACGGGTGTGCCGGGATCAGGCACACGAAAGCGAATAGAACGAACCAGGTGGAGCGGAGGGTTTTCATATCGAAAGCAGAAATAGTGAACTGCGAATACTTCGGTAATCGCATCTTCTCGAAGTTGACAGTTCCGGCATTGTTTATCAATCATGTTCGGAGTTACCCATGGAAACAATTGCCGCCGCCCACTCCTTCCTCGATCGACAAGAGTCACTCGCCATCTGGCATGCTGCCTACCACGATCTGGAGGAATCTATCGTCTATGCCAATTCGTTCTTCTGTGAGACCTTCGGGCTTACCCTGGACGATGTCCTCGAACGCCGGCGTTACCATCTCGTCAATCCGCCCGATACGACCGCGGAAACCATTGCGCAATACCAAACCGAAGATCGTCAGGCCATGGAAGACGGACACTTTCTTCAGCGCAGCCCCGTCGGAGACGGCCGCGACATCGTCGTGCTCAAGCTTCGCTTTGATCAAGGCATCCTCGGGATGTTCAAGTTCATCGACAGCGATCTTCCCGGCCCTCTGAACGACCCCAACGATCTCGACGCGGACTTTCGTGCGGTTGTCGAGATGGTGAAAAACTATCAGGGTGGTAAAAGCTGCTAAGCCGCTACTGTCTAAAACAGCGACATTTGGGGGCAGTGAAAAATATCGGCTCTAAAAATTGCCGCGGCCTTTTCTAATGCAATACCTCCGTTGAGTTCCTATTTTTTGACTGGTACCCCGGACACAGTCCGCTACTGGTAATGCATGGCCCGCTGGACAAGCGCATCGGCAGTGAGTAACTATCCGCCTGCGTGTCGGATGACGACGGCAAGACCTGGAGTGGTGGCTTAATGATCGACGAACGTGAGGACGTCACCTACCCCGATGGTGTGCAGGCCAAGGATGGCAGAATTTACCTCATCTACGATCACCAGCGTACCCCTCTCGGCGAAGTGCTCATGGCGACTTTTACCGAGGAAGATGTGCGCGCTGGAAAGCCCGTCAGTGGTAGAGTCCGGTTGCGCGGAAAAGTGGAGCGTCTGCCCGTCCCGTAAGCTGATGCCCAAGTGGAACAATGAACTTGCTCAGCACAGGACCTCGTTCAAAATTGAACGAGTATCAAACCATGACAAAAGCCGCTTTCCTTTTTGCAATCCTCGCGATTTGCGCCGTCGCGCACGGCGACGTCCAGATCACCGAACATAAAGATCGCATCCGCATCGAGGTCGATGGCGAACTCTTCACCGAATGGCGGCACGCAGACTGGCTCGCGCCGTATTTCTATCCGGTCATCGGACCGAACGGGGAGAACATCACGCGGAACTATCCGATGAAGGAAGGCGTCGAGCATGAGAGCCAGGATCATCCACACCACCGTTCGTTGCGATTCACGCACAGCGACGTGAACGGGCTGAACTTCTGGTATTGGCGGCCGGGGCGTGAACGCGAGCTGTCTACCGCGGAAATTAAGTTTGAGAAGGTCGAAAAACTCGTCTCCGGAAAGACCGGCGAAATGATCGTCTGGACGCGCTGGCTCGATGGCGACACGCTGGTCCTGAGTGAGAAAATGCGGATCGCGATCACTCCGCTGGAAAACCGCCAGCTGCTGATGGACTACGATGTCGAACTGCATGCTCCCGACGACAAGCCGGTTGTCTTCGGTGACATCAAAGACGGCGGGCTTTACGTGCGCGTCGCCGGGACGATGAAGGCGGCGGAGCACTTCAAGAAGGGTGGGGCGGAACTGGACGGCGTGATCCTCAACAGTCGGGGAAACCGCAACACCGACGCATGGGGCAAGCGCGCCGAGTGGGCCGATTTCTCCGGGCCGGACGCGAGCGGCAAGACGGTCGGGATCGCGATGTTCGATCATCCGGACAACCTGCGCTTCCCAACGCATTGGCATGCGCGCACCTACGGCTTGCTGGCCGCGAACCGGTTCGGGACGGATCACTTCGACCCGAAATTCGCCAAGCCGCGGACCGTCTCCTGCCGCCCCTACGGTGAAGAGTGCCCCGCCTGCAATTCACGCGGCGGCGATTATACGCTGCCTGCGGGAGAAACCCTGACATTGCGCCAACGGCTCTACTTTCATCACGGCGACAGCGAAACTGCGGAGGTGGCGAAGCGCTACCGAGAATACAGCCAAGCGCTGGCTGCGCAGGGCGAATTGGCTGGCGAAGTCACAGCCGATACTGTCCTCCTGCAAACCCGGCTAACCGCTCATGCCGGCCTCGACACGAAGGGCGATATCCCCGGCGCTCCCGGTGTGGCGTGCTTTGAATACGCGACCGATGCCGGGTTCAAAGTCGCCGAACGGACCGCATGGATTTCCGCCAAAGCGAATCAGGATTTTGTCGTTCGGACTAAGCTCACCGGACTGAAGTCAGGCACGACCTACTTTTACCGCGCGCTCATCGGACGCGATCAGGAATCGTTTCGCACTGGGCCGACCCGGCAGTTCAGCACACTGCCCGGCTC
>OJCB01000552.1_pt1 | contig 13847 bp, 7 predicted proteins | sample 1591501 | NCBI WGS metagenome assembly OJCB01 (sample SAMN05416813, study PRJEB24817) | seawater metagenome | isolation source: Sea water | place: Canada:Atlantic | collected 2013-07 | reverse complement strand
TGGCGGAAGGTGCGCGATCGATCACGATTGTCGCGACCGATACGGCGGGGAACACGGCGACTTCCGCCAGTCTCCCGGTCACCATCGATACGAGCGCTCCGGCTGCGCCTTCAGCTCCTGATCTGATTTCTTTGTCTGACTCGGGAACGTCGAATACGGATAACCTAACCAATGACGATACTCCCAGCTTCGAAGGTACGGCGGAGTCTGGAAGCACGGTCACGCTTTTTCGCGACGGGAATCCACATGAGACAGGATCCTCAGATGGAGACTGGTCGGTCACTAGTGGGGCTCTTGCTGACAGTGGGTATGTTTTCGCGGCGCGGGCGACTGATGTAGCAGGAAATAATTCTCCTCTTGGGGCGACACTCTCTGTGACGATTGATACCACGGCCCCGGCAATTCCGTCGACGCCCGATCTTGAGTCTGGCTCCGACAGCGGATCCTCACAGACTGATAATATTACGAAAGACGACACGCCAACTTTGTCGGGAACCTCGGATGCTTCGGTTACGGTTGCGCTTCTGCGAAACGGAAATCCTGCGGGGAGTGTTTCTTCAACGGGGACGTGGTCGCTTACGACGGCAGCGTTGGCTGACGCAATTCACCAGTTTACGGCAACAGCGACGGACAATGCAGGGAATACCTCGGCAGCGAGCGGATCACTTGCGGTGACGGTGGATACAGCAGCTCCGGCCGCCCCGGGAGCTCCCGATCTTTCGGCCAGCTCGGATACAGGAAGTTCGGACAGTGATGATATCACTATGGACAATACGCCCACGTTTGAGGGAAGTGCGGAATCGGGCAGTTCTGTGGAATTGCAGGCGGATGGGAACCCGGTCGGCACCGATGTGTCGGACGGTTCGTGGTCGATAACGACATCGGTATTATCCGATGGGAACATTTCATTCCGGGTGGCAGTGACGGATGCGGCAGGAAATATTTCGCCAGTGAGTACTGCGCTCCTGGTGGCATTCGATACGAGTGCTCCCGCTGCGCCTTCTGCTCCTAATCTGACATCCTCGTCTGACTCGGGAGTGTCCGACACGGACAACATCACCAAAGACGATACACCCGGCTTCGAAGGAACGGCGGAGTCGGGGAGCACGGTAACTCTTTATCGTAACGGAAATCCCCACGAGACTGGACTCTCGGATGGAAGCTGGACGATCACGAGTGGCTCCCTCACTGACAATAGCTTTATCTTTGCGGCGAGGTCGACGGATCTTGCAGGAAACATATCTTCTTTGGGAACAACTCTTGCGGTGACGATTGACACTGTGGCCCCGGCCATTCCGTCGACGCCGGATCTTGAATCGGGCTCCGACAGTGGATCCTCACAAACGGACAATCTCACCAATGACGATACGCCAACTTTGTCGGGAACATCGGTTGCCTCGGTTACGGTTGAGCTGCTGCGAAACGGCAACCCCGCAGGAAGTGTTTCTTCAACGGGGACGTGGTCAGTCACGACGGCATCCCTGAGTGATGCCGTTCACCAGTTTTCAGCAAGGGCGACCGATGTGGCAGGCAATTCTTCAGCTCCCAGTTCAGAGCTTGGAGTGACGGTTGATACAGGGGCTCCAGCGGCACCTTCAATTCCGGATCTCGATTCGGGCTCGGATACCGGTCGATTTGATGATGACGAGATTACCAATGACAATACGCCGACTTTTACGGGCACATCGCTTGCCTCGGTTACGGTGAATCTTCTGCGCAACGGCAACCCCGCAGGAAGCGTCGCTTCTTCCGGAAGCTGGTCAGTGACTACTGCGAGCTTGTCGGATGCGGCCCATTCGTTTACCGCTACGGCCACCGATGGCGCAGGGAATATTTCTCCGGCGAGTGATGCTTTGTCGGTCACTGTAGATACCGCATCTCCAGCAGCCCCGTCCCTTCCAGATTTGACTGCCGCGACCGATTCGGGAACTTCGAATACGGATAATATTACGAAAGACAACACGCCTGACTTTTCAGGGACAGCCGAAAGTGACAGCCGCGTTATGCTGCTTGTAAGTGGAGCAGGGAACAACGTTGTCAACACGACTGGGAACTGGACGATTACGGCCGCGGAAATCGCAGATGGATCGCATACGATTACTGCGCAGGCGACTGACCTCGCCGGGAATGCTTCTGTTGCAAGTGATGGACTTCCGGTAACAATCGATACGGTCGCTCCAGCGGTTCCTTCGACACCCGACCTCACCTCGGGGCGGGACAGTGGAATTTCAAATTCGGATAATATTACGAACGAAGCGCCGCAGTTTGTGGGAACTGCGGATACGGGTAGCACGTTGACGCTGTTTCGTGGAGTCACTGTGCTAGCTACCCAATTGGTCAGTAGCGGGAACTGGGCAATCCAACTCGGAACCCAGGCCGATGGAGTTTATCCGTTTACGGCTACGTCGACCGACGTTGCTGGAAATTCCTCAGGCGCGACATCGGAGCTGGAGATTGAGATTGATGCGACTTCGCCCGGATTCACTTTGGAAAAAGCCGGAGCCCAGGCTGACCCCGCTACGTCCGGCCCGGTTCTCTTTGACCTGGTTGCTTCGGAGCCGGTTCACGGATTGGCCTCATCGGATGTTACGGCCGGAGGCACTGCTGCCGGCACGGTTTCTCTGAGCGGTGGCCCCACGGATCACCTTGTAACGATTGCTGCGTCGAACAGTGAAGGAACGATTACCGCGGCTCTTGCAGCAGACAAAGCCACCGATACAGCCGGTAATCCGAATACGGCAGCTGTCTCGGGTGATAATTCCGTGTCTCTTGATGTTCACGAGGGAGAGGATGGAGACGCTACGGAGATCGATGTGACGAGCGGAAGTGGATCGCAGTCGGGTTGGCTTGAACCCGGAGACGTCGATGCATTTACCATTACCTTAACCACAGCCAAGCAGGTGTCGGTTGTGACGAGCGGGGATCTCGATACGTATGGCGAGTTGACGGACAGCAGCGACAGTCTCGTTCACGATCCAAATGCTGATCATGATTCCGGTCCCGGAAAAAATCTTCTGATCGAAAAAACTCTCGGAGCCGGAATCTATCGGATCGAACTCCGGGCGATTGGAGTAGAGAATACGGGCAACTACGGCATTACCATTACCCTGACGGATCCACCAATTCTGATCAATGAAGTGGATTCTCTCAGCCAAACGCTTGGTGGGGAAGATATGGAGTTCATTGAGTTATTCGATGGCGGGGTGGGGAATCTGGCACTCGATGATTTTGTTGTCGTGCTTTTCAGCGGGGATGATGAAACGAGCTACCTGGCTATTGATCTCGATGGGGAAACCACAGATGCCAATGGTTACTTTGTGATTGGAAACCCCGGTGTTGCCGAAGCTGATCTGGTAGTTCCCGCAGCCTTCCTCAACGACGGACATGATGCCGTAGCGGTCTATGAGGCTTCCGCTGCTGACTTCCCGAATGACACTCCGTTTACTGAAAGCAATCTTCTCGATGCGCTCGCCTATCTTGACGAGGGCCAGTCGGAAGATGGCAATTTGCCGACTATTCTTCTTCCTGATGAACTTCGCGTGAAGGAATCTGCAAACGGATATGCAAGCGGCCACTCCTTGCAACGCATGCCGGATGGAGAGGGCGGTCCGCGCGTCACTTCCGGATATGCAGCTGTTGCCCCCACTCCGGGCGCGAGCAATCAGCTTCCCGGTGCGCCGGGAACTCCCGACCTCGATGAAGCGAGTGATAGCGGAAGTTCCCAGGTGGATGATCTTACCAATGTGGTTCTGCCTGTAATTAACGGAAGCGCAAGCTTTGGAAGCAAGGTGCGTCTCACGAGTGATCGCGACGGCGTGTTTGGAACGGCATTCGCATTGGCGGATGGCAGCTATTCTCTCAACGTGCCGGATTTTGCGCTGAGTGAGGGAATTCACCTCATCACTCCGACAACGATATCCTCAAATCTCGACGGGGCTACTTTGAGTATCGAGATCGATACGACTGCACCGGCAGCACCTTCGGTACTCGATCTCGATAGCGGTAGTGACAGCGGTGTTTCCGATTCTGACGATGTCACCATGGAAACGAATCCTGTGATTTCGGGAGAAGCCGATGCCGGATCTCTCGTAACTCTCTATGATGGCTCAACGGAATTGGGCACTGGGATGGCAAACAGTCCGTGGTCCATCACTTCCAGCACGCTCAGTGAGGGGATTAAGGGTCTGACCGCAACGGCAATGGATCCGGCAGGCAACGAATCAATTCACAGCGATGGTCTGGGTGTTACGATCGATACAACGAAGCCAGCCGTCACAGTCGAGATTTCAGGTGGCCAGTCGGACCCTGCAACGGCCGGTCCGGTGGATTTTATCGCAGACTTCAGCGAGGACGTTTTTGGATTTGCCAGTGGTGACTTGTCTGTTACAGGAAATGCAGCGGGCAGTGTTTCTGTTAGTGGCGGTCCGAGGACGTACGGCATCACCGTCCAGTCTACGACAAACGAAGGAGTTATCCTTGCTTCAGTTGTCGCTGACTCAGTCACCGATCGTGCGGGGAATATGAACCTGGCCTCGACCTCAAACGATAATCGGGTGTCGCTCGACGTCCATGGGGATACCCCCGGTACGGCGACTGTCGTGGTGGTTTCCAGCGGAACAGGATCACAGTCCGGGTTCCTTGATCCCGGAGATGCGGATATGTTTACGTTTACCCTCCCGGAACCCCGAATCGCAATTGTCTTCACCACTGGCGTAGTCGATACAATTGGTTCTCTTCGAAATGAAACGGGGAATTTACTGAATGACCCGGACGACGACGACGATGAGGGAGACGGAAACAATTTCCGAATCGCGGAGCCCCTACCTGCAGGAACTTATACGGTCCTGGTTGCCAGCAATGGAGGGGAAGGCGAATACGGAATTCACTTTGATGTGCTCGGACTTCCCATGATTCAGCCTGACCTTACCATTAGAGGATTAGGAAACGATGTTTATGGTGTGACCGGGGGGCAAACGGTTTCGCTCACTTCCAAGAAGGCGAGGCCTGTCTCAGTAGTTTCGAGTGTTCAGAACGACGGGGTCATTTCTGATTCGTTTAGATTGTCGGCACGCAGAGGGACTTCTCTGTTCCGTGTTTCATACCTGTCCTTGACTCAAGGCAATGTAACTGCCGGCATTATCACTGGATTGCATGAGACTGTTCTTACTGCCCCGGATGAAATCGCCGAGAACATCAGGGTTCTTGTTCGTCCTAACAAGCGCAAGATCAGGAAGAAGATTCGCCAAAAGGGTAAGACTAAGTTCAAATATAAGAAGAAGCGGCTGGCGATTATAATGCAAGCAACATCTGAGGCAGGCGGTACCACCGACCGCGGGCTCATCAATGTGAGAACGAAGTGAGTCATCCCCGAAGAATGGGGAGGGTATCTTCGGGAGAAGGTTCGTGGACTATGATCGACTGAAATCTCTGCTCCAGTGCTGCGTCTTTTCAATTGTCGGTCAGCGTTGCCGTGGCAAGAGGGGACGGAACGCTTTCAAATCTGCGGCGGAATTTCAATTTACGCATGGCTCACCTTTTGTAAGCCAAGCCCTTCGCTTGACGCAATCGCGAACAAGCTCATATTGACATTAAGCGACTGTCCTGATACATAGGTATTAATACACTTGTCTTCCAGATCTTGGTTTCCAAATTTTTGCATCTCCTATCGTGAGAATCGCGATCAGGATTTGAAGGGCATCCCGGAAAAAGGGCCAAGAAGAATTATGAGTGTGATCTGTATTTCGAAAAACTACGACAAACCTGCCGATCGGGAGGGGATCTATAAAATGGCCACGGGTAGGCTGTTGCTGAGAGCTACTTCCTGGCGTTGGGCGATCTTTATTGCGATGCTTGCCTTTGTAGGAAACAGCGTAGCCACGACTGTGATTCCGCCTACTTTCGACGAATTGGTGGAAGATGCCGAATCTGTTTTTGAAGGTACGGTCATTTCCTCTCAGTCAAAATGGGTCGGTAAGGCGGAAAAGCGGAGGATTAAGACCTATTACACTTTCGAAGTTAATGAATTGCTGAAGGGTGACATTCCCTCACCCTATATCCTGGAAGTCCTCGGAGGTACGGTCGATGCTGATACTCTACATGTGGATGGGGCCCCAAAATTCGAGATTGGCGATAAGGTTATTCTTTTTGTAACAAACAACGGGGCGCAATTTGTCCCCCTGGTTGGCATCATGCATGGCCATTACAAGATTGAAAAAGACGCAGATACTCAGCATGAATCCATAGTCAAACACGATGGTGCAGTGCTTCAGTCTACGGAAGAAATCGGTGTGTCTGCCGGCCCGAAGCTTTTGCGGCCCCCCAATAATGCCAGCCCCGCTCTAACTCCGAAAATTTTCAAGAACTTGATTCGAGATAAACTGAAGAATCTTAATCGCTGAAACTACTCATGAGAAAGGAATTTCGACAACGAACACCGTTCATTCCAGCAATGATAACGGTAGCTGTGAGTGTGAATATTCTCTTGGCGTATTCATTTCTGCCCTACCATTGGCCTTCTGTGGTCGCTTCCAACGGGATCGTTATGCATCTCCAGTTGGGAAGTCCGGGAAGCACTCTTATCGATGGAAGTACGAGTTGGGACAGGGGCGCTGAACATGCGCTCGCTGTGTGGAACAACCACTTGAACGGTGCAATGTTTCTTAAGATTGATGATTCGACGATTCCGATTCGTGCCAATGACGGAAAGAATTCTGTGTTCTTCGATTCGGATGTGTTTGGAGATCCATTCGGTGCTACGACTTTGGCCGTAACGACTTCGTGGACTTCGGGAGGATCGCGGACAGAAGCGGACGTGATTTTTAATTCCGGGAGATCCTGGAATTCCTATCGAGGTAACCTGAGGAGCGGTATCGCAGAATTCAGGAGGGTCGCCTTGCACGAGTTTGGTCATGCTCTGGGCTTGGATCATCCCGACGAAGATGGGCAGTCCGTGACTGCAATGATGAATTCGTCTGTCAGTAATCTTGATGCATTGGCGTCGGATGATATTTCAGCGGCGGCGGCCTTATCGTCAAAATTCATCAAATCACCTGTCACGAACTTAAGACTCGTTAGGGGGAAATGGCGGGTGCGGTCAAAAAGAGCTAAGGTTCAATTCACCGTTCGTAACAACTCAAACTTTACTTCGGGAACAATCAAGATGGTCCTGTGGATGTCCAAACGTAGATATCCCTCAAGAGGCTATAGGGTAGCGGAGAAGCGGGGGAGAATGGGGCCAAACCAGACGAAAACCTATCGATTCAGTACAAGAGCAAAACTCCCCAGGCGTTCCGGACGATATCGAACCACAATGGTTATTGAGGAATTTACAAGTAAGGGGTGGCGAAGGAAGCACTGGCTTACCGCAGGGTCTATGAAAATTGGGCGGCGCTGAAGATTTCCTTCGCGTTCAGCTTGGCTTTGCGCTGTCGATTGCCGGCGGCTTCAATTGTAATTTTATCGGATGCTGCGAGAGGTGACCGGATCTCTAGCATATCCATATCTGCCGCTTTGAGCCGGGAGAACGCATAAGCTGTTTTCAGAATAAGAATCCGGGCTTCGGAGCGGCGATTTAGAACTGAAGTTCCAAGTAGCACACCCGCTGAGTCAGGTGAATTGAAGGTGTCGACTGTGGTGAAAACAGATCCTTCAGGTCGGCTCTGATTATTCAGGAGCTCAACGCATTACTCGGTTTCTAAAAATAGACGGAAGCAATATTCGTTGAATGAGTCGCACTGACCACTCGTCAAAACCCCTGAAAGCGCACTGTGGATTATGGAGATTATACCCTGATGTGAAGTGCGGAAACTCAACTTCAGAGCTCCCTATGATTCCTAAACTCCGCATCTCCAGCACCATTATCCTCACCTGCTTTCTTTCCCTGACTCAAGCGACAATGGGAGGAGATTCACTCGAAGAATCGGTAAAATGGAAGCTGGACCAACCAAAAAGTGGAGATTTGTTTGGTTATGAGATCGTAAAGTCAGGAAACACTTTGGTCGTCGCGGCACCTGGAAGGGATGACGGAGAAGGGGCTGTGTTTCTCTTGGATGCAAGCACTGGCGAGGGATTGCAGACTCTCCTTTCTCCTCGACCTGAACTCGAATCTTACTTTGGGTTGCGTGTTGCGATGGACGGTAATTTGGCAGCAGTGGCTGCGCCATACGAGGATGGTGATGGAGACGATCAGGGAGCTGTATACCTAATTGATTTAGCCAATGACAATACCACGCGGATTATTCCTGACGACATCGAAGATTTAGATTTGTTCGGATCATCTATAGCCCTGAGGGGGAACCTTCTCTTGATCGGAGCCTACAAAGCTGACGGGGAAGGTTCTGATCGTGGAGCCGTCTACATCTACGATATCGGTTTAAAGGAATTTACCGGTAAATTGATTGCTCCGGACGCTGCGGATGGTGACGAGTTCGGGATCTCAATTGCATTGTTTGAAAAGTTTGTCGCAGTCGGAGCGTGGAAGGGAGATGGCATTGAGGTCGGAGAAATTGATCGCGGGGCGGGGTATTTGTTCAACGTCCTCACCGGGGAGTTTTTATACAAAGTCGTCCCATCCGGTCCGGATGTGCGAGGAGCACATTTCGGAGTCTCCTCTTTCATTTCCAATGGGGTGCTAGCCTTCGGGGCACATACGGAACTTTTTCGAGTCGAAGGAGATGACGGTTATTACCGCGGAGCGGTTTACCTTTTCGACCTGAATTCCGGAGATGAAGTGTTGCGCTTACAACCCGTCGGCACAGAGTCGGATGACGCCTTTGGTAGTTCAATTGCAATTTCCGAAGACCTGATTCTGATTGGTGGAAACCAGGCCGATGAAGGGGCGATACAATCCACCGGGGCGGCGTGGCTCTATGATCTTGCCACTGGCAGAGAACTGCGACGGCTCAAGGCTTCCGACGGAGGAGCGGACGACCAATTAGGGATTTCAGTGATATTGGATGGACGCCGTGCTGCTATCGGATCGGTACTTGAAGATCCAGATCCCAACGAGGCGACAGGTGCGATTTACTGGTTTGATTTCGCACCACGTCCTGATGCTCTGATTGGAGAATCCCGGAGTGCACTTCGCGGAGATAATCGATACAATACCAGTGGAGCAGGGCAGCGAATCCGGCAAAGATCCACCCGGGGGATGCGTTCTTTCTTTAGCGCCGAAAATGACGGCAGCCTCAAAGATCGCCTCCGGGTCAGTTCCCGACGATCTTCTCAGAAATTTCGCTACCAGTATAGAAAACTGAGTGGTGGAGGAGCCAACGTGACAGGAGCCGTTGCCAGCGGGCGCTATCTCACTCCTGTTCTTTTTCCCGGCGAGCGGATTGATTTTAGGGCTACCGCAACTCCCCGCGGACGTTCCAACCGGAATCGCAGCGAGACAGTCCGGACAGTGATCCGGTCGACTGAAGCAGCAATGTCCGATGTGGTGAGGAACGACCTCGTCGTGCCCCGGGACCGGTAATCTATTCGGTGGGGCTCAGTCTGCCTTCGGTTCCTTTCCGCAATTGCGCGCCGCGGCTACCTCAGGCGTTGATTGAGATTTACACCTGCAAGAATAAAAGTAGCACCAGGGATCCGGGGGGGTGTAGCAAACTTCATTCCTTCGAAAAACTGGTTTCTTTATACCCCTTCAGATCCGGGGTGAAGAGGCTCGAAGGAGTTGGTGCGTTTGGCTGCACATTGGTGAATCGAGTGTTGATCCACGATCCGTCTTTCATGGATATGGACATTCCGAGCAGGCGGTGTTTGTCTTTCTCGACTTTGAAGGTGAAGGAATTGACTCCCCGTCCCGCGCTACCCAAAGGCTGAGCTTTGATTTCGTAGCTACTGGATTTGGTATCGACACTTAGCAGGCGATATTTCCGTTTGAATTCAGCAACGCTCCGGGGAAAGTTTTTCGGCATCGCTGCCATTCCTGAGGAGCTTCCAGAACCACCTCTACGGCGTTCGTATTTTTTAGCGGGAGGGCGCACAATCACGATGTCTGAGCCCTTTCCGGTCACCAATGTCTTCGGTGGGTTTCCTGTCTGCCAGCGAAATTTCCCGGAACCGTAGTCGACCCAAAGTGTTCCGCTGGAGGAAACCGGAACCTTGAGAGTTTTCATGGTCCGGGTTTGGGAAAAATTGACTTTGATGGAGCGGATGCCGGAATTGGATCCGAGCCATTTCTCGACAATTTTCATATCCCCATCAGCGGAGAGAACGGATGAAATCGGAATTGCTGATGAGAGGAAAATAAGGGCAGCAAAGGTCGCATGGGGGAGACGGATCATGCTGGACGCTACCGCGAACTTACTATGCTGACAAACGGAGAATCTCCAGGGGTCCGGGTCAGGAGTCGTTGCGATGAATCCACTGATGCCACAAGGGCAGAAGCCAAACCGCGACGAACATGTTCACCAGTATTCCGACGGCACAAACCAATCCCAGGCTAGCCAATCCGTATGCTGAAGCGGTGGCAAGTGACCCGAAGCCAATCGCCGAAGATGTCCCGCAGAAAACCAGGGCACGTCCAATTCCCCGACGGGCAATAAGCAAATCGCCCTCGCAGCGGCGCAGGGCGAAAATCATGTGTATGCTGAAATCGAGACCGGTTCCAAAAAGCAATGGAAGTCCGCAAATATTGAAGGAGTTCCAACTGAGAGGCGTCCACACGGTTAAGATGAGCATGCTTGCCGAAGCAAAGAGAAGTGCCAGTATGCTAAGCGTCAGATCGCGCCAGTTTCGAAAGACGATAGCAAGCATGATAACCAACAATCCGATCATAGGGAGGAAAACGCGGAAGAAGTCTCCACGGATTCGTTCGTTCAGCGCGGTGCCAAGTGAGCTCAGGCTGGCTGCGGCTGTGTTTGTATTGCAGATCGCCTCCACCCATATTCGGCTGTCTGGATCGACAGGCTTGGCGGTGCCGAGGGCAGCGAAGGTTCCTTCTTTTTCGGTGAACAAGCGCCCGATAGACCATTCGCTGAATTTCCCGACGGGAAGACTGAAATCTCTTCCAGAATCGATTTGCTCCAGATAGGATTCCCAACTCTCAAAGAACTGACGAGTCAGTCGGCTGCCGTCTTCGGAAAAACCGGCGCTTTCGATCTCCCTGATCAGTCGGCTTTTTTCCGGTAAAAGTTTCCGAAGCGCATCCAGATTTGCTTTTTGATTTGCTGGATTCGGAAGCATCGAATTGGGCATCGTGTAGTGCTCAATCATGCCACCTGTCCTGGTCACTTCGAGGCGGACTGCGGCATCATCTGCATTTTTGAGAAGGTCTTTTGCAGAGCGCCCGGTCATCACGAGAGGCACCGAATTTTCCCGCCCTTTCAATTCGCTCTGCATACGCTGCCATGAAATCATGGAGGGGCTTTCTTTGATCCGGAAGGGATGGAAGTTTGCTTGCAGATGAGGAATCTGTTGAAAAATTACTGACACCAGGGCGATCGCAGGAATACCGAAGGCGAGGATAGCTGCGAGGCGTCGGGGCGTTTTCGAAGGTTTTTGTTTCACAGGAAGGATACCCTTCTCCAAATCTCGAAACTGAACTGCGATTGGTGCAAAAATCCACAGCATGACGAACGCTCCAATGGCGACTCCGATCGCGACAAGGTTTCCCAACTCGGAGATTCCGGGAAGAGAACTTAGGTTCAGGGATAAAAATACTACTGCCGTGGTGGCTGCTGCCCAGAGAATTCCGGGGCCGACAGTTTTTCGAAGTTCTCTGGCCGATCCTTCACTGTCCATTGCTTCGTGATAAAGAACGATCCCGTAGTCAACCGCCAGGCCCATGAGGATGGCTGCGAATCCCGCGGACATGACACTGAGGTTGCCGAAAATCAGTCCCGCAAGATTCAAAGTAATGATCAGAATCAAAAACATTGCAGCAACCAACCAGGGAAGGGGCTTGTGGCGTCGATGCATCACCCAGAAGAGAATTGATATGAGGACGAATGTCAGGATCACAGAAATCGTCATGTCCTTTTCCATCTCCTTTCCGATTTCGCCCATGAAAGCAGGAGTCCCTGTCAGTCCGATTTTAATGGGAGGAGAATCCGGAGCGCCTTCGTTCCATTTTTTTTCCCATTGGGTGATGTTCTCACGAATCTTTGCCAGCCAGTCAGACGCCGCCCGGTAATCAGAGAAATCGACGCCATTCCCTTCGATGTAAAGAATGCGAAATTTTCCGTCCGGAGAAGACATCGGATCTGCATCGGCTACTGAGGTTTCGCCGAGTTTCCCGGGAAGTTTAGTGACGCCGAGCGGGTCGTATCCACGGATGATGGAGCGCTCGTCAAAGAGGTCGTCCTGCACCAGCTCGATGGCATCGGCGATGGAGGCTTCCGATTGAGCCGGGCTAAGCTTCTCGACAATTGTTGAAAAATCATCAGGACTGGAATTGAGCCAAAGCCAGGCGAGAAGACTGCCGCCTTCGGTAGCAAGTTGGTCGAGTGTCAGCTCGCGATATACGTCAGCGACTAGCTCGGCGTTTTCGCGAAGATGGTCGGCAAGACCGGCAGTGCCTTCTTCGGTGGAATAGGACTCGTCGCTTTGAATTGTCACGATGAGTTGTCCGTCCCGGCTGAAAAAGCGGTTCAGCATGTCCATGCCCTGTACCTCCGGTAAATCGGGCGGGAGAAGCTCGTAAATATTCGCCGAAAATTTTACCCGCGAGACACTGAACATCGCCAGCGCTCCGAGGAGGCTGAGGATGATAAATGGCGGGATGCGCAGCATTGGCGGGGTGGTGTTGGCGGTTTCGGGTATCGGTAAACCGAAACTGCGATCTTGGCGAGTGGTCAGAAGGGCGGAAGGTGGTCATTCTTTTCCCGGGACATGACCCTTCACGATCTTATATGATGCACAATGGTTCCGGCGGATGGATTTTGCACCTCACTGGAAGTGACGCTCCACGTGGTTATGATTAGGTGTCTGGATTTCCAACAAATGGTCCAGCCTCGCTCTGGTGTGCCTTTGCAGGATGATACACGGTAGGTTGGAAAGAATGGAATAAACACCGATGACCACGGCGGCGATTCCCGGATTCCAGGCGAGCGTTCCGAGTATCCCGAAAACCTGGGCATAATGAGCAGCTTCCCCTCTGCAGGTTTCTGCTTTGAAGGCGTGCAGGAATTCAACATTCTTTGAACGCAGGTTCTTTTTTGCAAAGCCGTCGAACCAGGGAGCCGCATCGGGGAGTAGTCCTTTCCATTTCCGGACTTTGAAGATGGTTTGGTAGATTTTACCGCCGTTTTCCCAATTTCTCATCCGATACAGTGCAGAATCCGAATTGAACAAAGTGCGCGGAAATTGTGTGTAGAGCCACGAAATTCCGAGGTGAATTGCAGGAATTCCCAGCACATTCAGGATTACAATCCAGAGGTCGGGTAGCTCAAATAACATCGCGCCCTTTCCACTGAGTCGTTTCGCCTTTCTCTCTTCGCCCCCTGGACTGATAGAAAACCTTCAGATAGAAGATCAGGGTGAAAGGGTAAAGCAAAGCTGTGGAGATCGAAAAATTGCCGACCCGTTTAAAAAGATAGAGGCAACTGAGAGCTGATATCAGGTACAGAGAGATAAGGAAAGGAGCAATGGTCAGTGAACTGACCGGCAGAAAGAGAAGGCCCATTGTTGACATAATGATTCCTGACAACCACATCGAAATTCCGAACATCGCCGAGGGTGGAGTATGATCAGCACCGGAGACGAAGCCTTTGCTCCAACTGGCAACCAACTGCCGATAACCTTCCGGAAACATTCTCATCCGGGCGGTTCCTTTTCCGAGATAACAACAGCAAGTGAGCTGTCTCTTATACACATCTCCGAGCCCACGAGACCGAGGCTGATCTCGT
>OJCB01000551.1_pt1 | contig 13852 bp, 10 predicted proteins | sample 1591501 | NCBI WGS metagenome assembly OJCB01 (sample SAMN05416813, study PRJEB24817) | seawater metagenome | isolation source: Sea water | place: Canada:Atlantic | collected 2013-07 | reverse complement strand
CTTCGTCGGCAGCGTCAGATGTGTATAAGAGACAGGAGAAAGATCGTCCAGAAACAAGGTCTTCTCCCCGGCGCTGACTTGCTTCTTATCCTCCGGCGGCATCTCGCCCGAATTCAGCGAATTGAGAACTTTCTGCCACAACTCAGCCGTTTCCAAAGAGCCCAGATCGAAAGACAAATCCTCCAGATTGACTTTGCCCTTTTCCGTCGCGGCATCGTGACAGTCGAGGCAGTATTTTTCCAGAACCGCAAAATGCTTTTCCGGCATGATGGCAGTGGGAACCGAATCCGATTCGGCAAGAAGCGAGGCCGGGCCAAAAACCACAACGCCGACCATAAAAAGGCCGACCACTTTTCTGAGTTTTCCCCTCACCCCGCTACTCTCTCAACTGTGCCCATTTCGTCAATGGCGGGATTAATCGGAGCACAGCGAACTTCGCGGAGTTTTGAATAAGTCATCCTATTCCTCGACGACCATGACTCCGTTCATGACTGCCCAATGGCCGGGGTAGGAACATAGGAAAGGATAGTCATCGGCATAGGTTGGAGCCGTGAACTCGATCGTCTCTGACTCACCGGGCAGGAGCAGTTTCGTATGATGGAGAACGTAGTTCGAAGTGGGAACCGCATGGCGATCTGACAGGAATGTTGGATCGGTGAGTTCGGCATCTGCGGCCATACCGACATCCTCCAGCGTGCCAGGCTCGATGATCAGCAAATTGTGCGGCTGCAGATTGAGGCTGTCGGCCGGGTTCACCAGTGTCAGCTTCACCTCCTGCCCCGTTTTAACCGTGAATTCCTTGATGTCGTAGAGCAGCTCGGACTTGTGAGCCGTGATCGTAATTTCAGCGACATCGGCTTTCTCGTCATCCGCGGCAAAGCACAGTGTCGCGACAACCAGAGCCGCGGAAAAGAAAAGCAAAACAGGTTTCATGGTGATGTGAGAGAAAAATCAGGGAGGATCAGTTTTCCGACCGGAAGCCTGACACAGGAACAGGGTATGCAACTTCAGCCTCGCCCAAAATAGGCGGATCCGCGCTAGATTCAGACCGTCGCTATACGAAAGATCGAGAACCCGGGCTATTTCCTAAAATGAAAACAGGAAGTCCCACGGTCTATGGCTCGTCCACAGGGAGCAGCTGAATTTAAAGGACTAGCCCGTCGTGTGACTTCGATCAACCTGCCCGACACGCCTTCGTCTCCCACTCCGCATTTTTTGCGCAACTATTAGCAATAAACGCCCGGTGCTTGCAGGTGGCGGTGGCTTCAATACGGGTAGCAAATACGAATCATCTGCAACAGGAACCTATAGAGAAAATATGAAAAGAGATCTGAAATTTTTACCGGCTCTACTCGGGCTGTCCCTCGCCATTGCCAGCGCCGACGCGGGCGATTGGGGAAAGTCTCCGCTCGCAGTCGAGAAGAACCCCGTGGAAAATTCTTTCGACCGGGCGATCCGTCCGATTTCGAATCCGACACACTTCGATCTGGCCGTTCCCCGGACGCAGGTACACGCGATTTTCATGCAACAGAGCATGCCCGACTTGGTTGAGATCGCCGGTGGAGGCCTGCTCCCTCTGGGAGGGGACCATCAGGTCTATGCCTTGCAGTTCGAATATGCTCTTTCGGAAAGACTCTCTATCAATGCGGCGAAGGACGGATATATCGTCTTCAACCCGGACAACACTCTGACCGATTCTGAAGGATTCGCGAACGTAGGCGCTGGCCTGAAGTATGCCTGGCTCTACCGCCCAGAGGATGGTTTGGCTTCGAGTGTCCAGCTTCTCTATGAGATCCCGATGGGAAATGCCGAGGTATGGCAGGGTGAGGGCGACGGCTACCTCACGCCTTCGATCTCAAGCTTGAAACTCGCCGGACGCTGGCAGTTCGCAAATCAGTTCAGCCTCAAGGTCCCTTTAGACAACAACTTCGAGAGCACCATGTTCTATGGAAGTGCTCACGTCAGCTATGAACTGACCGATTGGTTCCGCCCTCTGGTCGAAGCAAATTGGATACGTGTAGTTGATCCCGGAAACGGCGCTCCACGGTTCCCGTCACAAGCGGGTGGAGCGGTGCCTGCTCTTGCGGCCTTCGAAGGAGGAGACTTAATCAATTTGGGTGCGGCGAATTCAGGACTGAACCGGGATTTCTTTACAGGAGCGGTCGGTTTTCGCATCACACCACCCGGCAAGCCCTATCAATTCGGATTCGCCTGGGAGACTCCACTGTCCGATCGGAACGCAAGCCTTATGGATAATCGACTCACGCTCGATATGGTCTACGAGTTCTAAAGACGGAGCAAAAAAACGAGGGGCGCAGTCACCTCCAAATCCCCTCTTTCAAGGGGAGATCTGCGGCGGGCATCGGGAAAATTCTCGATGCCTTTTGCTATCCGGGGCTCGAGTTTCAGTAGGTTTTGCGTAGACGGAAATTCCTTCCAGAACTGCCGCTAACAATTCACTTCAGATATTTCTCCACCACCAGCTCAATCGCACTCCGGCAGACATCGCTCCCTTTTTCATTGCAATTGGTAAACGCAGCGACGGCAGCTTTTCTTTCGGGCGCGATCCAGAAGCTGCAGTGATTCATGGTATTGGTCCCATTGTGGGAAATGGCCGGGCCTTCGGTCCATCCCCTACTACCAACGATCCATCCCCGGGCGTAGTTATTGTTCTCCGGAACGGCGGTGTGTAGAAATTTGTAGGTTTCAGCCTTCTTCAAGACCGGACCGATTTCGTGATTGGCGTGCATGGCGATATAGCGGGAAATATCCTTCAATGAACAATGCACCGTCCCCGCGGGCCCAATCACCCAGGGGTTATCGTCTCCCGGTCCCGGCTCGACCGGCTTCGGTCCATCATTGTGCGGCCAGGGTTGGGTCGGATCCTTTTTGTCATCACGGGCGGCGTTTCCGAAACCGGAATCGGTCATTCCCAGTGGCTTGAAAATTCTTTCCTCGATCAATCGCTCCCAGGGCTTTCCGGCGACCTGTTCCAGCATGGCTCCAGCAACTACGAAACCGGCGTTTGAATATTCGTATTTCGTGTTCGGTGCGGAGGAAGGCGGGAGATTCAACACGGCCTCTACATATTGAGCCCGCAGCTTCACAAGTTCGCGGTCTTTCAGATCACCAACCGCAGTTGAAGATTGGACCCCTTCGTAAACGGAATCGGGAGTATCGCCGGTGATTCCGCTTCGGTTCGCCAGCAACAAGCCGAGCGTGATCGGCCCGTATTCCTCATGCATTTTGATTTCCTTCCCCAGTATTTCGGCAAGGGTGGTTTCCCAGGTGATGGCGCCTTCTTCGACAAAAGTGGCCGCGATAGTTGCGGTCATGGATTTGGTGCAGGACCCGAGATGCCATTTATCATTGGCTTCCACCTTCGCTTCGTCTCCTGCTTTTCGGAATCCGGAAACTCCGAGCCCGGCGGTCTTGCCATCCACTACTAACAACACACCAACGGCAGGTGTTCCGGTGGCTGCGGTAACTCCGGCAATCAGATCCGACAGGTCCTCGACGGGGCCGGTCGCATCTGCAGCAGGAGCGGCGCCCGGCATGTTTTGTTGGATCCAATTCCAATCATCGGGCACGAGGTCCGCTTTCTTCACCTGAAACACGACTTTGTCTGCGACGCGTTTAATGGAAATGGAATCCCCTTCGACTTTGACAAGGGATCCGCTGAACTGACGACCGGTTTTACTGCTCGTCCAGCTTCGCGTTTCCTCAGCTAAGCCGACCGTTGCGACTAGCATTGCACAAAGGCAGCAAACGAGGGGCGCTGAATGTTTTGTATTCATAATTGATTGAGCCTGGATAAATTTCATTCTCACAAAGCCTTATTTATTTTGCTGCGATTCGCCCGGGTCATTTCCGCATCGGAAACCGATTTAACTCGGCCTGTTTCAAGATTCTTCAACTCCAGGTCCACATAGATTGAGTCGGGGGCTCCAGCCGCCAACAATACTTCCGCGATGTCTTCCCGAATTCTCTTTTGCCACTCCTGACGAAATCGTTTTTTGGCAGCCTTGACCAATTCCCTGCTTTCAATCCCTTCGATCGAAGAGACCTCGTAGACGATCCCTTCGTACTCAGCAAGGATAGACTCGTCCTTAAAAGAAACTGCCGTGAATGGAGAAATTTTCTTCCAGTCCGGTCTTTTCCGGTCCGCTCGTGAGGACTCTTCCAAATACCCGGTCACAAAAAAGGCGACAAGGAGGGCACAGAAGATGCCCAGTTTTGCATATGAGTTTGTTCCAATCATGATTTATCGCTGCTTTCTGATTCTACTGAGGATTCCACTTCTGAATCAGATCGATTCAGCGATTCGAGCAGGTCTCGAAGCTCCTCCGCCTGGGGTTTCAGATTTTTCTTTACTGCCCATTGATTGAGTTCGTAGATGCCCCAGAAAACAAGACCAAAAAAGATGAGTTCGTTTGCCATCCCCCAGATTTCGTAATCAAGCCAGGACTTATGGAGAGTGAAGATCGCCAGAGGAAGAGCCACCGGCATCAGATACCACCAGAGAATGTTCTTCAGCAGATAAATCTGATGCCGAATCTGCGCCAGCGACTGCTCCACCGATTCCCGTAGTGAATCTCCAGGCTGCGGCCGCTTCTTCCCTTGATTGCGACGATCCACGATAAAAAAGCCGGCGATCCACAACAGGCCGGGAATCACAAGATACCAGGTCCATAGGAGCCCCCCTTTCTCCCCCAGCCAAATCCAGACCGGTATCAGAATCAGAGCGATCGCGACCTCAATAAAATCACGACGGAAAAGGATCCCTTCCATCGTTTTATGATTGCGCCGCACCAGTCTCAAGAGGGCGTCACTTTCAATCGTCACCTGACCGGCAGCATCCTGTTGCTGCCATGCTTTTTGCAGTTCATCAAAGCTCATTGGCCTGTCCTTTCATTTTTTCTGCCAACTGTTTCCTCGCCCGGCTCAATCGAACACCGACGCAACCTTCCGACACTCCCAACACATCGGCGATGTCTTGATAGCTGAGACCATCGAGATGCAAAAGGAGGAGCGAGCCTTCCGCTTTCGGCATCTCCCGAATTGCTTCGTAAAGCGATTCCAAAAGTGGATTCGGTTCTCCGTCGTTCCCATGCAAACTGGTAAAAATCGCAATCTCCTCCTTGCGCTCCCGGCGGCGTTTCTCCGACCGACGCCAGGCCCGGGCGGTGTTAAGAGCGACTCGATACATCCAGGTCGTTTCTTTACAACGCCCTTCAAAGGAAGGCATCGAACGCCACAACTGCAGGAGAATTTCCTGAAACAGGTCATTCTTATCTTCGGGAAGGTTCTCCGACGCATGCACCACGCGGAATATCAAACCCTGGTGTTCATCGACCCAGCGGCAGTATCGCTGCTCCAGTTGTTCTTCGTTTTCCTGCATCCAAAAATCCGTCGTCGCCTTATCAGTGACCGGAACCCTTCATATATTACAGGAAAGTGGAAAAAAGATCGTGAAGATTCATTAAGCTTCGAAATTGCTGTAGCCTCTTTCCCCCTCTTGAACTTGACCACTATTGAAAATTTCCGTACCTCTTGTTCACATGCCTTCGCATAATAATTTTGTCCCCGGATGGATTGCACCCTTTCTTTCGATTCTCTTTATTTTTTTGACTCCGGCGCAATCAGCCGAACTGGAGCCTGTCCTTCAGGATATATCACCCGGCTGGCAGTCCCTTAAGGCTGAAAAGTATACTTTCATCAACCGTGGAGATTTCATCGACATCTATGACAACAAGTCCAGGGTTCTGTTTCGCAGCATCCAGGTTTCCATGGACGAAGGCGCAGGAAAAGGAACAGCTCACCACTTTGCTGTATCCGGAGACGAAAAGTATGTCCAGGCTTCAATTTGGGTAAAGTATATCGGTGATCTTTTAACTACTTACGAGACTTCCACCGGAGAGAAAGTCCACGATGCGAAGCCCATTACGGCACAAGAGTCGGGAGGGTCTGCAGAAGACTTTAATCGCGAACCAACACTGCTTCCTCCAGGAGTGGAGGCAAAATCGATTTCGCGTTTTGTCAGGGCGCCGGAATTCTTTCTTAGCCCGAATTCATTCCTGGCCTATGAAGAATCAAATGGAGGAAGTCTACGAGAAGTAGATGTCAGCATACTCCAGTGCGACCGCCAAACTGCGCGTCCCAATGCAAAGGCAACATTGAGTCAGGCACCCAGCAGAAGCGTGGATCCCCGTAGTGAAAACTCACAATCGATTCGATCATTTCCAGCTGCCGAGATTCTCCCTCTCGCAAAACAGGGATCTGTAAAAGGGAAGTTGGACCTGGAAACGTCAGAAGCGGATTTCATGGATGTTCTTTGTGCTGTGACCGGAAATGGAGTCCCCACAACCGTGGTCAGTACCGCCTACGAACGATCTCAGGTATTCGTTAAAGACCTCGTCATACGAGATTCCGACGGGATGTGTGCGCTCACCTGGGATGTGTATCCTGGAAAGCCTTCCTTGCTCAACGGCATCGAAGTCAGATCCCTTTCCAGCGGCGCTCTACACTTTCGCGACGAATTGGCCTGGGCAGACTGTCTCTCTTTCAGCAAAGAAACTGATATCCTGTATCTGGTCGGGCGATTTGGTCATGAAACGGGTCCGCTATCCAGGGTAGATGGACGTGCTCTCGCTAAGATTCGAATGGGCGAAGCGGGGACTGAGTTGATCTGGCAACGTCCGATCGATCAGATGAATGATCTCTCAATCGATCCAGACGAAACACGAATTTACGCAGTAGGTGAAGACGGCCGCCTCCATATTTTCGATACTTCTTCAGGAAAGCAGCTGGCCAGCATAGCCGGATACGAAGAAGGCGGACTTCTCGTTTCGAATCCGGAACACTTTTTCATGGCCTCAGGTGGAGCCTCCGAAGCCATTGCCTTACGAAGTGGCTACCGGGCCTTTCCCATTGAACAGTTCGATCTGCACTTTAATCGCCCTCACCTTCTTCTCGAACAGCTGAGTGCTTCTGCCGGGGAAATCGAAACGGCGAGGGTTTCCTTTGTCGATCGTCTGGCACTGCATGAAATCACCGAGACGAATTTCAGCGGTTTCGACCATCTTCCTGAGATTAAGGCCGAAGTCGAATCCCGGGAGGGCTCCAAGTTGAAACTCGCGGTGAAAGCTCAATCAAGCAGTTCAGAGTTAAAGTCTCTCTCAGCCTGGGTGAACAATGTGCCCTTATATGGAAGAGGAGGCGGAAGCTTATCAGGTCAAACCGTAGACGGGCAGCTTGAGATTCCGCTAGTCACCGGTCGTAACAAAATTCAACTCTCGGTCATGGATCAGTCAGGCCGTGAATCTATCAAAGAAACTGTAATCTATTCTGCAGGGAACGAAGCGCCCCCCTCTGTCGCGCGAATTCTTGCTATCGGGGTCTCTGACTATCCCGGAGCCGAATTCGACCTCGACTACGCAGCGAAAGATGCCAGGGACCTGATCAGCGCTCTCCAGGTAGAATTGGGAGAGCAGATGGAGGTGAAAACAAAATTGCTCGTAGATACTGATGCCACTAAACAAGGGATCCAAACTGCGAAATCATTTTTCGAGGAAGGAAGTCCGGACGATCTCGCTATCGTATTCCTGGCAGGGCACGGAGTACTCAACCCCGGAGACAACCGCTATTATTTTTGCCCGGCTGATATCGACTTTGATGATTTCGCCCGAAACGGAGTTTCTTATGAGGAGATCGAATCCCTTTTGGATCGTGTCCCGGCAATGAGAAGGGTCATACTCATCGACAGCTGCCACTCGGGAGAACTTACAGAAACCGAACTTCGCTCCCTGCAGGAGACAGCAAGCGCAAGGGTCGAGAATGAGGGAGGCCGCGTCAGAGCGCTACGAGTCATCGGAGCCCGGTCGACCGGAGGAAGTACTTCAAAAGATGAGATGCGGAATTCGAATTTTTCGTTTCAGGATTTCCGAAGACGGGTCGGTGCCCAAGTATTGAGTTCCGCAGGGCCACTTGAACTTGCTCTCGAGGGAAATGGATACGAAAACGGAGTCTTCACCTTTTACCTTCTTTCAGCACTCCGGAACCGGGATGCTGACCAGAATAAAGATGGCGCCCTCACCGTGTCAGAATTGTTTACGAGAGCAGCGGAAGATGTAATTCAAGTGACAGATGGCCTGCAGCGTCCCCGATTCAGGCATGCAAATACCGCTTATGATTTCCCTCTCCTGGGCTCACCCGCTCCAACGACTCAGGAATCATCGCCCCCCTCCCAGAACGGCGGCACTACCATTACAACAACAAGCAAACCAATGAAGTCAACACCGTCTCCAGCGAAGGAGACACTGGGAAGAAAGTTTCTTGAACTCAGCGAGAGGGTGCTAATTAAAGAAGATGCGGAGAAACTGTCTCTGAGCCAAATCCGCTACGCAATCAATGAACTATACGCGAGCTATGGATACCCTTTCGAAAATTCGAAGGCTACCGAAATTCGAAAACACTTTTCTCAGTTCCCGTGGTTCCGGCCAGAGAGCGGATTAAAAATGGAGGTGATCGATACACGAATGACTGCTATTGAAAAACGCAATATCGAAGTCCTCGCTGAAGCAAGAAAATCAAAGCAGTAGGGAAGGATCCAATTGAAAGATCAACCCTTGCCCGATATCGAGCTTCAGGTCATATTTCCTTAAACACTTGAGCCACCTTTCCTTTTCATGATCCGACTGACTTTCTGCATTCTCTTCTTCTTTTCCAGTTCCGCACTTCTCCACGCCTGGGATGCGGATGACGAAACTTTTGATCCGACGATTACGGAGACAATCATCGACGGCGCATCGCGGATTGGGGACCCGTCGCCTTTCTATCGCGAAGGGTATGAGAAACGAGGGTTTACCTATGTGGGATTCACTGTTCCGGAAAAAGGAGATCCAACGGTGAACCTGTCTTTCATTTTCCCACCAAACCCTGACGATCCAGCGAAAAACCTGGGAGGCTCACTCTATCTTCCTGCCGGGAAAGCCAAAGCACTCATCGCGGCTTTCGAAGAAGGAGCTGATCTATCCGGGAATTTTGACATTTTGATAGGATCCTGGAATGGGGACTGGACACTCGTTTTTGACAAAGAAAAAGGTCTTGTCGTTCAGCAGGATTATCAGGACCAGATCGCCAAGTTTTCACTGTCTGTCCCAGCAGCGAAGAAATTGGCTGAAGCTTTGAAACATTCGCTCGGCAAGATCGAGAAGGGCGAGTAAAACGAATATCGCCGCCTCTTGTCTAGCGGCTAAAATCGATAGACTTCGGGAGTCGGCTAAAGCACGCCCCTGCGGATAGCTTGCCTTGAACAGGCGCGGATCAGGTGCCGTCGTTCTGGAAAACCCTTGCCTCAAGTGGCACAAATTCAGATCAAACCGGAACCTCCGAAGAAATGATGACACTGCATACCCTAATTATTCCCAGGCCACTTTTTCTCCTCCTTATCCTGGCTGTCGTCGGCTGTTTTCACTCCCCTTCTTTTGCCGCCGAAAAAACTAAGCCCAATTTTATCATCATCTACACCGACAATCTCGGTTACGGGGACATCGAGCCTTTTGGTTCCACGGTGCATCGAACACCGAACTTGAATCGCATGGCAAAGGAAGGAAGGAAGTTCACTCACTTCAGTGTCACCGCCGGAGTTTGCACCCCTTCGCGGTCGAGCATCATGACGGGTTGTTATTCTCAGCGCCTCGGAATGCACGACAATCCTCGAGACGGCTGGGTTCTGCGTCCGGTTTCCCCTTACGGGTTGAATCCCAATGAAATCACTATCGCAGAAGTACTGAAGGAACAGGGATACGCCACCGGCATGGTCGGTAAATGGCACCTTGGCGATCAGAAGGAGTTTATGCCGACGGCCCAGGGCTTCGACTATTTCTTTGGAATCCCCTACAGCGATGACATGACACAGGAAGCTGGAATTCGGAACGCGAAAAGGAAAAACCCGCGCGCGCCAGCCCTTGCCAATTCGCCATGGCCACCGCTCCCCTTGATTGAAAACGACAAGGTCATCGAAGCTCCAGTGGACCGCAACGGCCTGACAAAACGCTATACCGAAAAGGCAAATGAGTGGATCGAGGCTCACAAGGACGGGCCTTTCTTTCTCTACTTTCCTCAGGCGATGCCCGGCAGCACCAGCACACCCTTTTCGAGTCCGGAATTTCGCGGGAAAAGCAAAAATGGTCCCTGGGGAGATTCCATCGAGGAACTGGATTGGTCACAGGGGCAATTAATGGATAAGCTCGTTGAGTTGGGAATTGAAAAAAACACGCTCGTCATCTGGACATCAGACAACGGGGCACCGATTCGTCCCGAGCCCGGGAACGTCACCAGAGGATCCAACCAACCGCTGCATGGACGCGGATACACGACTTCCGAAGGGGCTTTTCGCGTTCCAACGATCATGTGGTGGCCCGATACCATTCCGGCGGGAACGACGAGCAATGAGTTCTGCACCACCATGGATTTACTTCCAACTTTTGCGCGAATGGCAGGCGGGAAAGAACCAGGAGACCGAAAGATCGACGGCCATGACATCCGCCCTCTCATCCTCGGTGAAGCCGAAGCAAAAACTCCATACGACGCCTTTTATTACTATGACGGAGTTCAGCTCCAGGCGGTTCGTTCCGGCCCATGGAAATTGTTTGTGCCGCTGCAGGAATTCCGAAATCACCCCCATTTTTCAAAGAAAAAAGCAGATTCTGGAGAGCCGCTTCTGTTCAATGTCGTGTCCGACATCGCCTGCGAAAACAATGTAGCCGGCAAGCATCCGGAAGTCGTGGAGCGCCTGACCAAACTGGCGGAAGCCGGTCGTGCCGATCTTGGAGACGGGAAAAAGCGCGGGACAGGACAGCGCGATATCGGAAGAATGGAAAACCCGGTGCCCCAGGTGGTCGCTCAGTAGAATCTCTTATTGAGAGACTTTTTCGGCCAGGCTCTGGTAGGCTTCGACCATCCTTTCTCCAAGGGTGATGCAGCCGGCCGATTTGATGTGGACATTAGTAGGTGATTCGAAAGGAAGACCTTCCAGGCTCGCCACTGACATTTTCGGATCGGAGGCGGCCACTGCGTCCAGAGCTTTGTTGATTCCCCGGCTCCCTTCATCGAGGTCGCGAATGTGACCGGCAACAATGGGGAGATCTTTACCAAGGTCTTTTCGGAACCGGAGGAACAGATTTTTCAGGTTCTTTTCGTGCTCGTCCGAACTGCGTCTCACATCGGATTCACCCTGATGCCAGAAGAGCCCGTCGACTTTCCACGCAATGCCTTCCGCTTCGAGTTGAAGACGAGCATCGGCGAGGTACTTGGTAAAGGCCCCGTATAGCCCGGCATCGTTTACTTTACCACTGGCAGGGTCTTCGCCGGGATACCAGTTCGCGAGGTCGCCAAGGCTGGTTCCGCAAACGCAGTACTGGATAAAAACGATATCCTTGCTGGAATGATCTCGAAGAGCTCCGGCCAACCCTGCACCGGAGGTCGAAGGATGAAGCTTTTTGATCCTTGTCATCTTGGCTTTGTCAGGACGACTGGTGCAGCCCATTCCAAAATAACGTATCGTCGACGGGGCATCTCCCGAAACTCCTGCGATTCTGCTGAGCCGCCAGCCGTTCGACTGGCCAGCGACAATGTAGATGTCGGTTGCGGAGACTACGCTACAGAGAAGGAATAAGAGGGCAAAAAAGCAGAAGCGTGGCAGTGAATTCATTGCTCATAGATTGACCAGCAGTGATTGAAGAAGCAAGCGGGATCCATTCCCGGCTTCGACCTCACTCATCGAGTGGGCTTTACTTTTTTAACAACTGAACGGCATCGATCGTGATAGGCTTGTCAGCTCCCTCGCTCGTTACGGTTACAGCTCCTTTTTGCCCCTTCTTCAGCTCCTGCTTGCCGAGAGAGTGAAAAAGATCTTCAGGCTGCGCAGGTTTTGTTTGATCGACGATATTCTCAGCGACAACTTTCCCATCAATCTCCAACTGTACTTTCGTTTTCGAGGAACGACTTTCGTGTGGCTGCCAGTTGAGGCGAATGTCCCAGGTTCCCGCTTCGGTGATTTCAAAATTGAAACGCGCAGTCCCCGTCTTCGTGACGAGATAGTGGGGAGCGACAAATTTCTTCAGGCCCGTATTCTCACCCCAGTTACCGGTGAGTTCCGCCTTGGTATCATCGATAATGACCCCGGGCAATGAGCTCGCATTGATGCCGCCGAGCATTTCGGCCTTGGACATTTCCTGAAACTCGGGAAGCGTCGGGTCTTTTTTGAACTCATCCTGAACGGTTCCGCGACGCATGTTACCGGGAAGTTTGAGGAGTGCGATCAATTCAGGAAGGAAGCTCTTGTGAACATAACGCGGGCTGCAGTCGTTCTTCTTCGCAACTGCTGCGGCCTTTCCGACAACAACACCCATCATGCCGCCGGTCTTCATGACACGGACTGTGCCGAGCGCTTCGTGAGTTACACTAACATTACGCCCAGCCATGAAAAGATTATCAACGTTTCGGCTGTAGAAACAACGATAGGGAACCGGATAACCCACGGTGCGGTCGATGGCCCGGTCATGGTGGGCGTAGGAAATAAAAGGGTTGTCCCCAAACTTACCGATGTATTGCTCCTTCGGATAATGCAAATCGATGGACCATGTCGTGAGAACGCAGGCATCATCGAACTCGCGACCGGAGGTGATATCGTCCGCCGTGAGAACCACATCCCCGAGAAGCTGCTGAGTTTCACGTGTTCCGCCAACATAGGCCATCCATTCGAGAGAAGCGTTTTTGTGATTGTTCCCGGTGGTGTCGTACCGGTCGTAGGCTCCCCCATTCTTGATCGCATTCCACGCACCAAAATTTGCCCGCAGATTCCAGTCCCTGATCAGCTCGAGATCATTGAGCGGATGTTTGTCATAGCCGCTTTCCCAAAACCACTCCGCGTGATGTTTGCGAGGATAAGGAAATCCCTTTTCATCCAGGTCCAGTGCCCAGGGCGTTTCCGGAAATGACTGTGGACTATCGGTATCCTGCCAGTTCCACATATTACTCATCCCCATGCGACCGCCATCAATCATTTTGAGATCAGCACCGGCCTTCATTCCGATGTATCCGTGCCCGGTAGAATCGCAGAAATACGGAGCGGAAAATTCACGGATGCGACCCGAGTTGGTTTCAAGCGCGAGTACGGATTGAATCTTGCTCCCGTCCATCACCACATCATAAGCGTGGTGCCCGAGAAAGAGCGACAGGTTCTCTTCCGCCCGGACGATCGCTTCCTTCTTTTCGTCTCCGTATTCTTCATAGGTTCCGGGAGATGCCTTGGCATGATCTTCCAACTCGCGGATGATGTCACCGACCGGATACAATCCGCCCGGCGTGTTGCCTTTTGCCCAGACCCGAATCTCGGCACTCCCGTTTCCACCTAGAACGTTTCGGTTTTGAATCAGGGCGGTTTTCAATCCCATCCGTGCGGCCGAAACCGCTCCACACATCCCGGCATATCCGCCACCGACAAAAACGACATCATACTCGCCCGCATTCTCCGGATCTTCCGGCAAGCCGAGAGCAGTTCGTCTCCAGGCAGGAAGAATCTCGCTGGAATTATCGGGTGCGGCGCCTCCTTGAGACAAGACGATCGCATCGCAGCGTCCATCGAAGCCGGTCAGGTCTTTGAGGCGAAGTTCTGTCTCACCGGCTTTGAGCTCGATTTCCCCACCGTCCTGCCAATGCCACTTTGCGCCTTCGGTTCCGAACTCCGCATCGAGGGTTTTACCACCGATCGCAATTTGAAAACGACCGGGAGTTCCCGGCGCCTCCCAGTGAGCGACCCAATCCCTGTCTCTTATACACATCTGACGCT
>OJCB01000550.1_pt1 | contig 13859 bp, 11 predicted proteins | sample 1591501 | NCBI WGS metagenome assembly OJCB01 (sample SAMN05416813, study PRJEB24817) | seawater metagenome | isolation source: Sea water | place: Canada:Atlantic | collected 2013-07 | reverse complement strand
GATCAGCCTCGGTCTCGTGGGCTCGGAGATGTGTATAAGAGACAGGATTATTGGCCTGGCGAAGCAGCTGAACCCTGGAAAGTATTGGATGATGGCAACAGAGCATTTATTTCACGCTACGCGTTAGGACGTGATTATCATAAGTTGATGCGTAAACGGCTGGCGAAACTCGCTAAGCGCATTGAGCGTGAAGTGGGCCCAATGGGGTTTCGAGTCTTTACCGATAGTGCGCCAGTGATGGAAAAAGCCATCGCTGAAAAAGCGGGGTTGGGCTGGATTGGTAAACATACCAATGTGCTGAATCGTGATCATGGTTCATATTTCTTTTTGGGTGAAATATACACTGACCTGCCATTACCGGTGACCGATGCTACCAGCGCACATTGCGGTAGCTGTAGTGCATGCATTGATATTTGTCCGACACAGGCGATAGTGGGTCCTTACCAACTCGATGCTAGGCGTTGTATTTCTTATCTGACCATTGAGTTGCGCGGTGCGATACCGGAAGAGTTCAGACCCATGATGGGTAATCGTATCTATGGCTGTGATGATTGCCAACTGGTTTGTCCCTGGAATAAATATGCGCAATCGACGGTGGAGCCAGATTATTTGCCACGTGAAGGGTTGGATGCCCCACAGCTGATCGATTTATTCAACTGGACTGAACAAGAATTTCTCAGCCGTCTGGAAGGATCACCCATTCGTCGAATCGGTTATGAATGCTGGTTACGCAATATTGCTGTAGCGCTAGGGAATGCAAAAACCTCAGCCCCTGTGGTCAACGCATTACAACAAAAAGTGGAGCATCAATCAGCTCTGGTGCGTGAGCACGTCACGTGGGCGTTAGATCAGCATCAACTGTCATAAAGCTGTCATCAAAACAGGCTATCGTCATAGGTTGCCTGTTTTTCTGTTGAGAGTGATTGAGTGAAACTTTCCACTGTATCTCGTAGTTTAATTATCGCTGTAATCACGTTGCTGACGTTGTCAGCGGCTATTGGTATTTGGGGCTGGCGACAGTTGGATAAGCCTTATCAAATCTCAGAACAGTTTAAGCAATACCGTGATGTGTTCGATATTGATGCCCGTATCTTGTTGGAACGCTATCTAGCATCTGGTCAAGCTAACTTATTGCTGGAGGCTGAAAATAAGCTTGAAAAAATGGCGGCAGAGTCGCTTGACTGGCTCTCACCTGAAGAAAATCAGCAGATCCTTGACGCCATTGCCAAGTTACGAGAACAGGTTAGTTTGGTAAGGGCGGCCGGTAAACTGGCAGCAAACCCTCAGGGCCTGTTAATCAATAATGAACGTGAACGTGGTGGTGATCTGGCACTGCTAGTGGATTATGCGCAACAGGCAGATTACGAATACAGTACGGTCAAGCTACGTTTCCTGAAAACCTTGGCTGAGCTGGGGCAGGGATTAAACAAGATTTCATTGCAGCGTCAGCTTTACATAGAAAGTGCTGATGAACAGCGTGCTCAGGCATTGCTGTCAGAAAATACGCGTTTTTCTGAGTTAGTCAGTGAACTGGAAAATATGCCGCGGTTTGGTATTTATACTGATGTGGATCAAGAGGCTTTGATTCCTCAAGAACCGGATGAAGTCGGCGAGTTGAGTATCAGTTCTTTACGGAGTCTGACCCGTCGCTACGAAAAAGAAATTGCGAATACCGCTGAGCTCGATTCACGGATGGCTGAGAGTCGAGAACAGTTAAATACCCAAATACAGGCTTTACAATTCCTATTGGGTCAGTTTCAGCAACGTATAGGCGATATTAAAGCGGCTATTACCAATCAAGTTCGCTGGGCATTGCTGGTGGCGGTGGCATTAATTATTCTGGCGCTGACCGCACAATTTCTGTTGCAAAACAGAATGATTGGCTTTTTGTTGCAATTGGAGCGTTTCTTTAATGCTATGTTGCGTGGTAATTACACACAAAAACTGGCATCAGAACTGCCGTTTGATGAAACGCAATCTGTTGAAAAGTCTGCTAATCATTTACAGAGTTATCTTGCAGAATTAATTACCAAACTTGAAGTACAGGCAAGAGATGTCACCGATGCAAGTCAAGCGATGCAAGCTATTTCGCAGGCAACGCTGGATTTGACCGTACAGCAGCAAAGCTCAACGGATCATGTTGCTACTGCTGTTACAGAGCTCTCTTATTCATTCAAAGAAGTGGCGAATAATGCCTCTAAAGCCTCAAACTCAGCCACTGAGGCAAACAAAACAACATTACAAGCAAGACAAACGCTGGGTGTGGCCACACAGGCTAGTGAGAAGTTGGCTGCGGACTTAATGGAAGTCGAAAATGTCATGGGACGTCTGGAGCAGGACGGTAAAAATATTGGTGCTGTATTAGAAGTGATCCAAGGCGTCGCCGAACAAACAAATTTACTGGCCTTGAATGCGGCGATTGAGGCCGCCCGTGCCGGTGAACATGGTCGCGGTTTTGCTGTCGTGGCAGATGAGGTCAGACAATTAGCATCGCGTACTACCCAGTCTACGGAAGAAATTCGCACAATCATCGAACAGCTTCGAACCTCCGGTACTGAGGCAACTGAGATTGTGACAAGGCAGAGCTTAGCGGCAAAAGACTGTGCTAAACAAACGGCCGATGCCGGTTTGGCGATTGAGCCTGTAGTGGTCTCCATGGATACCATCACACAGATGAATGCGGCGATTGCAGCGGCAACCCAAGAGCAAACATCAACCGTGGATGAAATTGCCCGCAGCACCGAGCAGATTAAATTTGACTCAGAGCGAGTGAACCAACAGATTGCCGATATCAGTCTTGCAGGTGACGGTTTAACCTCTATCAGCCAAACCTTGGAGCAACTGGTAAGAAGGCTGAAAGCAGAAAAAGACTAATTGAGAGCTAATTTTTTAAGTCTGCAAAGGCATCAATTGCGGTTTGTCTGGCAGGTTTGTAGTCGATAATGGGCATTGGGTAGCCGGTTTCTGTTCTTAATAGATCCGACGGGTTATGAATCTGCTTGCCAGAAAGTTTTTTTAGTTCAGGTACAAAGCGGCGAATAAACTCACCATCCGGATCAAAACGTTCTGACTGACGCGTCGGATTAAACACTCGAAAATAGGGCGCGGCATCAACACCCGTAGACGCACTCCACTGCCAGCCACCATTGTTAGCGGCAAATTCACCATCCAGCAAATGTTGCATAAAGAACTGCTCACCACGACGCCAGTCGATAAGCAGAAGTTTGGTGAGAAAACTGGCGGTAATCATACGTAGGCGATTGTGCATCCAGCCAGTTTGTTGAAGCTGGCGCATCGCTGCATCAACAATAGGAAACCCTGTTCTCCCCTCACACCAAGCGTGAAAACCGGCTTCATCATCACGCCAAACCACATTATCTGTTTCCGGTTTAAATGGTTTTTCCATACTTAGACGAGGAAAATGGAGTAGCAGTTGGCGATAGAAATCGCGCCAGGCCAGCTCACGTAGCCAGTCATTATCCTGCCAATGTAAACCTTGCTCGCTACAGTGGTACTGGAGACTGGCAAGTAGGCGACGCGGTCCAATGCGACCAATCGACAGGTAAGGAGATAGAGTACTGGTGCCGGACTCAGCAGGAATGTCGCGGTATTTTGCATAGGCTTTGATTTTATTGCGGCAGAACTGGCTCAGTTTTTTTAGTACGCTTGCTTCATCAGCAGGCCAGAGATCATCGCGATAATCGCCTGACCATTCTGGCTTAAGCAAGTCCACAGCAATAACTTCGCCTTGTTTGTCTGGAGCAGGATAAGGCGGCTTTTGGGTCTCTTGTAAAACTTGTAACCAACGACGGTAATAAGGGGTAAAAACTTTAAAGGGCTCGTTCTGTTGCGTCAGAACGGGTACGGTGACAATTAGGTCAGCATCAAGCGCATGGCAGTTCACGCCAAAACCTTCCAGCACGTCTATAACAGCATCATCACGGCGTCGCTCATCAAGCGGTGTTTCTTGATTAAACCAGATATCTGTTATGTTTTTTTGCTGGCAAAACGTTTTCAATAATTCGGGTATGTTCGCAAACCAATCTGTTTCCAAAATGCTGAACGGTACGCCTAGCTTGGCAAGTTGTTGGTTTATATCCTCAATGCTGGCGGCTTTTAGCCCTTGCTTGGCAGCTGATTCATCATGTTGTTGCCATTGCTTGGGCGTTGCAATAAAAACAAGGTGCAAATCGCCCTGTTGTTGGGCTTGCGAAATGGCAGGGTTGTCGTCCAGTCGTAAATCATTTCTGAGCCAGACCAGTTGCGTCGGATTCATGCCTGTTCCTTTCTATTATCTTTATCCAAATGTGAAAATAGCCACGTGGCACGCTCACGGATGTGTTGTTGTTCGGTTTCAGCTTTATTGAACCAGTTCCTGACTTGCATGCCCAGTCTTGGGTTTTTAGCCAACCAGACTTGGTTCTGATCGATAAAATGCCAATACAAGGTGGTAAACGGGCAGGCATCTTGGCCTGAGGCCTGTTTGGGTTTATATGCACAGTGCTGACAATAATTCGACATTCGATCAATATAGGCGCCGCTGGCAATATAGGGTTTTGATCCGACAATGCCACCATCGGCATACTGGCTCATACCTATGGTGTTGGGTATTTCGACCCAGGCGACGGCATCGACATACATGCCCAGATACCAACGATGAATCGCATCAGGCTTAACGCCCCACAACAACGAGAATAATCCCGTCACCATCAACCGTTGAATATGATGGCCGTAGCCATGCTCCAGGACCTGAGAAATAGAATGATGCATGCATTGCATATCTGTCTCAGCATGCCAGTAGAAGCTGGGCAAGGTTCTTTGATGATCTAATGCGTTATAGTCGAGCCAGTGTTCACGATAGCTCCAGTAAAGCCCGCGAATATACTCGCGCCAGCCCAAAACTTGCCGGATAAAACCCTCAACAGCATTTAAAGGGGCATTGTTCTCATAATAAGCCTGCTCTGCCTTGTTGATGACTTCCAGTGGATTTAGCAACTTCAGGTTAAGGCTACTTGAGAGGCAGGCATGAAACAGGAACGGTTGCTCTGTCCACATCGCATCTTGATAGTCACCAAAGGAGGGCAGGCGGTATTTAATAAACGCATCTAGTTGCTGCAAGGCCTGCTTGCGCGTTACGGGCCAGTTGAAGTCATCAAGACTGCCAGGTAGTTCGGCACAGAATGTTTCCACATCCTGAATAACGTGTTGTGTTATCGCATCATGCTTGAAGCGGTTGGTAGAACTTGGTAGTTGCGGCCCTTTTTTATTGAAGCTGCGACGGTTGTCTTTATCAAAATTCCACTGGCCACCAATCGGCGATTGGTTGTCGTCCATCAGGATCTGACGGTCTTTCCTAAGATGGCGATACCAGTGCTCCATCCGCGGTTGTTTGCGTTCATTCAGCCACTGCTGAAACTCGCCTTGCCGAGTTATAAAGTGTTGGTCGGCGAGCCACTCAATACTGAGGTTATATTGCGAAAAAAAGCTTTCTAATCTTGTGACTACGGTCATATCACCGGCCAGCACGCAGCGCACTCGACCGACATTGTTATTTTTCAGCGTAGCTTCGAGTGCCGACTCAAAACTCGCTTGTTCATCGGAAAGTGTTGTGTAGTTGAGTTGATAACCTTTGCTTTTAATGTCCTCAGCAAAATGGCGCATGGCAGACAGAAATAGCGTTGTACGCTGTTTGCTCGATGGTATTTGTGACGACTCTTGTTTGACCTCAGCCATCCAAAAAAGATCATGCTGTTTATCGGCATCCTTCCAGATAAGGCTGTCCCAGTTGAGTTGATCACCGAGAATAAGGTTGAGTGTTAGAGACATTAAAGGCTACTAAGCAGTAAGGAAAACGCGGCGACCAGAGAGAGTTGTCCGCGTAACTTTAAAAAATCTCTGTTCACACGCTGCTTTAGCAAAAACCATTCATACAACCAAAGCAGGACAAACGATAAAGCCGCTGGAATCAACCAGTCATAGCCCGGCATCAGTAACCATAGCCAAGCCCACAGCATGCAACTAATAGAAACTAGACTGACATGGGGTGCTAACCTGAGTTGTAAGCTACAGCCCCAAAGAATGCCACCTAAAAAACTAAAAATCAGCGCCGCATAACTGAGCAGAACGAAATGAGCATGCTGGATATCTGCCAATGACGCCAGACTCAAAACGATAAAGGGGATTAAACCCGCATAGCCCAAATAACGATGCCATGACGTCATGATGCATGCTCCAATTGTTCAATAGAAATAGGTTTGATCCGTAAATGATGGTGTTTTTGTGGCGAGGGGGTGAGTAAAAAACGCAGCAAGATTTTGTAAGCATCCAGATCAAATGATATGGGTGTATGTTGACGGCGAGATAAGGTGGCCAGGCATTCTTCGTTATCTATTACCTGACCCAAATAACACCACTGATCGATGAGATGAAAAATTACATCGTCCCAGTCATCATGAACAGGATGTTCTTCCACCACAATAGGCCCAGACCATGGCCATTGTTGATTCTTTAATTGTGCTAAAGCGAGTTGTAGTCGAAGGTTGTAAGTTTCTGCTGACTCATCCCCACAACACGCACCGCGACATTTTTTTAACTGGTAGCCGAAGCAGGCACCACGCTGACTTTTTTCAATACCACACAACTTTTGACAAAGACGGTGTGTGTCGATGAGTTCCAGCATTTTTTTTTCAGCCTGTTTGCGACTTCTGAACAGCCCGTAGCGTTGTGTAATCGTGTTGATTTCGGTCATATCAGCGACCTCGGTTTTGAGGTGATGATAGCCTTGTTTATCTGTCGACAGGGTAAGTTGATACAGTTTTTTTGTTTTAGTCTGGCGGCGGTTAAAGCGCGGTGAGTAGAGCTTTATTTCAGTATTCTCAAGCAGTTGTGCGCCGAAGTCTGACGGGGTTTGTTGGAACGTAATATGATGCAATTGCTGACTGATATCTAATTCTTTGCCGTGTTGGTGATCCTGACCAAAATGACTGAGTACTCGCTCACGGATATTGACTGACTTGCCAATGTAGAGCAGACCACCGTTGGCATCATAAAATCGATAAATACCTGCTGCCTCTGGCAAAAGGTCGATATCAGACTGACTGACATGACTAGGTATGCTCGGACGTTTTAATTGTTGCTTACAGGCAAAGCGGATTGTTGTTGCAGGGAGCTGTGCTGAAATGTGTTCAAAAAAAGCTAATAGAACTTCTGTGTCAGCCATGGCTCGGTGACGATTATCGATAGTCAGCCCCAGTCGTTCGATAATACGATCAAGACCATGAGAACGATGTTCAGGGAAGAGCTGACGACTGAGTTTGACAGAGCATAGGGTCTTGTTGCCGAGCGTGTACCCACAGCGTTGAAATGACTGGCGCAGAAAACTGTAATCGAAGCGTGCATTGTGCGCGACGATGACTTTTCCATCCAAATAAGCAAAAAGCTCATCCGCGATTTCATCGAATGTTGGCGCATCAGCCACTGTGGCATCAGTGATACCTGTCAATCGAGTAATCCACGGCGGGATCGGGCGAAGCGGGTTGAGTAATGTTTGCCAGCGTTTGACTACATGACCATCCTCGACTTCGATCAAAGCGATTTCAGTCAATCTATCTCGGCTGGCGCGACCACCGGTGGTCTCGCAATCGAGGATGACCATTGATGAGGGGAATGCAGACAAGTCAGTCATGCTGGCTGCGTTCTTTGCTGCGTCGACAGCGTTGAGAGCAAAATTTAACCTGCTGCCAGTCACGTAGCCATTTTTTGCGCCACGTAAATAACCGCTGACAGTTAACGCAGGTTTTTTCCGGTAAATAAGGTTTGCTATGACTCATTGCACTGTTCACGAATTTTTCGGGAACAGTGACTAATAAGTCGTGAAAGCGGTGTGAACGTTATTTACTCAGCTTCAGGCAGCTTAATAAATAATTCGCGGTAATGTTCCAGCTCACGAATCGAATCTTTGACATCGTCCATGGCCAAGTGCGAGGCACTTTTTTTGAAGCTTTTCTCAACTTTAGGCGCCCAGCGTCTGGCTAGTTCTTTCAGACTACTGACATCAAGATTGCGATAGTGGAAAAAAGCCTCCAGCTCAGGCATGCAGCGCGCTAAAAAACGACGATCCTGACAAATGCTGTTGCCGCACATAGGTGATACGCCTGCAGGTACATATTTCCTCAAAAACTCGATTGTTTTTTGTTCTGCTTCGGCTTCTGTGACGGTACTGTCCTTAACACGTTGTGTCAGTCCCGATTTGCCATGCTGGCGGGTGTTCCATTCATCCATGCTGTCTAAGATAGCATCTTGCTGGTGAATGGCGAAAATAGGGCCTTCTGCCAGTACATTTAATTTAGCGTCAGTGACAATCGTGGCGATTTCGATAATATAATCGTTGTTAGTGTCGAGACCGGTCATTTCCAGGTCAATCCAGATCAGGTTATTTTTACTTTTGGCCATGGTCTCCGTCTTTATTGTTGTGAGTCGAGTGAACTAACTTGCCAGAGATTGTATCAAAGGCTACTCTGCATGACATTTTATAAAGATACAAACTGGGCTTAACGGAATGAATGAATTTACTTGGATATTTATCGCAGCTGTGGTGTTGATGACAGCCGTGGAGTTATGGCTGTCCTTACGACAAGGGCGCTATGTGCAAGCTCACCGAGATGAAGTACCTGCTGCATTTAAGGATCAAATTAGTCTGGCAGCGCATCAAAAAGCGGCTGACTACACGGCAGCGAAAGGGAAATATAATCGCAGTGAGAGCGTTTACGGCATGGTCATTTTATTGCTGTGGACGTTGGGTGGCGGACTGGCCTTGTTATCCGGTATCTGGTCTCAGTTCGAGTTAGGTCCGATGATCGGCGGTATCGCGTTTTTCCTGAGTTTTCTGGTGATTGGCTCAGTGATTGAACTGCCATTTTCCTATTACAAAACGTTTGTTTTGGAAGATAAATTTGGCTTTAATCGCAATACGCCAGGCTTATTTATCGCTGACTTTTTCAAACAAACCCTACTTACTCTAGTCATGGGCGGCATCTTAATCTGGGTTGCTCTGTGGATGATGGGTAGTGCTGGTGACTACTGGTGGTTATATCTGTGGGCTGCCTGGATGGCATTCGCATTATTTATGATGTGGGCTTACCCAGCCTTTATTGCACCTTTATTCAATAACTTTACGCCACTTGAAGACGCCAACCTGCAAAAGCGCGTGGAAGATTTATTAGCGCGTTGCGGCTTTAAGAGTCAGGGTATTTTTGTGATGGACGGATCTCGTCGAAGCGGTCATGGCAATGCTTACTTTACTGGTCTGGGTAGTAATAAGCGTATTGTTTTCTTTGATACCTTGCTTAACACCCTCAATGAAGATCAGATTGAAGCTGTGTTAGCGCATGAGTTAGGTCATTTCCGTCGTAAGCATGTGGTGAAAAATATGTTTGTGATGGCGGGACTAAGTTTACTGGGGCTTGCTCTGTTGGGCTGGGCGTCTGGTGAGGCTTGGTTTTATGAGGGGCTGGGTGTGAGCACGCAATCCAACGCGATGGCATTGGCGTTGTTTATGTTGGTGATCCCTGTGTTCTTGTTCTTCTTGCATCCACTGATGACCTCGTTATCACGCAAGTATGAATATGAAGCGGATGATTATGCGGCTTCTGTTTCAAATGCTGATGATTTAATTGCAGCACTGGTCGCCCTGTATCAAGAAAACGCCAGCACCTTAACGCCGGATCCCTTGGTGTCAGCAGTTTATGACTCGCATCCCCCAGCTGCCATGCGTATTGCACACCTGCAGACGAATACTGCCTGATATGCGGTTTATGCTGCTGTTGTTGGGAATGATGGCCTGCGCCGCTGTATCGGCGCAGGGCAAAGCCCTACATGATGCAGCCTGTCTGCAATGCCATGGATCGTTGAGCGGCGGTAATGCTTACCAGTTGTATCAACGGTCGGATCGTAAGGTTAAAACACCGGAAGGATTAACAAAGCGTGTGAAAAGCTGTGCGCTAGCGGCTGATGTTAGCTGGAATGAAGCTCAGCGTGAGGCTGTTGTGCGTTATCTTAGTGACAATTTTTATCGGTTCTAATTGAAGTTTACGCGGTTCCGTCCATCGGCTTTGGATTTATAAAGCGCCTTGTCTGCTCGCTCCAGCAAGGTCAGTGGCGTGTCACCCAACTGCAATGCGCTAATACCAACTGAAACGGTTATCTGACCGATCGATTCTTCACTGCCTTTTTTCTTCAATCTGCTTGAAGCAAACTGTTGGCGAATGGATTCAGCCATCAGGAAACTTTCTTCCAGGTTACTGTGCAAGAAAATCATTGCCATTTCTTCACCACCATAACGGGCGGCAATGTGAATATCATCTCGATGGTCATTGAGTAAGGTAGCAAAGTATTGCAACACTTTATCGCCCAATACATGACCAAAAGTATCATTCAGACGTTTGAAATTATCGATATCAAATAATGCCAGTGACAAAACCATATCACCCTGAGAGCACAGGTTTTGTAATTCGCGGTTAAAGGCGCCGCGGTTTAAAAGTCCCGTCAGGCCATCTGTGCGTGCCGTCTGTTTGACCGCTTCAAGTTCGTCACGCAGTTTGATAATTTCTTCTGTAGAGCGCATCAGTTCTGTTTTGAGTTCAGTACTGCTTGATGTGAGCTGTTGCGTGTTAAGTAAAATCTGACTGACTAAGGTCTTCAGCTCTTGCACATCATCACAGTTTTCCAGATCTGTCTGACTTTGTGTCAAGCCACTAGTACATTGCGTTGCAGTTGCTTCAACGCGATTGATATTTTCCAGTGTATTATCGACGACTAGCTTGAGGCCGCTGTTGGTTTTATCAATCCGTTCTGGCATGCCCATCAGCACATACTTTTCGTAGAGGTATTGCGTTACTTCAGCGGTGATAGGCTCTTTTTTGCTCAGCCGGGTGTCAATGGCACTGGTCAGTGCTTCGTTATCACCTGAAACATATTCATACCAAACGGCATAGTTGACTGGATTAACGGGCGTTTTGAACTGATTGACAAAGGGCAGTGTACGTCGAAGGTGCTCGGAGGCTTGTTGAAATTCATCATCATAAATCGGGGGGAACGACGACGATTTAGTCACTTATCAGCTCACATTTATTGACATTTATTAACGCAAGAATTACTGAATTTTGTAGTAATATCAAGCTCTCCGAGCTTTATTAGAACGCCAAACCAGTAATAGGGCAAGTATCACCGTGATGATTGGAATGGCGTGAATCATCGTTTTGCTGGCGATTGCGGCGGAAGCGGCCAAAAACGTAATGATAAGAAAACCAATCATGACCAAGTTCTGAACCCAGTTGTTGCCAGCCAGAATCGTACCTATTTGCGCTATCGGCGCATGCAATTGAATCAATGCGTTGAGGGGAATGATAAAGAGTCCGCCAAACAGACCAAACCCCATTATCGTGAAAGCAAAGCTTACCGTCGTAGTCAGGTGGGGTAAAACAAACAGCACGCAACACATGCCTATCGCACCAAACGGGATCAAGACCGTTTTGATATGACCTTGCGAACTGGAACCAGCAATAAATGAACCGATGATAATGCCAACACCTGAACAGGCCAATAGGCCTTGGATAATGATAGTGTTGTCTTCTGCCAAGGCAATTTTGGCAAATGCAGGAAAGGTGGCGAGAAAGGTTTGAGAGATTCCCCAAAACATGGATAAGCCAAGAATGGCATACCAGATAATGGGATTGTGACGGATGCGGTGCCAGTTCTCATGCAAAGTCCAACCTCGCAAATAGCCTTGCCAATTAAATTGGGTGGATTCTTGTTCTGTGGCGGAGAGAGGTAAGCGACAAGCTAGAAGAAATTCGATGCAAGATAACAAAACCAGCAACCAACCAATAACAGCGATATGCTCAATGAGTTGCGATTCATTGTTGTACACCTGTCCGGCTAAAGTCAGTTCAAACAAGATGGTGAAAACAAAAATACCACTCAGGATGGCGATAATGGTGGTGGCCTGCATGAAACCATTGGCCGGTGATAATTTGTCGTTGCCTGCCAATTCACGAATATAGCCATACTTAGCAGGCGAATAGATAGCGCTTTGCGCAGCGAGGACTAAGGTCATGGCGAAAGCAAACAAAAACCAGCCTTGATAATAAGCGAGCGTAATCAGCAGTGTGATGATAATGGCCGAAAAGGCGGTATAGCGCATGATTCGCGGCTTGGCAAAACGATCTGATAAAAAGCCTGCGGGGGTAAACAGTAATATGAACGGCAACAGAATGAGACTATTGATGACGGCGGTCAACGCGACTTGGGCTGCATCATCATAAACTTTAAAAATCGTATTCTGAATCAAAATTTTATGACCCAGATCGACCATGGCATTAATAAAAGCAACCGCTAAAAAACTCATAAAGCCCGGCAGTTTTGCCGTGGCCAACAGGCTGGATGATTTCACGCTAAATTAAGAGTCCTGTAATCTGACCGCCAAAACGTCACAGTGGGCGTGGTGCAATACCGCATTGGCGGTTGAACCCAACAGTAACTTGATGCCCTGGCGACCATGGGAACCGACAACAATCAAGTCAACATCGTTATCATCAGCAATTCTGACAATGTCATGACCTGGGCTGCCACATTCGATCCACTGCTGTGAGGCTGGCACGGCAAGCGTGTCTGCTAATTTGGCGAGTTGATTTTTACCTGCATTTAGCAATGCGTCGCGCATATCAATATCAACGCTGATCATCGGCTCATAAGCAAAGTCGGTGAGGGGGAAGTCTTCCACAATGTGACAGATACTGAGTTTCGCCTGATAACGCTCAGCGAGCTGTTGTGCTTTGTTACAGATTTCGTCGCTATGACTGGAAAAGTCGGCGGCGATCAGAATATGTTGATAGTCCTTGCTCATACGCTATTCTCCCATCAAAAAAGGGGCAGCTGTCTGCCCCTTCATTGTACGACTAATTTGTTAGTCGTTGTCTAGGAAACGCTCTGCATCCAGCGCCGCCATACAGCCGGCACCAGCTGAGGTAACCGCCTGACGATAAATAGGATCTGACACATCACCCGCCGCGAATACACCCGGAATACTGGTTTCCGTACCTTTCTTCAGAATGATGTAGTCGTGCTCCATTTCCAATTGACCTTTGAAAATACCGGTGTTGGGTTGATGACCGATGGCAATAAAGACACCTTGCACGTCGACATCCTGCGTGCTGTCGTCTTTTGTGCTTTTAACACGAATACCAGTCACACCGGCGTCATCGCCTAAGACTTCATCCAAAGTGTGATCCCACAGAATTTCTACATTGCCCTCCTCGGCTTTTTTCAACAATTTATTGCTGAGAATCTTTTCTGAGCGGAATGAATCGCGGCGGTGAATAACGGTGACTTTAGATGCGATATTAGACAGATACAGTGCTTCCTCCACCGCAGTATTACCACCACCGACAACCGCAACGGGTTGGCCTTTGTAGAAAAAGCCATCACAGGTTGCGCAGGCAGACACGCCGCGACCCTTAAAGGCTTCTTCAGACTCCATGCCCAGGTATTTAGCAGAAGCACCCGTTGCGATAATTAACGCGTCGGCGGTGTACTCGCCGGCGTCACCAATCAGCTTAAACGGACGCTGACTCAAGTCTGTGGTGTGGATATGATCGAAAACAATCTCGGTGCCGAAGCGTTCCGCATGTTTTTGCATGCGCACCATTAACTCGGGGCCTTGTACGCCCTGATCGTCACCTGGCCAGTTATCTACATCAGTCGTGGTGGTTAACTGGCCTCCTTGCTCAATACCAGTAACCAGTACAGGCTCTAATGCCTGTCTCTTATACACATCTCCGAGCCCACGAGACCGAGGCTGATCT
>OJCB01000548.1_pt1 | contig 13886 bp, 9 predicted proteins | sample 1591501 | NCBI WGS metagenome assembly OJCB01 (sample SAMN05416813, study PRJEB24817) | seawater metagenome | isolation source: Sea water | place: Canada:Atlantic | collected 2013-07 | reverse complement strand
ACCAATCTGACAGGAACGCTGCCTGATGGTCATACACCAGATTTGACAATAACTCGCTCTCGACTCTTCCAAACGTATAACAGCATCACACGTGGCAACCTGAGCTACTCTGCTAGCCATAGAGGTTATGTTCCGAGCGACAGGTTTGACTTCCAGTTCAGCATCGGTGATCTGGGCGAGTACCTGTCGCTTATGACCCAACACGATACTCTGAACCCATCTTTTTCAGGCATCAAAGATCTACCTGCACCAACAGAGGCAATCTCGGTTCCCCATAGGGCTGTTTCGCCTTCGGTTGTCAGGCAAGTGGTTGTTGCAACGCAACAAAGATCAAGGCTGGAGTTAGTTTATCGGTCACATTCAAGCCCGGATGGGGAAGATCGCATTATTGCACCTCACACTTTGGTCTATTCAGGACTACGCTGGCATGCTCGTGCATGGTGCGAGAAGCATAAAAACTTTCGGGATTTTGTGCTCACACGTATTGAACCCGGTGCCGAAGTGATCGGTGAAGCCCTACCGGAGGCTGATCCAGCATTGGATGAAAACTGGAATCGCCAGATTGACCTTAGGTTAATTCCCAATCCGGAACTAAGTGAAGCGCAACAGCGAATGGTGGCTTTGGACTATGGTATGGGTGATGAGCGATACCTGAATGTCCGTGTAAGGGCGGCCATGGTGCATTACCTGATGCTCTCGTTGAATGTGTTCTTGGGCAGGGAAAGGTTTAAGCCGGAGGAGCAGCCTTTGGTTGTAGCGAATCCGGAAGAGATTGAACCGTTTGTATTTGGTTAGTGAGTTGGGGTGGCAAGTGATTCTCAAGTCACTGAAAACTATAAACTTAGAGAATTTATCAAACTTTATTGCTCCCCATTGCCAGAGAGAATCTCTCTGTTGGGCCGTAAAGTATCAAACTTTAGAAATCGCTCGGCCTCAAAATGCGCGAAAATGAGGCCGGTTTTTATCAAACATTATTGTTCACTGACACTCGATCACAGAATAAACGTTTTCTTGTATTTCACGATAATGATAATTATTATTATTATCGTGAATAAACAAGGAGAACGTGATGGAATTCCTGTGTCCCAATCACCGCCAACAGTTCGCGGACCTGCCGCTGGAAGAACGCAAAGACCTCTGGCTGTTCTGGATGGAGAATGCCCACGACTGCAGTGAGCAGGGGCAGTGGCGGGATGTTATCTCGCTGGCTGGCAGCGCCTTCGATCTTGCTTGCCTGCACGGGCCGCGGGATGAATCCTGCATGCACATCGAACTGACTCTCTCAGCCATACTGGTCTCCCGGGCCCTTTCCGATCGCGGTGAGCGGGCCGGTATGGACGCGGTGATTCTCCGGGCACTGGAGAGCCTTCAGCACCCGGACCATGCCGCCCCCATCGACGGTTGCTGTGATATCCACGACTGCGTTTCTGTGCTTATAGATCCTTCACGGCACGCAGACTTTTTTGCTGACTACCTGAACTGGCCCTCCTTACCTTTCGTTCCACCAAAACGGGCAACTATGGTACGGACGCTCCATTGACCTCGTAACCGGACAACAGAGGCACAGTTAGCAGACCAGGTTGGATAGGCGTGGAGTGGGCAGGTTGCACACATTCAGTCAGGCAGATTTCGAACGTTTCGGGCAGCTTTACGACATAGAATTTCGGTTTCCGGCCATCCAGGGCGACACCGGAAGTGATGACCGTATCGTTGCCCGGGGTGAGATTGCCGAGTACAGCCTGGCTTCGGGTTTTCGGTTTACGTTTTCTTCGCTTCAGGTGCTCCAGGCGTATGAATCAGTCTCTTCTGGTCATGCGCCGTTGCTTGTGCTGGTCGTTCTGGATGGCACCGTTGAGCTTACCCTCGGGTCGGTCGAACACGTTCTGTCACCGGGTAATGCTGTCAGCATGCAACTGCACCCGGACTATCCGTTACGGGCGCACCAGCCTGAGCAAGAGCATCTGCAAATTGTGGCACTCGCTTTCGACCCACGCGGCGCAACATTGGACCACGTCTCCTCCAGCTTACAAGACCTGACCATTCTTCCCAGGGTTCCCCTGCGTCAATGGAGTGTGCCCCACCCGTTCGAGGAGTTGCTGCGGACCCATGCACGCCTCACGATGACCGTCGCCCAGAAAAGCCTGGTTTTGGAGGGCCTCGCGCTGCAGCTTGCCGGATTGGGTCTGGCAGGCGACGAGCATGAATCCCCGGATGCTCCGGTGGTTCCGGTCCAGCAACGTCAGCGACTTGAGCTCGTAAGGCAGCATCTGGAGTTCACCCCGGACCATGACCACACCCTAAAGGACCTCGCACAGATGGCTGCCATGAGCCCAAGCGGCTTGCGAGCGAAATTCCGGGCGATGTACGGCGTGCCGGTGTTCGACTATCTCAGAAAATGCCGACTTCGGTTGGCAAAACATTATCTGGAGCAAGGCTTCAGTGTTGAACAGAGCGCGAACAGGGTGGGTTACACCCACGCGACCAATTTTTCGACGGCGTTTCGCCGAGAGTTCGGCTTTTCTCCCCGACAACGGGCGGCCAATCACAAGAAATAGCATTGCGCACAGGTTTTTTGGCTTCTGGAATACCAAAGCTCGGGTCTAAACGACAATAATTCGCATTACACTTAAACTTGTAAAGCGCGTTGTTTGGAGCTGATCAATGAATTCGTTACGTGATAATCGCCAGTACTTACTCCCGTCCGGCCTGGCCGTGGCCATAGCCGGGGTTCTGGCAAGCCCGATAGTGTACGCGCAGGAAGCGAATATTACCGAGCTGGATGCCATTGAAGTATCGGCAGATGCCGCCGAACCGAGCGGCACCGCACCGAGTGATGGCTACACCGCAGAGGCGACCGTTACCGGCACGAAAACAACCACCAACGTGGTTGAAACGCCCCAGTCCATTTCCACAGTCACAGCGGATCAGATCGAGGACCAGAACGCGGCCAACCTGGGCGAAGTTCTGCGTTATACAGCCGGCGCCCGAGGCGAGACCTTTGGTTTCGAGCCGCGCACCACGTTTCTGAGAATACGCGGCTTCGATGTGGCCACCAGTGGCTTGTTTCGTGACAACCTGAAACTGGCGAACCCCGGGTTTGCCGCCGGTTACAGCCTGGAGCCCTATGGCGCCGAGCGCATTGATGTGCTCAAGGGGCCTTCTTCCGTTCTGTACGGACAAGCGGGCCCGGGTGGGTTGGTGAACTATGTGTCCAAACGTCCTACTTTCGACACCCGTCGAGAAGTGCGCGTTGAGGCTGGTACCAACGATCTGGTCCAGGGTCAGTTTGATATCAGTGGGGCGGTGAACGACAGTGATACCCTCGCGGTTCGCCTGGTAGGCCTGGTTCGCGACAGCGAAACCCAGGTGGATTTCGTCAACGACGACCGAAAGTACCTGGCCCCCAGCCTGACCTGGCAGCCCACGGACGCCACCCGACTGACGGTATTGGCGCACTGGCAGTACGACGATACCCAGCCATCTCAACGTTACCCGTTGCAGGGCACGTTGGAGCCAAACCCAAATGGCCCGATTCCTGACAACCGGTTTACCGGCGAGCCAGGGTACGATGCCTATGAGCGTCGCGAGAGTGCCATCGGCTACGAGTTTGAGCACCGCATCAATGACCAGATAGTTCTGCGTCAGAATGTCCGGGACTACCGTAACGATATTGACGACCAGACCATCTACACCACCGGCTTGCTGGCGGATCAGAGAACCATTACCCGGTCGCGCTTTGAAAGTTTCGGTCGCATTGACGGACTGGTCATGGATAACCAGCTGCAGTTGACTGCCCAGACGGGCTCGGCAGAACATACCGTTTTGGTCGGCCTCGACCATCAGGATATCGATGTGTCATCCCGGCAGTTCTTTGGGGCCGCCAGTAACCTGGACATCTATGATCCTGTCTATGGGGCGCCTGTCCCTGATGCCCCGTTGTTTAAAGACGAGGACGGACAACTCAAACAGACCGGCATTTACCTTCAGGATCAGATCCGGGTAGACCGTTGGACGGTTTCCCTTGGCGGCCGGTATGACGTGGCCCGTTCCGAGACACTCAATAATCTCACCAGCGCCACAGCTAGCCGGGAAGACGAGGCCTTCACTGGTCGTGCCGGTGCCAGTTACCAGTTCGCGAATGGCTTTGCCCCCTATGTGAGCTACATGGAGTCGTTTCTCCCCACCACAGGTACCGATGCGGCAGGCAACCCGTTCGAGCCGGAAACCGCTCACCAATACGAGGTGGGCGTGAAGTACCAGCCCAACACGGACACACTGGTCACACTCGCCTGGTTCGACCTGACCCGGGAAGACTACTTGACCACCAACCCAACCAGTTTTGCCAATGAGCAGAAAGGCGAGGCCAACTCACGAGGGTTGGAGGTGGAAGCCCGCACCCGTCTGTTCCATGCGCTGGATGTGATCGCCAGCTATAGCTATACCGACGCCGAGATCACCAAAGCCAGCAATCCGGTGGAAGAGGGCGAGCCGCTGGAATACACACCGGAACATGAAGCGGCCTTGTGGGGAAAATACAGCTTCCGGGGCGGCATGCTGCATGGCCTGGGGCTGGGTGCCGGCGTGCGTTACATCGGCGAGAGTTTTGGCGCGGCATTCAACGCGGCCAATTCCGCCCTGGAAGTACCGGATGTAACCCTTGTAGATGCCGCTGTTACCTACGACATTGGCCAGGTGTCGCTAGGCCTGCATGCCCAGAACCTGCTGGACGAGAAATACGTGGCAACGGCTTTCGACAGCTCGGGCACCTACGGCACCCGCCGTGAAGTCACAGGTTCGGTTACTTACCGGTTCTGATTACATTATCCTCCCGGCGCAGGGACGCGCCGGCTCCGACAAATTTTCTCAATAGACCCCATCAGTGCCCTTCTCCCAGAACATTTGTGTATTTTTTTCACAAAGCGACCTCACAGCCACGCAAATCGGTTAAAATACGCGCGCTACATTTTTGTTGATCAAGTAATACTACGAAGATATCTGTGTTGATCAGCGCCCATTCCCCATTTGCTTGTTAGTAAGACCAAAATCGGTCTTCATTTTGTACCTTTGGCCCATACCCCGGTACGCAAATATCAAGGAGGATGCGGGCCTGCTGGCACATAATACCAATAACCCGTTTTCTCAGAAGATTTCCGTAATGCCCAATACCGTTATCTCCGGCTTTACCCACAACTTCCTTGGCAAGGCGCCCGTCTGGTACAAGCAGGTCATCCTGCTGTTTCTCATCGCCAACCCGATTGTCATGTGGACCCTGGGGCCGGGCACGGCCGGCTGGCTTCTGATTGCCGAATTTATCTTTACCCTGGCCATGGCACTGAAATGTTACCCGCTCCTTCCAGGTGGCCTGCTGGCAGTGGAGGCGTTGCTGATTGGCCTGACCACGCCGGATGCGGTCTATCTGGAAGTGCTCACCAACTTCCCGGTGATATTGCTACTGATGTTCATGGTGGCGGGCATCTACTTCATGAAGGAGCTGCTGCTGGTGACTTTCACCCAGATTCTGGTGGGTGTGCGTTCCAAGTCGGCGTTATCGTTGCTGTTTTGTAGCGCAGCAGCACTGCTTTCGGCCTTCCTCGATGCTCTGACGGTTACTGCGGTTATTATCAGCGTGGCGGTCGGGTTTTACGCGGTTTACCACAAGGTGGCCTCCGGCAAAGGCTACCAGCACAAGGATCACAACGCCGGCAGCGATGACGAAGTAATCGAGCTGCACCGTGAAGATCTGGAAAATTTCCGGGCGTTCTTGCGAAGCCTGTTGATGCATGGTGCTATCGGTACCGCCTTGGGCGGCGTTGCCACCATGGTGGGTGAGCCCCAGAATCTGTTGATTGCCAAAGTCGTGGGTTGGGACTTTGCCGGTTTCTTCCTGCACATGGCGCCAGTGAGTTTGCCGGTATTGGCGGCTGGTTTATTTACCTGCTGGGCCCTGGAGAAGCTGCGTTGGTTCGGCTACGGCGGGCGTTTGCCCAAGCCTGTGCGTCAGGTGCTGGAAGAGTTTGCGGAGAACGAGCGGACCAAGCGTACCAAGGCTGATCAGGCCGCGCTCTGGGTACAGGCCTTTGCGGCTGCAATTCTGGTGGTGGGCCTGGCTTTCCATCTCGCCGAGGTCGGCCTGATTGGCCTGCTGGTCATCATCCTGATTACCTCCTTCACCGGCGTTACCGACGAGCACCAGATTGGCAAGGCCTTCCAGGAATCCCTGCCGTTTACGTCGCTGCTGGTGGTGTTTTTCGCGGTGGTTGCGGTGATCCACGAACAGCACCTGTTCAAGCCGATTATTGATTACGTGCTGTCGCTTCCTGAAGCCCGTCAGCCTGGCATGTTCTTCATTGCCAACGGCGTGCTCTCAATGATCAGCGATAACGTCTTCGTAGCGACTGTGTATATCAGTGAAGTCAAACAGGCTCTGGATGCAGGGGCCATCAGCTACGAGCATTTCCAGAAGTTGGCAGTTGCCATCAACACCGGTACCAACCTTCCCAGCGTTGCGACTCCCAATGGCCAGGCGGCTTTCCTGTTCCTGCTGACGTCTGCCATAGCGCCGCTGGTTCGGTTGTCTTACGGCAAGATGGTGGTGATGGCGTTTCCCTACATGCTGGTAATGGGCGGTGTCGGTCTGTATATGGTTCTTAACTATATTTGACATTCTGTCCGGATTTTTGCGGGCGGTGTCAGTGCAGATCTTCCCGGGTCTGTTAATCTTTGGCTAAACAGTCCCGAACAATACGGATTCCATGCCCAGAAACTGCCCGGTCCATTCTTCCCGACTCACTGAAGTCATGCATTTGATTGTTGTCCGGCTTTGGATATTGCTGGCAGGTCTATTATTTACGTCCGCCGCCCTTGCCGCTTCGGAATCCGTGAACAAGACTCTGCGCATTGCCTATGTAGAGTTTCCCCCGATTACATACCAAGCCGAGAATGGCCAGGCTGAGGGATCTTTCATCGAAATAACCCGTAAAGTAGCCCGTGAGGCAGGGTTTGAGGCCGAGTTCCTTTATCTCCCGGTATCAAGGGCCTATTTATATCTAACCAACGGCAAGATTGACGCCTGGCCAGGAGTAACGAACATTCCTGCGCTGGATGGGGAAGTACTGGAAAGCTGGGCGAGCCCGCTGCCGGTTCAGCTCAGCGCCTGGTATCTGGAGCAAACCCCGCCAGTTGATCACTTCGACAGGCTCTTGGGAAAAACGGTCATTGTCATTGGCGGCTACACCTACGGTGGTCTGCTCTCATGGCTGGAGAGTGAGGGCTCGATTCGAGTTACCGAAGCGCCTAACCATCGCTCGGCTCTGGATATGCTCAAGCGCGGGCGCGGCGATTATTTGCTGGATTATCGACAACCGGTGATCGACACGCTCGAGATGCCCGCTGACAGCATGATTCGTGAGTCCGAGGTGCGCTCCAGGAACCTCGCCTGGCTGTTTTCGCTGGCTAATCCGCGGGCCGCGCTGCTACGGGATGCGTTTGACGACGCTTATATTCGTCTTGCAGAAAAGGGCGATGTCCCGCCACTGCGGAAGCTGAATGAAGGTTTTGTGGTTCCCGGTTTTCCGGAGCAATACCGCTAGCACACAGGCCGTCCTCAAGAGCCCTTCCGCAGCTGTATATCACCATACCAGGCCGTGGCCTTCTCCCCGGTGTTGTCCGAATCCGACATGATGGCAATGCCCACGACCGGTGGTGGTTCCTCGCCAAACGCTTCCCGATAGTCGGCCATGATATCCCGTTCCACCGTGACCCATTCGCCGACCTGTTCTGATCCGGAATTCACAGCAATCATCATGGTTTTCTCGGTGTACGGGTTGGGCACAATCTCGCCCTTCGGGAGAGTATTGGCCCAGATGTAGTTGAGGGCATTGCCCGGCAGGGACTCACCGAATAACACCTCGACGGTCTTGCGTTTGGCGCGCTCGAAAAACCCCGCCTTCTCGGGCTGGAACTCGAACGCCACATAGATTCTTGCCGGGTAATCGTCCCCGGACTTTTCCCGGGCATCGCCTTTTTCGAAAACATTCGAGACCTTCCAGCGCCATTGCAGAATCAGCGAATCGGTTGGCTCCAGCCTGACCCGTGCGATCAGTCCCGACGCACCGCCGTCCGTGGTCGCCCGCACGACCTGCTGACCGTCTTCGGTTGTCAGTTCATAGCGGCTGAGCTGATCGATCTTGGGAAATTCCAGGGGTTCCCAGCCATCGTTCAGGGACTGCATCTGGGAGAAGGGTGTCAATGTACTCTCTTGCGAACTGACCGGTGCAGACAGCAGCATGGAAATGAGGAGCGGGCCCCAGATTCTTTTGTATCCGACCTTCTCCATAGTGCCTCTCCTCTTGTCAGGGTGTTTCCGTTGCAGACAGATCTTTTACCGGAAAGTGCCTTGTCCTGAAAAGTGGACCTGTATATAGTGTTTCTATCCTTGGTCAAATACCAGATGTAGTGATCAGCGCGTAACCAACTCGGTCAACGTGTGATCATCTCAGCCATTCTGGTATCGGGAATCCGGTGAGACTCCGGAACTGACGCGCAGCGGTATTGGGGAACAAGCGTGGCATCAAGACACTGGCGAAAGCCGGGAAGTCGCCACACGAGGCCGAATCGAACGATTCACGCCCCTGAGTCCGAAGACCTGCCAGGGATGAAGGAGCCTTACGGCTCGCAACTGCACCTTCGCGACCCAGGGTGAGCAGACCGGTTATGCCCAGCCATTCCCATGGCGAGGTGTGCCCCTGCGTACGCGATGGTGAAAGGAACTCAACGCGTATTCAGGAGAACACTGCATGTCTGCCTCAGCCCTGGCCGAACCCCGGCCAACCTCGCACACGGACACCGAATCCCTTCAGGTCATCAAGCGCAACGGCACGCTTGTCGGCTTCGACCCCTCGAAGATCAGCATCGCCGTAACCAAAGCCTTCCTCGCAGTTGAGGGCGACACCGCCGCCGGTTCCGCGCGTATCAATGACGCGGTACACCGGGTGACCGACCAGGTTATCCAGGCGATTGGCCGTCGCCTGAAGGCTGGTGGCAAGGTACATATCGAAGACATCCAGGATCAGGTGGAACTGGCCCTGATGCGGGCCGAAGAACAGAAGGTGGCCCGCGCCTACGTCCTGTATCGGGAAGAGCATGCCCGCGAGCGCGCCCGCCATGCGCCGGTCGAGGCGCACCCCCATCTGACGGTGAAAAAGACCAGTGGCGAGATTGCTCCGCTGGACCTGGGCCTGATGAAACTGCAGGTGGAACAGGCCGCCACAGGGTTGGAGGGCATCGACGGTGATTCCCTGGTGGACGATGCCCTGACCAACCTGTACGACGGCATTGCCGAGGAAGACGTGCTGTCGGCCTTGATCATGACGGCCCGCAGCCGGATTGAGCGGGAGCCGGATTACAGTGCGGTCACCGCCCGTCTTCTGCTGGAACAGCTGCGTTTGGAGAATGCCGCCGCCCTGGGCCTGCCCATCAGTCTGCCATTGGCTGAGATTTATCCACAGGCACTGAGCGCCTTTGTCGAGGCGGGAATCCGGTACGAATTGCTGGATGACGCGCTGGCCGCCTTTGATCTGGAGCGCCTGGGTGCAGCCCTTCAGCCGGAACGGGATCTGCAGTTCGGCTTCCTCGGTCTGCAAACCCTGTACGACCGTTACTTCCTGCACTGGAACAAGGCCCGCCTGGAATTGCCTCAGGTATTTTTCATGCGCGTTGCCATGGGCCTGGCCCTGCGCGAAGACGACCCGAATGCCCGGGCCATCGAGTTCTACAACCTGTTGTCGTCGTTCGATTACATGGCGTCCACACCCACGCTGTTCAACAGCGGTACCCGCCATTCTCAGCTGTCGTCCTGTTACCTGACGACGGTGGGCGACGATCTTGAAGACATCTACGGCGCCATCCGCGATAACGCCATGCTGTCGAAATGGGCGGGCGGTCTGGGTAACGACTGGACGCCAGTCCGTGCGCTGGGCTCCCACATCAAAGGAACCAACGGCCAGAGCCAGGGCGTGGTGCCCTTCCTGAAAGTCGTCAACGACACCGCCGTGGCGGTGAACCAGGGCGGCAAACGCAAGGGCGCGGTGTGTGCCTACCTGGAAAGCTGGCATCTGGACATCGAGGAATTCCTGGAACTGCGTAAGAATACCGGCGACGAACGCCGCCGAACCCACGACATGAATACAGCCAACTGGGTGCCCGATCTGCTGATCGAGCGCATGCGCGAAGACCGTGACTGGACCCTTTTCTCTCCCAGCGATGCGCCGGATCTGCACGACCTGTACGGCAACGCCTTCCGTGAACGCTACGAGCATTACGAAGCCCTGGCAGAGCAGGGAAAAATCAAGCTGTTCAAGAAAATCCCGGCCAAGCAGCTCTGGCGCAAGATGCTCACCGTGCTGTTTGAAACCGGCCACCCCTGGATTACCTTCAAGGACCCTTGCAACCTGCGTTCTCCCCAACAGCACCGGGGCGTGGTGCACAGCTCTAACCTGTGCACAGAAATCACCCTGAATACCAGTGCCGACGAGATCGCCGTATGCAACCTCGGTTCCGTGAACCTGGCGGCCCATATTGCCAACGGCGAGCTGGACGTGCAGCGCCTGGAACAGACGGTAAACACCGCCGTGCGCATGCTCGATAACGTTATCGACATCAACTACTACGCCGTGCCCCAGGCCCGCAATTCCAACCTCAGGCATCGCCCGGTCGGTCTCGGCTTCATGGGTTTCCAGGACGCGCTCTATCAACTGGGCCTGCCATATTCCAGCCCGGAAGCGATTGAGTTCGCTGACCTTGCCATGGAGCAACTCAGCTACTTCGCCATCCGCGCCTCGGCTTCGCTGGCGGGTGAGCGAGGCGCCTATGAGAGCTATGAGGGCTCACTCTGGCAGCAGGGCATCCTGCCGATCGACTCCATCAACCTGCTCAAGGAAAACCGCCGGGAAGGGGACCTGTCCGTGAATACCAACGCCCGGCTGGACTGGTCTCCCGTACGCGAACTGATCGCAAAAAACGGCATGCGCAACAGCAACGTGATGGCGATCGCTCCGACTGCCACGATTTCCAACATCGTGGGTGTGTCCCAGTCCATCGAGCCGGCGTACCAGAACCTGTTCGTGAAATCGAACCTCTCCGGCGAGTTCACCGTGGTCAACCCCTCCCTGGTCCGAGACCTCAAGGCCGAAGGCCTGTGGGACAACGTGATGGTGAACGATCTCAAATACTTCGACGGCAGCGTGCAGCAGATCGACCGCATCCCCAACGAATTGAAAGCGCGATACGCCACTGCCTTTGAGATCGACGCAAGGTGGCTGGTGGAAGCCGCCGCCCGGCGCCAGAAATGGCTGGACCAGGCCCAGAGCCTGAACCTGTACATGGCCGAGCCCAGCGGCAAAAAGCTGGATGCCCTGTACCAGCTGGCCTGGGAACGTGGGCTGAAAACCACCTACTACCTGCGCTCCCTGGGTGCCACCGGCGCTGAAAAAACCGCTCCGGTTGCCGCGCCCCAGCCCCAGGTTTGCAGCATCGACGATCCCGACTGCGAAGCCTGTCAGTAACTGCTCACTTAACGATTTCGAGGCAAAACCATGCTTGATTGGGACGACGAACCAAAAACGGAATCCAAAGCGGCGCACCCCGGCGCCCCGGCACCGGTGAACGTGGACGAAAAACGCGTCATCAACGGCGAAACCGACATTAACCAGCTGGCACCGTTCAAGTACCCTTGGGCCTGGGAGTACTTCATGAACGCCAACAAAAACCACTGGACCCCCCTGGACGTGAACATGGCCCAGGACGTTCACGACTACCACCACCGGCTGACCGCGCCGGAAAAACATGTGTACGAGAACGTGTTGGCCTACCTCACCACTTCCGACATCCTCGCCATGCGCAACATCGGCCTGGCGGTGATGGAGAAGATGAGCGCGCCGGAGCTACAGATCTACCAGGCCCGGCAGGTATACGAGGAAGCCATGCACACCTGGGCCTACCAGCACTGCATCGAAACCCTCAACCTGGACCAGAGCGAGATCTACAACCGCTACCGCGTGGTACCCGCTATCAACGGCAAGATCCAGATTGCCAACCGCCGGCTGGATGCGGCCATGCGCCCGGACATGAACCTGCGTAACAAGGACGACCTGCAGGAATTCATCATGTCCTACCTGTTCTTCGCGGCCGTGTTCGAAGGCACCTGGTTCTACAACGGCTTCAGCCCCATCTTCGCCCTGCAGCGCCGGGGTCTGATGCGCGGCACCGGCGAGCAACTGCAATACATCCTGAGGGACGAGGCCATGCACTTCTCCTTTGGCTTGAAGGTGGTGAACCAGATCGTGGAGGAGGAGAACATCACCTTCGATCCGAAGGCCGTGCGCGAGATGTGGGACGAATCCGAAGCCGCCGAGAAGGCCTATGCAGATTACATCCTGCGGGACCCGATTCTCGGTTATTCGGCTGAGTATCACAGCGAACAATTCCGCTTTGTGGCCAACCGCCGTGCCCGCACCGTCGGCCTGGAAGAGCCGTTTCCGGGCGCAAAAAACGTCTCGCCCTGGTTAGACGAGCAGGCCACCCTGCGCAAGGAAAAGAACTTCTTTGAAACGCGGGTGATTGAATACCAGACCGGGGCTCAGTTGGAGTGGTGAGGGCTTACTGACCGCTAGCCGAGCGGACTGCGCACCCCTGCGAAACCTTGTCCGAGGACGTGGGTATAAATTTGGGTGGTTCGCAGATCCGCATGGCCCAGTAAATCCTGAACCGTGCGGATGTCGGTTCCCCTCTTCAGGAGTTCCGTGGCAAAGGTATGTCGAAAGGTGTGGCAGCCAGCGCGCTTACCAATGCCGGCTTCTTGTGCAGCCGCGCGCACAGCCCGCTGTACAGAGGATATATGGCGATGATGGCGAGCGACATTACCAAGATTATCCGTGCTGAGCGTGGGGGAGGGGAACATCCACTGCCATTCCAGCGATTTCCCGGCATTGGGGTATTTGCGGGCGAGAGCAAACGGAAGGCTTACCGGATGCAGGAATTCCTCATCTCGCCGTCTCCAGGCCTTGCGGATGGCGTCAACATGATCGTGCAACGGCCCAAGGAGCGTTGTGGGAAGAAGGGTCGTCCGGTCTTTGGCGCCTTTACCATCCCGCACCGTTAACACCTGCTGCTGAAAATCCAGGTCCTTGATGCGCAAGCGACAGGCCTCGGTAACCCGCAATCCCGAACCATAGAGCAGGGAAGCAATCAGCCTGTCGGTTTTACCAAGCCGGTCGATAATCTGCATGGCTTCCTCGTGCGTCAAAACCACGGGTAATTTCCGGGGTTTCTTTGAGCGAATAACTTCCCCAATCTCACCGAGCGGCTTATCCAGCACCTTGTCGTAGAGAAAAACGAGAGCATTCAGGGCCTGCGCCTGAGTGGCTGCCGCGACATTACGATGGACAGCGAGCCAGGTCAGAAACTCATTGACTTCGCGGGGCCCCATATCGCGAGGGTGCTTCATTTGCTGAAAACGAATGAAGTAACGGATCCAGTACCAGTAGGTTTTTTCGGTACGGATGCTGTAATGATTCACGCGGATAACCGCATGAACCTGGTCCCGTAAGCGAGGTTGTTTTCCCTTCATGCGTCCCGGCTCCCTGCCAATACTGTTTATTTATACAGTATTATTGGTAGCGTGGATCACAGATGTCAAATGATTACATGGAAAGCCAGTTTGTAGTGGGCTAACCTGTTGTTTTATAAATTTATGGGCACTGCGTACTGTGATCCAGAAGCCGCAATAACGAAGCGGTCAAATTTCTGCAATCATGAAGCGCTCTGTCTAATTGCTGTTAGATTTAAAAGAATCAGGAGAGTACGTTGCCAATTGAGCCGTCTGATTATGC
>OJCB01000547.1_pt1 | contig 13921 bp, 8 predicted proteins | sample 1591501 | NCBI WGS metagenome assembly OJCB01 (sample SAMN05416813, study PRJEB24817) | seawater metagenome | isolation source: Sea water | place: Canada:Atlantic | collected 2013-07 | reverse complement strand
TTTTTGGGAGTGATGATGAACACTGAGGCACAGAGGCACTGAGTTTTTTGGGAGTGATGATGAACACTGAGGCACAGAGGCACTGAGTTTTTTGGGAGTGATGATGAACACGGAGACACGGAGACACTGAGTCTTTTGGGAGCGATGATGAACACGGAGACACTTAGCCTTGTACTCGCCTTTTGATTTTTATTCCGATCTAAAAAGTAAGTTTCTTGATGTTATCTAGATAGGACCGGCTCACCCTTACCACATCCTTATTATTCATGACGATATCATAGCTAGCGGGATGTTTGAAGACTTCTTTGACGCAGTTGATATTGATGATGGCGGAGCGATGTACCCGAATGAAGAGTTGTGAATTGAGTTTTTTCTCCATCTGACTAATGCCGTAATTACTCAAGAAGTTGCCAGTGGCCGTAACTAGCTTGGAATAATCTCCTTCTGCTTCGATTCGAATAATGTCTGCTACTTGGACGGCAATTAATTTGTTTTTGCTAGAGACTAGAATATTCTCAGGGTAGGAATTGGCCGTATTTAGACTTTCTGCGAGGTTTTGTAGATGAGAGAGATAATCGGTCGAAGTATTTTTAGTTCGTTTAATTGCCTGGGCAAATCGCTCTTTTGTATAGGGTTTTAACAGATAATCCAATGCGTGCACCTCGAATGCTTGGAGCGCATATTGGTCATAGGCGGTAGAAAAAATGATGTGAGGGAGATCTTCCAAATGAGTGAGCACTTCAAAGCCATTAAGTCCAGGCATTTGAATGTCAAGGAAGACGATGTTCGGTTTGAAATTATTGATAGCGTTTACGGCATCTACTCCATTGTTACATTCCTCTAGTACCACCAATTCGGGATAGTCACTGAGGTATTCCCTGATCAATGAACAAGCCGGAGCTTCATCATCCACTATAATTACTTTCTGCATATTGTAAAGGTATTGAGAAATAGACTTTTAAACCTTTTGGGGTGTTTTTTTTGAATTGAACACCTTGCCCGTACATTTTTTCTAAGCGATCATGTGTATTGGATAGTCCAATCCCTTTTTGTAATAATGAAGCGGTATCCGCCGTGTTAATTCCTGGTCCAGAATCTTTCACTTCTATTTGCAATTCACCTTCCTTTTTGGCTATATACAAATCTAATCGACCTCCTTTGACTTGGTTGGAGATGCCATGTTTTATAGCATTCTCTACTAGTGGTTGGATGAGCAAAGGTGGGATCTTTTCCTGCATGATATCTGATGACAGATGTAAGTGATAGTCTAAGCGATCGCCAAATCTTTCTTTTTCTAAGTCTAAGTATTTTTGGATGAATTCGACCTCTTCGGCAATAGTAACCAGTTCAACCTTAGAGGCTTTTAATTGATAGCGGAATAAGTCAGACAAGGTCGCAATCATGATGCGTGTTTTTTCTTGCGCTGGGGGTACCGAGGCACTGATCGTATTAAAAACATTGTATAGAAAATGAGGATTGATTTGAGCCTTTAGGGCGGAAAGCTCACTTTGTAATGCGATTTGTCGTAAAGAAGCAGCTAATTCTTTCTCTTTTTGCAGCTTCTTGTAGTAATCATATACATGTAAGATGCCAAATTGGATAAAATAAATCAAGGTAGGAATATAGAGGTCCCAGACACTTGCCACCCCTGTCAAGTGGCCTAAATCTAAGACATCACAAGTCGTATAATACAAATTGATCCAGATGAAAACATACATGGGTAAAGTACAAAAGTGCAGCAATATCTTGTCTCGAATCGACCAATCCTTTAAGCGCCGAAAATACAGCCACCAGAAAGGGATAATTACAATAAACTTTAGGAGGTAATCAATGGGAACGGTTAGATAAAAGGAATAGACTGCCTTAGAGTTGAGCACTAAAGTGATGAAATAGGTAACGGCAAAAAAGAAATAAACCCCTAGCAGTAGTACGATTTCCCTAAGAGGGATCTGCCAAATTTTTCTATCTAGATAAGAAGAATACATCATACCCTAATCTACAAAAAATCAATTCCTTTATAAAAATGACTTCCGACGAACGGTCATATAGACCGACGAATGACAAAGTATGAATTTGACCGAGCTATGTTGCAGCTGATCGGAAATCGATTTACTCCTGCTGTAAAGCCCCCTAATTTTGAGGCAAGTTATTCACTGTATAAACTCACTTAATTATGAATACTTGTCCTATAACTCGCCCTTTTTTCTTGATCGCACTATTTTTTCTCGGCTTGGTATTTTCGATCCATGCGCAAGCTGGTCAGATCAGTGGGAAGATTCTGGATGGACAAAAGCAGGAACTCGCTTTTGCCACCGTAGTTCTTTTACAAGCCCAAGACTCTAGCATGGTCAAAGCCGACTATACGCAAGAAAACGGGAGCTTTGTATTACCCGGACTAGCAGCCGGTACTTACCTTTTGCAAATCAGTAATATTGGCTTTGTTTCAGTGGTCCAACCTCTTAATCTAGCAGCTGGCGAACAAAAGGAATTAGCACCACTTCAACTAGCAGTAGCCACCACTGAACTCGGGGAAGTAGTCGTTAAGACTCAACGACCATTAATTGAAGTTAAAACCGATAAGACCGTTTTTAATATAGAAGGAAGTATCAATGCAACCGGAAGTGATGCTTTAGAATTGTTGCGGAAATCACCCGGCGTTGTCGTAGATGGCAGCGACAATATTTTGCTACAGGGGAAAACGGGGGTGCGCGTCTATATCGATGGGAAGCCCTCCCCTTTAAGCGCTACAGAATTGGCTACCTTCTTGCGATCGCTGCAATCTTCGGAGATTAACGCCATTGAAATTATTACTAATCCCTCGGCCAAGTATGATGCGGAAGGCAATGCAGGGATCATTAATATCCGACTCAAAAAAGACAAAAGATATGGCTTCAATGCCAACCTAAACCTGGGCGGCGCTTATGGGAAATATCCTAAGAGTAATAATTCCTTCAGTTTTAATCAAAGAAATAAGCAGAGCAATTTTTTCGGTAGTTATGGCCTAAACGTGTCAAAAAATGAAGACTATATTGACCTATTTAGAGAACAAGGTGGCCAATCTTTCGACCAGACCTCCGTTAACACCCGCAACGCCACTTCCCATAATATCAAGACAGGTCTAGATTGGTTTATCGATGACCAACAAACCCTAGGTTTTCTCATCAATGGGAATATCAATAATTCCGATTGGTCTAATTTTAGCCGGACGCCGATTTCTGCCATTAATACTGAAACGATAAGCCAGGTACTCATCGCTGACAATACCAATGAAGCAGAACGAGGAAACTTCAACTTCAACCTTAATTATGAATGGAAAGATACCTTGGGGAGGTCGCTTAATCTCGATGCCGATTATGGCCTTTTCCGAAGCCAACTCTCATCTTGGCAGCCCAATTTCTACAAAAATGCTACCGAAACAAGCATTATTAATGAAAGAATCTTTAGCACCGATGCACCCATTGATATTGATATTTATACGCTGAAAGGAGATTATGAGCAGCATTGGTTAGGCGGAAAACTAGGCTTAGGTTTCAAGACTTCCATTGTACAGACTAATAATATTTTCGATTTTTTCAACATAGAAGATCAAACACCTATTCTGGATGTAGACCGTAGTAATCAGTTTGATTTTTCAGAAAACATCAACGCTATTTATGGTACCTACAAAAAGCAATTGGGGCGAAAATGGAATCTGCAATTGGGCTTACGGATGGAACAAACCAACTCCATTGGAGATCTTACCAGTGCCAAACAGAATGAACTGGATAAAGTAGAACGCCACTATTTAGACTTCTTTCCAAGCGGAGGGCTTACGTACTCCTCTAATCGCCAAAACCAATGGCGAATCAATTACAGTCGCCGAATAGATCGACCTACTTATCAAGATTTAAACCCCTTTGAATATAAGCTGGATGAATTGTCATTTCGAAGAGGTAATCCTTTTTTGAGACCGCAATACACCAATAGCATTCAGTTGACGCATACTTATAAATATGTGCTCAATACGACGCTCAGTTATAGCCATACTAGCGACTTCTTTGCACAAGTATCAGATACTTTAGGCGTAGACCAGAACTTCATATCTCAACGAAACCTGGCAGATCGGAAAAATATTAGCTTGAGCATTAGTTATCCCTTTTCCATTAATAAATGGTGGAGTGTGTATGCCAATACGAGTGTGTATAATACGCAATACGATGCAGCATTTGAAGAAGGTAAAACCATCAATCTCAATGCGACTTCTTTCACCTTTTATGGCCAAAATACGATTAGCCTGCCAGCCGATTTTAAACTACAAATCTCCGGTTTCTACAGTTCGCCTGGTATCTGGGGAGGGACTTACGAAAGTGGGAGTATACATGGTATAGATGTGGGTGTCCAGAAAAAGGTTTTGAATGAAAAAGGGGATATTAAATTGACGCTGACAGATATATTTCGTGGAATGCCTTGGACAGGCATAAGCGAGTTTGGTGGGCTCTTGATTCGTGCTAGTGGAGGCTGGGAAAGTCGCCAACTTAGACTTAATTTTAGCTATCGGTTGGGTAATGATCAAGTGAAATCTTCTCGGAAACGTAAGACAGGCTTGCAAGATGAGGCAAAGCGCATAGGTGCGAATTAAGTAATGTTAACTATTCCTGATCACTCAATATCTCTTTGAGAGAAAGAAAGTAGCTATACGGGAAACAAATCGAGGGGTTGGTCTATATGAATTGCATCACGACTCCAAAATCGACTATAGATACTGGCCGATCCAGAAAAACAGGACTTAACCATACTTGAAATTGCCTTCTCTCTTGGTTATAATTCTCTCGCACCTTTCAATAAAAGCTTCCAGCAAATCACTGGCATGACGCCTACTGAGTGGCGGAAAAATTGACGTAGCTAGCCATAGCCATACGTTAACAGAACCTTAAAATCCATTTTGCAAGGAACATCTCCGGTTGCTAATTCTACTATTAGTCGACGATAATTACTACAGTATTTTACTTCAATAACCCTAAAACACCAAAACATGCAACCCACCCTACTTCCCCAAACACAACAACTGCTATTTGAGGTTGACGGCTATACGGCCGAAATGTGTATCGAACAAGAAAGTTTGGAAACTGCTTTTCGATTACGTTATCGAGCCTACCTCGAAGCCGATGCTATACCGCCAAATTCAGAAGAACAGTTTTATGACTCATTTGATAGTCAACAAAACGCCCGGACTTTTCTCATTCATTTTGAAGGTAAACCTGTGGCGAGTATTAGGAGCCTCACTTGGTCCGCTGACTACAACTGGGCACCTACACCTTCGGTCAATTTTTTTAGAGCAGAGATCGACCAACAATTAGGGGCGAATACGCCGCTGCTAGAATCAAATCGTTTTGTTGTAGACCCTAGTTTTCAAGGAAGAAAATCATTAACGGCACAAATGCTTTTGTTCCGTGTACAAACCCTTGGGTCGATAGCCGATTCATGCGAACATGTTATTACCGCAGTTAGGCCTAAACATGTAAGGTTTTATGAACGATTTATGAATTTTCATTCTATCTCCGTGCCCATTTCTGTACCGGAAGTTTCCTTCCCTATTCAATTGCTAAGTACTCCTGTCTCTTCAAGAGAGAAACTATCTGAGAACAGTGCATTGGCTTCTTTCACTGAAGCAGATCTAACTAATTATATCAATTGTCTCCAAAAAGTAAACGCCTAATGAAAACCTCCAACATAATGTCAGAAGTAGATTGGAATGCCTATTCACGAAAATATGATATGTTATTGGCTTTCAATCCATTTTACCAAGAAGCTTTCCAGCGTATCATGGATCAACTTAAAGCTTGGAATATTCAAGCTGGCGGTAAGGTGGCGGATCTTGGAGCAGGGACAGGAAATTATTCAGTCGAAGTGGCCCGGCTTTTCCCAGAAGCCCGTATTCTACACATTGATAGTAACCCAACGATGAATAAAACAGCGCTTGAGAAGGCTGAGGGCCTGCAAAATTTTAGCGTGCTAGACCAAGGGATACATGAAGTGGAAATGCAAGAACAATCACTGAATGGTCTTCTTTGTATAAATGCGCTATACACTTTTCCAGAACCGGAAGAGGCATTGCAGAAAATGTATAACTGGATGATTCCAGGAGCCAAGGCCGTCTTCCTAGATCCAGGTAGGATCATGAATATGTTCTCTTGGCGAGTAGCTATATCTCGGTACCTGATTAAAAATTATGGCCTGCGGAAAACACTGGCCATATTTAAAGAAGCTAAAGTGGTTGGTCAACAGAATGCATACATAAGAGCTATGCAGAAAAATGGGACCTATTGGACTCATTCTCATGAAGGATTCTGCAAGACTTTAGAACGAACAGGCTTTGAAATAGAAACATCCAGCATTTGTTTTAAGGGTGATTGTGATTTGGTTTTAGCCCGAAGGCCGAAGCTTAATTAGTATTACACCACTACTACTTTTAACCCCATAACCCCATAACCCCTCAATCATGACTCATATTAGTTTTCCAATTTTAAGTACTGGGCCACTAACGGCTAGCCATATAAAACGAGCATCATTTTCTTCCAGGAATAAAAAAACAGCAGGGATCATAGGCGGACTTGGTCCACAGTCTACAGGCCTTTTCTATGAGGCTATGACTCAATATTGTCTAAAGCACAACCTACCATCATTTCCAAGGCTTCTCATTAATAGTGTCAATACTTGGGAAGTGACCCAAATTCTTCAAAGAAGGGATTATGAGGAACTCTACCTTTTTCTCAAGCACGAAATTGCCTTGATTGCCGATAAGGTTGATTTTGTAGTAATGGTGTGTAATTCAGTACACGCTGTTATTGATGAAATAAGAGCTGAATTTAATGTTCCGATCTTGGCGATATATGAAGAGGTTTGTGAAAAAATTGCATATTCCCCCGTAAAAAAGGTAGGTATAATCGGCACCAAAACTACTACAAGTAATAATTTCTATCAAAGAGAATTATCGAACTATGGGATTGATTATGTCTGCTTACCAGAAACCCAAGAGAAAGCGATTGATAGCTGTATTTTTAACGAAATGTTACACGGGAGAAGTAAGGATACCATGAGAAATCTCATACTAGAAGGTATTGAATACATGAAGCAACAGGGCTGCGAAGGTGTTATTTTAGCTTGCACTGAGCTTCCATTGTTTGTGCGACAGGAGGATACCAATATGCCCCTTTTTATGTCTACTCAAATTCTTGCACAAGCGGTTACAGAAGAATGTTTCAAACGAGGATATTGATAGAAAGGTATAGCCTCCCACCTGAGCTGATAAGTAAGATAACACTTTAGTACCGGCCAACAAATACCTATTCGTTGGCCGGCTTGTTATTTGATATAGCTCATTTTCGATCGCGAAATTAGTTTTGAGGTACGCTCAATTTATTCACTGCCGATTATCGCTTAGGAGTCAGTTTTGTTTTTGGTTCTAATCGAAATTTTGATTTTCCATCCTTTAATCCTCCTCGATTTCAAAATCCATCAGCATTTTTCGGAATCAAAAAGACAAGTTGTTAGCTCGTTGATAGTTTTGTGAATATCAGTTGATCATTCAACTGAATAGTTTTCCTAGTCTCTTCAGGCTCAGGTCTTATTTGCGTCAATTTACAACCTCCTCTACCCCAACAAAATTGAAAATGTAGCCACAATCAAGTATCTTGCCGGCAAAGGATATAATATGGCAAATCCGCCCCTCATTGATCAATATAATGAGACATTTTTAAAAGTACTCGAACAGCTCAATCCGCAGCAGCGGGAGGCGGTTGATCAGATAGAGGGACCTGTCTTGGTATTGGCTGGGCCGGGGACGGGGAAAACGCATATTCTTAGTGCGCGAATTGGGCGGATTTTACAGGATACGGATACACAAGCGAGCAATATTCTTTGTCTGACCTTTACGGATGCAGGGGTGCAGGCGATGCGGGAAAGGTTATTGACTTTTATCGGGCCGGAGGCGCATCGAGTACATATCTATACCTTCCATTCTTTTTGCAATACCATTATCCAGGATAATTTAGAGCTGTTTGGTCGCCATGATTTGGAGCCGCTGAGCGAATTGGAGCGAGTGGAGATCATTCGGCGACTGATTGATGAATTGGATATTAGTCACCCTTTAAAGAGAGGGCGCTCAGATCCTTACTTTTATGAGGGGCACTTATATGATCTTTTTACGCGAATGAAGGCCGAAGATTGGTCGGTAGACTATATCGGTGAGCAGATAGGAGCTTATGAGGAGGATCTTCCGCAGCGAGAAGAATTTATCTACAAAGTCAATCGCGGGCCTATACGAAAGGGGATGCTGAAGGAGGCGAAGCTTGAAGATGCGATGCAGCGGATGAAGTTATTGCGTTCGGCAGTGGAGCTTTATCCACGCTATCAAGCGGCCTTGAAAAGGGCGCGGCGGTATGACTTTGATGACATGATTTTGTGGGTGTTACGGGCATTTGAGCAACATGAAGTCTTATTGCGGAATTACCAGGAGCAATACCTCTATTTTCTAGTCGATGAATACCAAGACACTAACGGGGCACAAAATGAGCTAATCCATCGGTTGATTACCTATTGGGACAATCCTAATATTTTTATTGTAGGGGATGATGACCAATCCATTTACGAATTTCAAGGCGCGCGATTAAAGAATCTACTCGACTTTTACAAGCGGTATGAGGCCGACTTGGCCGTGATTCTTCTACAGGAAAATTATCGATCAACGCAAGCAATTTTGGACACCTCTCATACATTGATTGGCCTCAATGAAAAGCGAATTATCCATCACCTGCAGCATTTGGGGGTAGAAAAGAAATTGTGGGCAAAGCATCCCGTTTTTGGGGAACTTAGCCATGCGCCAGTCGTCAATTGTTATGCCAATCGTTTGCAAGAAGAAGCGGACATACTGCAGCAAATTGAAGCCTTGCAAGCCGAAGGAGTACCACTGGATGAAGTAGCTATCATTTATGCTCGGCATCGACAGGCGGAGCGCGTGATTTCCTTATTAGAGAAAAAAGGAATTCCCTATACGTTACGTCGGAAGGTCAATTTATTGGATCAGCCGATTATTCAAAATTTGCGAATGCTGTTGGAGTATTTGCAATTGGAATCGGAGCGACCTAGAGGAGGAGAGCATCTGTTGTTTAAGCTGCTACATTTTAGTCATTGGGACTTATCGCCTAGCGACCTGGCTAGTTTCAGTTTATACCTATCTCGACTCGACTCGGCGGATCGCCCGAACTGGCGCCAAGCCATCGGACAAGCCTCCTTATTGAAAAAAGCTAAGGTTCAAAACCCCGATGCTTTCCTACGTTGTAGTATTTTTTTGGAACAACAATTGGGTGAATTGCAATCGGTGAGTTTACCTGCTTTTTTAGAGCATGTCATCAACCGAAGTGGAATCTTGAAAAGAGCAATGGACGAAGCCGATAAGCTTTGGCTGGTACAAGTTTTATTTGGCTTTTTTGAGTACGTCCGACAGGAAGCGAGTCGTTACCCTCGATTGAGTTTGGGGCGTTTGTTGGAGATGTTTAAAAGTATGGATGACAATCGGCTGGCCATACCTTTGCAAAAGACGATCCAATCAGAAAAAGGGGTGAATCTACTGACGGCTCACAGTGCAAAAGGCTTAGAGTTTCAGACGGTTTTCATCATGGATGTAGTCAAGGATTACTGGGAACCCAGCACCCGGCGCAGTGCCTATCGCTTTGTTGTACCGGACACCTTGACTTTTTCAGGAGAGGAAGATGCGATGGAAGCTCGACGACGCTTGTTCTATGTGGCACTGACAAGAGCAAAAGAAAATTTGATTATTTCTTATAGCCTGGCGCATCAAAGCAAACCCTTACAGCGGTCCCAATTCTTGGATGAGATCAGTGCCTTTATTAGTGTCCCAAATCAGCCTAAGGATTTGGCTCGGTCGCTGCTGCTTGATGCTAATCTGCTGCAATTGTTAGAGGTTAAACCGCCTAAAATAGATCGACTAGATAAGGCCATTGTAGATGATTTATTGGCCAACTATAGCATGAGCGTTTCAAGCCTCAATCGCTATTTGAGATGCCCCCTTGGGTTTTATTATGAAACGGTTCTGCGTGTACCTAGTTTGCAAAGTGAAGCGGCAACTTATGGTACGGCCATGCACAATAGCTTGCAGCGCTTATATGAGCGAATGCTACAAAACAAGGGAAGGAAGTTTCCCAGTGTGAAAGTCTTCTTGTCCATTTTTGAAACAGAAATGGAGCATTGGCGGGCCTATTTTTCCTACAAAGGGTATCAGCGTAGGTTAAAGATGGGACTGCGCTATTTGGAGGATTTTTACGAGCAAAATAGTGGCAGTTGGCACAAAAAGGCAAAAGTAGAATATACCATTCGGCAAGTTGAAGTAGGCGGCGTTCCGCTCAATGGAACCATCGATAAATTGGAGCTATATGAACAAGATAAAGCGGTCATTATTGATTATAAAACAGGGAGTCAAGACGCCCGTAAGCTAAGTCCACCTAGTAAATCTCAACCACATGGCGGTACCTATTGGCGGCAGCTGATCTTTTATAAAATACTATTCGAAGCTCACCCGAGCACCACCCAGCTGGTGAGAGAAGGTCAAATTGCTTATTTGGAGCCCGATGTAAAAGGCGTTTTTCCTCGAAAAACACTATCATACAACGCCAAGGATGTCAATATTGTCAAAGCCTTGATCGTGGATACCTATGCTAAAATTCAAAAGCATGAATTTTATGAAGGCTGTGGGAAAAAAGACTGTCAGTGGTGTAACTTCGTCAAGAAAAATATTCCTGTAGATAGCTTTAGTGATCCGGAGATAGAAGAGCTGGACGATTGATCTGCTGGCTTGGGGTGTTGCAGGTAAGAAATACCTGCAACGGCTGCAATCGTCTTGGCTGGCTAGACAGGCACCTGCAACGACTCGGGTAGCCACATCATTGGATAGCTCCGCCTTCGATATAGCCGAATAGTTTCAACTCCTTCATTTGCCAAGGAGCTTTTTCTTCCTCTTCATTCAATTCTCCTGTCTGTGTGATTTTCAAAAAAATAGCCTCTACCGGGTAAAAGCTGATAGTGTTCGCCGGTTCATTGCACTCTCCTTGTGCGACGGTTTTATCCCATGATTTCCCGTCCATCGACACTTGGATACGATAGTTGCGTGGGAAAGTTTGAATCGGAGGTGGAGAACCCGGTCGCCAGCCACGACTAATGGGTTGAGAAGTGAAATGTACCTCTGTTAGCTTGGTAGGTTTCGGTAATTCGATTTGAAACCACATTCCTTTTTCTTGGGTTTTGCCGGTGGTCCAACCTTCAAAATTGAAAGCGCTTAAGGTTGACGCAGTTCCGCCAATTCTGGCGGGGGCAGTATGACTAGCCGTTACTTGCCAATCCTCGTTGGGTTGTAAAGGATGGGGAATGGAGGCTATGAGTTGGTCGAATTGATAGGGTGCAGTTTGCTCGCTAGTTTCTTTTCTGACCTTACTCACGAAATCGGGGGTGACCGGGCGAGATTCATTGGTCATTTGTGTTCTAACAAAAGAGGTGACAGCAGCAATCCACTCGTCGGATTGTTTCTTCATGCCTACCATAATACCGCCAGGGTAATTCTTGCCAGCGATGGTCCCAGAAAGCCCGTGCATAACTGTTTTGACGATATACTCGGGATGGGCTTGTACGCGGGAAGACCCCGCTAATGATGGCGCCATAATAACACCTTCTCCCATCGGTGTACCCGTGCCATCATTACCATGACATTGGGTACATAACTCATTGAAAATGGTTTGTCCACGTTCGACCAATTGTCTTTCTTCTTCATTCAATTCCACTCCTCCTCCTACGCCAAAGCCTTGGGCTGCGATTGGTTTTTCTAATTGTTTTCCGATCAACTGAACTCCTTTAGCTTGGTGTTTGGCAGAAGCAGCTGCTATGATTTCTGGCGCTCGAGGAATCGCCAGAAGGTCGATGGTCAGTAAGGCCTGGATGACCACATCTGTATTGGGGTCGGCTGTCAATTTTTCATAGGATTGGGCTAAAGATTTTTCTCCTGCTTTGTACAGCGTTTCGCTAGCACGGAGGGCTTGGATGCGGACACGCGGCTGGGCATCATTGAGTAGCTCCTTGGCCAGCGCAGGTTTTAGTTGATCCATGCCCTCCAAACTCCATAGGGCATGAAAACGGGCTAGTATATTTTGATGGGTTCGCGCCATTTTCTCTAAGGCAGGCACTACACTTTTATCCTTGTGCAAAACGAGTAATTGCTGGGCTTTATCCCGCCACCAACCATTGGGGTGAGCGAGATAAGGCAATAGATCCACTGGCTTTTTCTCCAGCATCTTGGGCGCTGTTTTATCTCTTTCCATACCCTCGTAAGTGAGCCGCCAGATCCGCCCCAAGCCAATGACTTTATCTAATTGGTATTGCTCAATTTTCGTTCGGAGGTAGCTGCCTTTTTGCGCCCACTGCCCTTCCTGGATAATTCCGTGATACATATCTACGATATACAAGGTACCATCAGGCGCCGTGGCCATATCGACTGGTCGAAATAGCGGGTCAGAAGAACGGATGAATTCGGATTGTTGGTCTTGATAAGCATTGTGCAATTGGGTGAGCCCTTCGGTAACGACAGGATTGATTTGCCTGACAATTCTGGCTACTGGCTCACCATAGATATATTGTCCGTTTAGTGATTTTGGCAGGCGATCTCCTCTGAAAATATCATTCCCTGCCCCACCTGTCACTCGTTTCACTGAGCCATCTGGCTGACGTACTTCATCCATCCCGCCCTGCATGTCGGCGAGCTGGACTGGCGACCCCCAAGGTACTTCAAAGCCTTCGGCGAATTCGTTTTCTACATCAAAATTACCATAGTGAATGGGGAATTGAAAATGAGAAGGATGGCCACTCGCCCCTCCTTGAAACCAAAGCTTACCGTCATCGTCATGCGTGATACCCCATTGTGCTCGATTGAAGCCCGTTTTTTCTCGTACAACGCCATTGGGAGTCTCCCTTACACGGAAGGCATTGACCGTACTATACAGCCAGTTATCCATTCCCCAATACATAAATGCTTGTTGGTGTTCTACATTACCGGAGCGACCGAAATTCGTGGTGAACAATTCTTTCTTATCGGCTTTTCCATCTCCCGTGGTATCCGTATATTTATAAACATTGTCTGCATCGGTTTCCATGGCTAGGATACAGTCTTTCCCATACGGGAGCACAAAACGAGGGAAAATTAGACTATCAACAAAAGTGGTACCCGTTTCATACATCCCATCTTCATCTTTATCTTCCCAGCGGGAAATACGGCTAGTGGGTTCAAGTGTGCCATCAGAATCTGCGGTTAGCATGTAGGTCCTTAGCTCCAACACATACATTCGACCATTTCCATCAAAAGCGATCGCACCAGGCTGCTCTATTTGAGGCTCTGTTAAGATCGGTTCTATGTGATAGCCTGGAGGTAACAAAAATGTCGCAGCTTCATCCTTGGGATAAAGGGGCAATACAGGTTCTTTTTGTGAAAGGTCAATACCTTTCCAATCGCCTGAGGTAGTATCTGCTTCCTCGGGTAGCGCTATGACGGGTAGCGAATCAGACATGGACTGAATAACCTTAGAAACGGGGTCTGGTTTTTCAGCAGTAGAGCAGCTAGAAAAAGAGAATAAAAGAAAGAATATAAAGGCGAGACTATTACCATTGAATAGGTGCGTCAAATGTTTGATGGTCATATTAAAGCTAATAGGTTTTTCGTCAATATTTACTAGCTAAAAATAAACTAAATTTGAGAGTAGATTTGTTATCGAACTATTATTGTTGACATATGGCTGATTTTTTCCAAAACATAGTAGACCTTTTACCGTAGATTAACTTAGTAATGAAAAATAAATAACTAAGACCAATTAGCGTTATCTTTTTCCACCAG
>OJCB01000545.1_pt1 | contig 13960 bp, 7 predicted proteins | sample 1591501 | NCBI WGS metagenome assembly OJCB01 (sample SAMN05416813, study PRJEB24817) | seawater metagenome | isolation source: Sea water | place: Canada:Atlantic | collected 2013-07 | reverse complement strand
GCTTGCCGGGTGGTGTGGGAGGGGCGGAACCTGCTGGTTCCCCCCTATCCCGATTTTCTATCCAATTGATTTACCGAGTCGGATAGCAAATACCTATCAAATACTTTGGATCAATTAATTTGAGCTTTGGAAGGCCAGTCCGTATCGTTCTCCTATATTCGATTCACGACTCAAACCGAGTTCGCACATTCAGTTTTACGCTATCCAGAGGGGAAAAGAGAGCATGTTGGATGCCAGTATCAAGGAGCAGTTGAACGCCTACATGGACAAGCTGCAGCAGCCGATCGAGTTGGTTGCCGCTTATGACGACAGCGAGAAGTCCCAGGAATTGAAACAGTTGCTGGACGAACTCGAGCCCATGTCTGACAAGATCAGCCTGCGCACGGAAGAGTCAGAGCAAGTACGTCGCCCGTCATTTGCCATCAATTGTGTTGGCAGCGACATCGGAGTTCGATTCGCCGGCATCCCCATGGGCCATGAGTTTACATCCCTTGTGCTGGCTCTGTTGCAGGTAGGTGGCCATCCGCCCAAGGCCAGTCAGGAAGTGATTGAACAGGTCAAAGACCTGGACGGCGACTTCGAGTTTGAAACCTACTTCTCGCTGTCGTGCCAGAACTGTCCGGACGTGGTCCAGGCGCTGAACCTGATGAGCGTCCTCAATCCAAGGATCAAGCATACGGCGATCGACGGTGCCCTGTTCCAGGACGAAGTGGAGCAGCGTGAAGTGATGGCAGTGCCCAGCGTGTACCTCAATGGCAAGCCATTTGGCCAGGGTCGCATGACTCTGGAGCAGATCATCGCCAAGGTGGACACCGGCGCCGAGGCCCGCGAAGCGGAGAAGCTCAAGCAAAAAGACCCGTTCGAGGTGCTGGTCATTGGAGGTGGCCCGGCGGGTTCTTCAGCTGCTATCTATGCGGCCCGCAAGGGTATCTCTACCGGTATCGCCGCCGAACGGTTCGGCGGCCAGGTAGCGGACACCATGGGTATCGAGAACCTGATTTCCGTGCCCTACACCGAAGGCCCCAAGCTGGTGGCGGCCATGGAACAGCACGTCAAGGAATACGACGTGGACATCATGAACCTGCAGCGCGCTGAGAAACTGATACCGGCGGCCCGCAAGGGTGGCTACCACGAAATACGGTTGGCCAATGGCGCCTCTTTGAAGAGCCGCACGCTGGTTCTGTCCACGGGTGCCCGCTGGCGCCAGATGGGTGTTCCGGGTGAAGAGGAATACCGCAATAAAGGTGTGGCCTACTGCCCGCACTGCGACGGCCCGTTGTTCAAGGGCAAGCGCGTGGCGGTGATCGGCGGCGGTAACTCCGGCGTGGAAGCGGCCATCGACCTGGCGGGTATTGTTGGCCATGTGACTCTGATCGAGTTTGGTTCGGAAATGCGAGCGGATGATGTGCTGCAGAAGAAACTGCGCAGCCTGAAGAACGTGGAAATCATCACTTCGGGCCAGACCACTGAGATCACTGGCGAAAGCGGCAAGGTGAACGGCCTTCAGTACACCGACCGCACAACCGGTGAGAGTCACCATGTGTCACTGGAAGGTGTGTTCGTCCAGATCGGCCTGATGCCGAACACCGAGTGGCTGAAAGGCGACATCGAGCTGAGCCAGCATGGCGAGATCATTGTCGACGAGCGGGGCGAAACCTCTATTCCGGGCGTGTTTGCCGCCGGTGACGTCACCACCGTGCCCTACAAGCAGATCGTGATCTCCATGGGTGAAGGCTCCAAGGCCGCCCTGAGCGCGTTCGACTTCCTGATTCGAAACTCCGTTGATGAGAGCGAGAGCGACGAAGCGGTGGCCTGAACCTCCGCGTGAAAACAGGTTCACACACGGCTGACCCCTAACCAGTTCGTGTTTTCCAGCCCCGTTGTCCGGCCTCCGGATAGCGGGGTTTTTTTTGGGCGTCCCGAAACGTCAGTTGTGAGCGTATAACTGATGTTGAACGAGGCTGCGCAACTCACTGGGATTAATGGGCTTCTGCACCAGCCGGTAACCGCTGGATCTGGCCTGCTTCAGCTTATCCGGATCGGTGGTGCCGCTGATAAGCACGCCGGGGATATTGGTGCGAAAATGATCTCTCAACTGGCTAATGATTCTGATGCCGTCGGGCCCTTTGAGGAGGCTCAGGTCGGTCAAGATGAGATCCGGCACGGTTTGTGATTCGGACATTTTTTGAAGCATATCAACCAGTGATTCAGCCACAATCACGGAGAGCCCCCAGCGGGAGAGCAGTGTGTGCATGGCATCCAGAACACTAGGGTCATCGTCGATGACAAGCACCAGTCTCTGTCTGTCGGGCGAGTGGGGATGGTTGGCATCGTGCTTGACATGATTTTCTGCCAGGGCCTCGCTTCCTCGAGGGCAGCGGATCCCGAATGTGGAGCCGTACCCCACCCTGGATCGCAGTGAAAGCGGGAGTTCCAGCAATTCACACAACCTGCGCACGATGGCCAGGCCGAACCCGAGTCCTTTCTCCTGTTCCTGGCCTGCATTGTCCAGTTGCTGAAACTCGATGAACGCCGTTTCCTGCTTGTCCGGCGGTATCCCTGAGCCGGTGTCGATAACCTGGATGAGTACGTGCTCTTTGCGTGGCCGGGAGGCAATGAGTACGCCACCGGTGTTGGTGTAGCGCAGAGCGTTCGTTATCAGGTTTCGCAGGATGCGCTCCAGCAGCGCGCGGTCGGAATAAACGACGGTTCTTGATGAGTGCATACGCAGGCTAAGGCGCCTGTTCCTGGCTTCGTCCCGGTATTCACGCTCTAATCCTTCGAGACACTCCGCAATGTCAAAGTGATAGGGTTCCGGCTGCACGGCGTTGGCATCCAGTCTCGAAATATCAAGAATGCCGTCAAACTGTTTTCTCAGTATGCCCAGACAGGTATCCAGGCGTCGAAAAATCCGATTGCCTTCCTGTCGGTTGTGTTTTGGCGTATCTCGTAGTGCATCTATGTACAGCGAGATGGCGTGTAAGGGCTGGCGCAGATCATGGCTTGCGGTGGCGAGGATTCGCGACTTGGCGAACACAGCCTCCTGTGCCTCTCTGGTCTTGTGTTGCAGCTCACGGGCGAGATCGGCGCTGGAATAGTGCAATCGCATTTCCGAGCGAACGGTGGCGTTGAGCTGTTTTGCGATGTTTATCGTCGTCAGCAAGGCCAGCACCATAAGGCACGCGAGTGCAAGGTAAGGCAGGCTGCCGACGAAGGCCAGCCTCAGTATCAATGCGATCAGGATGGGTACGCCATATACATAGAACAGCGGCAGCCAGTGCGTACCGGAGGTAATGGAACCGATGCCAAGCGTCACCGCAACGGTAATCATGAACACCTGGTGAGGTGCAGAATGTTCATCAAAAAACGCGAAGGTCGCAATTACCCAAAGCGAACCCATGAAGGCGGTACTCAGAAGCAGCCCCATGTGCCACTTGCTGGCGCTCTTGTCTCGTACGGCATGTAACTGGTAGTGCCGGGAGAGCAGGTATTTGGCGTAAATGCCCGCCATTGCAGCCAAAAGCCAGCCAATCAAGAGCGTTGCTTCGTTGCGGGGCCATAGAACGATCACGACTGTCAGTGGCACGATCGCGGTCACGACCGACCACCTGCGCAGACTTGGAAAATACGGAGAGAGCGACTCAAACGTAATGCGCTCCTCAATGTCCAGTGCAGACATAGCGGTCTGGCTCCTGCGGTTCAGCGTTCGATAAGATCCCGTGTTCTGGCGATATGAACGCAATCGGTGCGGTTGACCGCATTCAGCTCAAGTAGCAGGGAGCCCACATGGGCTTTGACAGTGTGTTCGGTCAGGAAAAGCGCGGTGGCAATCTGGCGATTGGAATAGCCCCTGGCCATCAGTTCCAGAACCTGGCGCTGGCGTCTGGTGATATTGCCGGCGAGTGGCGTCCGTCTTGGTTTTAGGGTATCGATCTGTTTCTGGATGCCGGGTGGAATGTAGGTGTCACCTGACAGTACGCAGGCCAGCGCGGCCAGCATTTTCTGGCTGCTGTAGCTCTTGGGAATAAACCCGAGGATGCCCATTTCCAATGCCGTCTTGATGGTTCGGGCGCATTCCTCGCCGGATACCACGACGACGGGATACCAGATCCCCTGCTCATGCATTCTCTGAATAATCGATAGGCCATTAAGTCCCGGCATCACAAGATCAATCAGTACCAGATCAAATGATTCATCAGACTCGAGTTGCGCAATGGCCTGCTCGGCACGGCTTGCTTCGGTGATATCAGGCTGGGGATGAATTTTCTGAAGAACGTGCCAGATGCCGTCGATAAAGAGCTGGTGGTCGTCCACGACGAGTATCTTCATAGCAATCGCCTGATCTGGGCCATCGAAACTGAGCAGAAGTGTAGCAAATACGCTGGCAAATACCCCTATTCCGTTGAAATTAGCGCTTATGGCTAATGATTCGTTCGCGCTCCTTACGGATACTTGTTTAGTTACAAATTGTTAACAACAACCATAAACACGAAGGTATCGTTCAGTCTGTTGAGCTTGGTCTGCCGTAATTATGGCTGCATCAGCTCCGAACCATACCAGCGTACGCTGAACGGAACTCGGAGCGATGATGAACACCCCCACTGTGAATAGCGGCAACGGATCAATGCAGGCTGGGTATGCCCGGTCTGGCCCTGTTTTATCCCCTGGAGTCTGGAAGAAACTGTCCCGCCTGACGGTTCTGGCGTTTGTGCTCCTGCTCGGCGCCTGCGGTGGCAGCAGCAGTGATGATGACACTGCGCCATCAAGTCAGATCGAACCGAATGCCGAAGAGCTTCCTCCGGTCAGTGACGTCAGATCGCTTAGCCAGCGGTATGTTGAGGTGACGTTTGAGCAGGCTGCCTCCGACAAGGCGGCTGAAAACATCAAAAACTACAATGTCGTACTCTCAAACGGAAACACTGCGCCAGTCGTTGCAGCAACCCTGGCTGCTGATCGCAAAACCGTGCTTCTTGAAATAGCCCCGGCCTCGTCAGACAGTCAGTTGGTGCCCAATGGCACCCTGGAGTTTGATCTGGTGGGCGTGGATGATCCGGCAACGGTGTTCACTGGCAACGGTACGATCGAGCCGATCATTGAGTCCGTCGCCTCTCTGAGCGATACCGTGGTAGAGGTGTTGTTCAATGAGCCGGTATCAGACGATGCGGGCTTCGTCGAAAACTACCGGATTGAAACGGCAAGTGGCGAAACGCTGCCGATCCTCGCTGCCACAATGGGTGCCTCCGGTGATAGTGTCGTTCTGACCACCGGTCCGCAGGACGATGTGCCGTATACCGTCACGCTGACCGGCGTTTCCGGCAGGGTGAGCGCTCTGCCGCTGCTCGCGTCCGCCAGCAACCGGCGTTTCTCGGGCCTTTCCCGCAATACTTCAGTGGCCACGGCTCCGGCGGTGACGAGCGCACGCTCATCTGGCAACACCGGTGTGGTGATTGATTTCAACAAGCCAATGGGAATAAGTGCCATCAATCCCGCCAACTATGCAATTGGACAGGAAAGCGTCAATCCTGAAGCCAGTGGCCTGGCAGTGGTCTCTGCCGAATTCTCAGGCGTCGATCGCAGTGCGGTATTGCTGACCACTCGCTCCCAGAATTCGCTGACCTACCGGGTGACGGTGGGCAATGTCCGGGATACTAACGGCCAGTCTTTCAGTATCGCCAATGGCACTATCGATGTAATTGTCGCCAACAGCACCACCTTTGCCGGCTCCGGGCCGGACGCCGGTACGCTGGTTGATACCGACGGCGATGGCCTCTACGACAACGAAGAACAGAGCGGTTATACCGTGATCATTGAAATGGCCAATGGCGACATTGTAGAACGCCAGGTCACCAGTGACCCGGACGTGGCCGACACCGATGGCGACGGTGTCAGTGATGGCGCGGAACTTCAGTACGGCATGAACCCCAGGGCCACGGACACCGATGGTGACGGGCTGGATGACAACCTCGAACTCAACACCGTTTTCAGCAACCCGTTTGCGCAGGATTCTGACAACGATGGTCTGCAGGATGGCTTCGAGCATTTTGACCTGAAAACCTCGCCGCTGCTGGCGGATACCGATGGCGATAAACTGACTGACGACGAGGAGCTGTTCGGACTGAATCGCGATCCCCTCGTCGCCGATCTGCCAAGGCTGAGTATCGATGTGGGTGATATTCGCCTGCAGATCGACGAACGTTATTCGTACACCGATGAAAACGGCAACACCGTTAGTCAGGATTCCAGCACCAATACCACTCTGAGCAGCAGTGAAGATACGTCTTTCAGTGAGTCTGACAGCAGCATGCTGGAGGCGACGGGAACGGTGGAAGCAGGCTTCGAAGCGGGTAACGCGTCAGCATTCGGTTCACCGGTGACGGGTTTCGGCGCCAAGGCAATAGGCAGTGTTTCCGTCAGCGGAACAACCGGCAAGTCAAATCAGATCGATAAATCCTCAGCAAGCCAGTCGCAGCAGGCCTATGAGAATTCTCTGAGCAAGGGGCAGGAATTCAGCACGACCAGCACGGTAGCGCGGGAAATTGTGGGCGCCCGGATTGATGTTGATCTGTCTGTTGAAAACATCGGCACGGTGCCATTCACCATCAGCAATCTCGAAATCACGATATTGGAACCGAGCCCGACGGACGCCCGGAAGTTCGTACCGGTGGCTACCCTGGTGTCCAATTCCGAGCTTGTGACTGGCACGCCACTGGCGGTGAACCTGGGACCTTTCAGCAGTAAGCGGGGGCCCTTCGTATTTGCCAGTCGCGAGGTGTTTCCCAATTTGGTGGAAGCGCTGATGCGCGATCCAAAAGGGTTGATATTCCGGGTGGCGAATTACGATGTCACCGATGAACTGGGCCGCAACTTTGCCTATTCCAATCAGGTGGCGCGAGACCGCACAGTCGGCATAGTGATTGACTACGGCGATGCCTCAGCGGCTGAAACCTATTATGTGGCCAGCAGCGGTACGCTGGACGATCAGGGCTTTACCAGCAGCGCCGATGATGTGTATCTGGGCGGGTTCAGCACCAATGGCAACGCCAAGGGTCTGCCACTGGACTACCTGCTGCAGGCTCGCCTGGGGCTGAAAAAACACGATTCCAGCCTGGACGTCATTGTGCCGGGTGCGAATGGCGTCCTTGATAGCACGTTGAACGGTGATGACATTCTTCAGGCCGATACCATCACGGCCGGACCAAACCGGTGGCTTGACAGCGCCGCAGAGGGCGACGATCTGGTTACCAATTCAGGTGCCCGGGACGGCCTGGTGGCGGGCCTGAACAAGACAGCGGACAGTATCGCCCAGGGTGATGACATTCAGTTGGTGCCAGTCGATACCACTGGCCTGAGTGTGGGAACAGTGGTAGTCGATGCCGGCGACAACGGCGTGCTGGATACGCCAGTGCTGGGCGATGACCGCCCGGAATTTGTCTCTGGCTACGAGACCGGTCGCACCTGCAACGCCTTCTCCATCAATGCCGGAACCTTCTGCCGGATTGATTCTCAGTGTGGCGACCTTCCGGGGGCTACAGGCAGCAATGCGGCGTCGTGCACCGGTCCTGAACGGTTAACCCGTGTGAATGGTCTGCGCTCCGGCGATTTCAACCGCGACTGGTTTGTCCTTACCACTGACCAGGTTGCCGCAGCCGCTGATTTTGGCAGCATCACCGTCGACCCCGGCGAGAACATCACCCTGGCGTTCCTGCAGGACCTGGACCGCGATGGCCTGTTTGGCCGGGATGAGTTTCTGGCCGGTACCATTGACAGTGCCGAGGACAATCTCGACAACAGCACCTTCGGCGTTGACGAGACATTGATTACCTGTGCCGCCCCCACTGCCTCCGGTTGCGATGGCCTGGCTGACTCCAAAGACTCGGATCAGGACGGCCTCGGTGACTATGCGGAGGTTCGCATTGGTTGGCGGGTGTCATCCGGCGGCGGTCAGTTGCGCCAGGTGTATTCCAACCCATCGGTACGAGACAGCGATGGCGATGGCCTGCTGGACCCTGAAGAACAGGATGTCAGCGGCTATTGTATCGAGAATGATCTTCGCACAGATGGACTCTGTGCCTTTGTTGGCGTGCTCAACTCCGCCAGCCAGGGCGATGCCATCAGCATCATTGCCGGCAACAATATCACCGCAGACAGTATTGCTGGTGATACCAATGGCGACGGCCTGGTCGATGGAAATGATGCGGAATCGGACGATGTACAACTTGTGGCCCAGGGCGAAAACGCTGGTGGCGTGGCCATCAACGTCATATCCGCCGGGCCCAACAACATCGTGGAAACCGCCATTCTGGGTGACGACTTTTACATCTCGCCGCAGTTTGTGCCACCTGCGACGGACCCGTCACAGCGGGATACCGACCTGGACCTGGTGTCGGACTTTGATGAGCTCAAAGGCTTTGACGTCGGACTTGCCATCATAGACGGTGGCGACCGACAGTCAGATACAACCCGCAGCGGTGATGACGTTCAGAAGGTTCCGGCGGGAAATCCAACCCTGGAAGCGGGCATCATCATGTTGCCTGGCCCCAATGGTGTGCTGGATAGCGCGCTGGGTGGTGATGACCTTCGCAGGCCCGCATTGACCGTTCAGACTGACCCGCTGCGGCGTGATACTGACAACGACAACAATACCGACGGACTCGAGATCACCCTGGGTTCGAACCCGACCGTCAAGGACGACGATGTGTTCAAGGACGATGATCAGGATGGTTTGTCCAACGCCGAAGAAACGGAGTTGGGCTGGCGCGTTACCGTTAACGTCGGTTTTGGGTCTTACGTTGTGTTTCCGAGCCCCAGCCTGGCGGACACAGACAGTGATGGCCTGCCTGACTTCATCGAGCGGGATCTGCGCACTGATCCCAATAAGCCAGATACCGATGGTGACGGCATCAGCGACTATGATGAGGTGGACGACTTTGATCGTTTCACAAGGCTGATGGCACTGTATCCTAACGTGGTCATCAACGGTGCCGGTTCGGCCAAGTACGGAACCAGCCCGACAATGGGTGATAGTGATTCGGATTTGCTGTCGGATTATGAGGAACTGGTTACCGGCTTCAGCATGACATTGCCAGGAGATTCGTCACCCCGAACGGTTTTCACCAATCCCGCCAAGAACGATACCGACAACGATGGGGTCTCCGATTGGCTGGAGGTAGGTAATGGCAGTGTGACAACTGACCCTACCGACAATGATACCGATGACGATGGCCGCACCGATGGACAGGAATTGGCTGTGGGATCGGATCCTTTGACGCCGGATATCGCGATCCGATTTGCGTTCGAGAGCGTGACAACGAGCAAGGCACCCGGGGATGGTGCCAATAACCTGGCAGAAATGACCTGGTGGTTTACGACAAAGGGTCCTGAGGATACGTTGCCGCAACTGCTGACGTCGCCGCAACCAATCTATACCGACCCGGACTATACGGTGGTGGAAGGCGGGGTAACCTACGTTGGCGCTTTGTTCGATCAGGCGGCCAATGACGGTGACACCGACCTTCCACAGGGAACTGACATTCCCGACGAACAGGAGCAATGCTTCATGTACCCGATGAATCCGGGCAATACAACCCGTATCAATCTGGTAAACAGTAGCAGAGAGGTGGTGTTGCAGCCCGGGGAGTCAATGCGACTGAGCGGGATCATGGGTGAAATCGACCGGAAATCCTCCGACTGTGGCAACGCCCCCTATTACATCCCGAGCCAGTTACATGACGGTGCGGGGTGTGTCGTCACCGTCGAAAAGCTGTTTACCTACGAGGAACTGGTGACTAACGACGGACAGCAGCTACTCACGCTCACTGATGAGAACAGCAGCGGTTGCAGCATGGAGTTCCAGTACTCGGTCAGCCCGAAGTAACGAAATCCCCGAGCTCGGTGAGAGCTCGGGGGCACCCGGGACCTGCTCCGCTACACGGGCATTCATTCCAATTCTGATAGGTACACCTTTGGCTACAATTTCCGCCCGTTGTCCAGTTTCTGGATAGCGGGCTTTTTTGTGGATGTCTATTCCGTGCGCGTAGGCCAGGTTGAATGGTTCGGTTACTTTCTGTACACTTTATTTTAATTGAACGTTCAATTAATAAAACGGACAGGAAGCGCGATGCCGATTGTTGGCGTGAAAGACACCCGAAAGCAGCAACTGATTGACGCCACCATGGCGTCTATTGCCGAGCTGGGGCTGCAGAACACCACCATCATCTCCATCAGCCGTCGTGCCGGCATGTCGTCCGGCATCATCAGCCACTATTTCGGTGGTAAGCAGGGGCTGATCGAAGCTGCGCTGCGTTATTTGCTGGACCAGTTGGGGAAGGAGCTGCGGGAGCGGATGGCTCGCACCGACGGGTCGCCGGAACAACGCCTTCAGTGCATCGTGGAAGCCAACTTTTCCGAGTTCCAGCGTACCGATCTGGCGGCAAAGACCTGGCTCAGCTTCTGGGCCCGCTCCATGCACGAGCCGGGTTTGCAGCGCTTGCAGCAGATCAACAACGCCAGGCTGTACAGCAATCTCCGTTACTCCTTCGCCCAACGCTTGCCAAAACAGGCCGCCACCGAAGCCGCCCGCCAGTTGGCGTCGATGATCGACGGCTTCTGGCTGCGAAGTGCCCTGAGCACCGATCCCCAGGAAGGCTTCTCGGCGGCGGAAACGCTGTGTAAACGATTTGCGTTGAACGCACTCGAATCCACCACGAATTCACACGATCAGGTTTGAACCCCATGACTGAATTGCCCCGTTATCAGAACTTTATCAACGGCCATCCCATGGCCAATGCCTCCGGTGAAACCTTCCCGGTTGTGAATCCGGCCACGGGCGAAGTGATCTATGAAATGGAAATCGCCGATGAGGCTGTCCAAAAGGCCGCGATAGACAGCGCCCAGGCCGGCTTCAAGGTCTGGTCTGCGATGACCGGTGCCCAGCGTGGCCGTATTCTCCAGCGTGCCGTGGCGTTGCTGCGGGAGCGTAATGACGAACTGGCTGCCCTGGAAGTTCAGGACACCGGCAAACCCTGGCAGGAAGCCCAGGTCGTAGACGTGGTAACCGGTGCAGACACCCTGGAGTATTTTGCGGGGCTGGCGCCCTCGGTAGAGGGCAACCAGCAGGACCTTGGCGGGGATTTCTATTACACCCGTCGTGAGCCGCTGGGCGTGTGCGCTGGTATCGGTGCGTGGAACTACCCGCTGCAGATTGCCTGCTGGAAGTCCGCCCCGGCCCTGGCTACCGGCAACAGCATGATCTTCAAGCCCTCGGAGGAAACGCCAATGGGCGCCCTCAAGCTGGCGGAGATCTTTGTCGAAGCCGGCGTACCGGCCGGCGTGTTCAACGTGGTCCAGGGCGCGGGTGATGTCGGTGCCTGGCTGACCCACAGCCCCGATATCGCCAAGGTGTCGTTCACCGGGGAAGTCGGCACTGGCCGGAAGGTAATGACCGCGGCTGCCTCCACCCTGAAAGACGTCACCATGGAACTTGGTGGTAAATCACCGCTGATCGTTTTCGACGATGCAGACATCGATAACGCAGTGTCCGCCGCCATGCTGGGTAACTTCTATACCCAGGGCGAGGTCTGCACCAACGGGACGCGCGTGTTTGTGCATGAAGACATCTATTCGGAGTTCATGGACCGCCTGCTGGAGCGGACACTGAACAATATCCGTATGGGCGATCCCACCGATCCGGACACCAACTTTGGCGCATTGATCTCGCAGAAGCACCAGCAACTGGTGCTGGATTACATCGAGAAAGGCATTGCCGAGGGCGCCACCCTCAGCCACGGCGGTAAGGCCGCGAAGCCAGGCTCCGCGCCCGGCGGTTACTTCGTGGAGCCCACGATTTTCACCGATTGCACCGACGACATGACTATCTGCCGTGAGGAAATCTTCGGGCCGGTGATGTCGGTACTGACCTTCTCCGACGAGGAGGAAGTGATCGACCGGGCCAACAATACCGACACCGGCCTTGCCGCTGGCGTGTTCACCAACGATATCCGTCGCGCCCACCGGGTGATTCACCGCATCCAGGCTGGCATCTGCTGGATCAACAGCTACGGAGCATCGCCTGCGGAAATGCCGGTGGGTGGCTACAAGCTCTCCGGTGTTGGCCGCGAGAACGGCCGAGTCACACTCGACCACTACACCCAACTGAAGGCGGTGTACGTGGGCATGGAAGACATAGACAGCCCTTTTTAAGCGGGTTGTCAGGAGTTGCGTATGAAAGAAGTGAACTACGATTACATCATTGTCGGCGCGGGGTCTGCAGGCTGTGTGCTGGCCAACCGGCTTACCGAGGATGGCCGCCACCGGGTGCTGCTGCTGGAAACCGGCGGCAGCGACAAGAGCATCTTTATCCAGATGCCCACGGCGCTGTCCATCCCCATGAACACCAAAAAATACGCCTGGCAGTTTGAGACCGAGCCGGAACCCTACCTGGATAACCGCCGCATGCACTGCCCCCGGGGCAAGGTGCTGGGCGGCTCTTCCTCCATCAACGGCATGGTATACGTACGTGGCCATGCCCGTGATTTCGACGAGTGGCAGGAGCAGGGCGCCGAGGGCTGGGACTATCGCCACTGCCTGCCCTATTTCAAGAAGGCGGAAACCTGGGCCTTTGGCGCTGATGACTACCGTGGTGACCAGGGCCCGCTGGGCGTGAATAACGGCAACAACATGCAGAACCCGCTCTACAAGGCCTTTGTGGATGCGGGCGTGGATGCCGGTTATTTCGCCACCGACGACTACAACGGCGAGCGCCAGGAAGGTTTCGGCGCCATGCACATGACCGTCAAGAATGGCCGCCGCTGGTCTACCGCCAACGCTTACCTGCGCCCCGCCATGGCGCGGGACAATCTGACAGTGGTCACCCATGCGCTGGTGCACAAGGTGTTGCTGGAGGGCAAACAGGCCACCGGTGTGCGCTACGAGAAAGACGGCAAGCTGGTGGACGTTACGGCGTCAGAGGAAGTGATCCTGTCCGCCGGGTCTATCGGTTCGCCTCATCTGTTGCAGCTTTCCGGCATTGGCAATCGCGGCGTACTGGAGCAGGCCGAAATCCCCGTCAATCACGAACTGCCCGGTGTCGGCGGTAACCTGCAGGATCATTTGGAGTTTTACTTCCAGTTCCGCTGCAAGCAGCCGGTCTCTCTCAATGGCAAGCTCGACTGGTGGAACAAGCTCAAGATCGGTGTTCGCTGGTTGCTTAAGAAAGACGGCCTGGGCGCCACCAATCACTTCGAGTCCTGCGGCTTTATCCGCTCCAAGGCGGGCGTCGAGTGGCCGGACCTGCAATATCATTTTTTGCCAGCGGCCATGCGCTATGACGGCAAAGAAGCCTTCGATGGCGACGGCTTTCAGTTGCACGTTGGCCACAACAAGCCGAAAAGCCGCGGCTCGGTATATGTGCAGTCAGACGATCCCCGTCAGCCGCCGCGCATCCTCTTCAACTACCTCAAACATGAGGATGATCGCGAGGGTTTCCGTGACTGCGTGCGCCTGACCCGTGAGATTGTCAGTCAGCCTGCCATGGACGCTTATCGGGGCTCGGAAATCCAGCCCGGTGTTGATGTGCAGAGCGACGAAGACATAGACGCCTTTGTCCGCCAGGCGGTGGAAAGCGCCTATCATCCATCCTGCACCTGCAAGATGGGTATGGATGACCAGGCAGTGGTAGGTCCCGACACACGGGTTCATGGCCTCACCGGCCTGCGGGTAGTGGACTCGTCCATTTTCCCCACCATTCCCAACGGCAATCTCAATGCCCCCACCATCATGGTGGCGGAGCGTGCCGCTGACCTTATTCGTGGCGTCGAGCCACTGAATCCGTCCGATGCCGCAGTGGCGATGGACGGGCAATGGCGTGATTGTCAACGCCCCGGAGGGGCCAGACGCGGGACCGCCTAGTACCGTTCCCGGCGGCGCAATGGCCGCCGGTTGTTATGCAAACCATCAGGACTTA
>OJCB01000542.1_pt1 | contig 13992 bp, 10 predicted proteins | sample 1591501 | NCBI WGS metagenome assembly OJCB01 (sample SAMN05416813, study PRJEB24817) | seawater metagenome | isolation source: Sea water | place: Canada:Atlantic | collected 2013-07 | reverse complement strand
GAGATCAGCCTCGGTCTCGTGGGCTCGGAGATGTGTATAAGAGACAGGCATCCAACGGTTCTAACCGATGAGACGAATCACGAGGAGATGGCACGGGTTCATGAAGCGTTCTCTGATCTCTTCGACAAAACGATTGAGCTCGGCGGCACCATTACCGGAGAGCATGGAGTCGGTCTCGCTAAGAAACCGTATTTGCAGAGACAATTCGGCGATGCCAGCTACTCACTGCTGGCTCAGATCAAGAAAACTCTCGATCCGGATTCCCTTCTGAATCCCGGAAAGATCTTCGAATCCGAAACCAGTTCCTGAATGATTACGGTAACGGAGAATAAACGGCTCAAGTACATCGCCGACCTCGACTACTCGGTGGTTCAGCAATGCATGCATTGTGGAATGTGTCTGCCGACCTGCCCGACCTATGTTGAGACCCGTCTGGAGCGGAACAGTCCGCGCGGGCGAATTGCTCTGATGCGTTCCATTGTCGACGGAGAACTCGAAGTCACCAAAGAGTTCGGGGAGGAAATGTATTACTGCCTCGGCTGTCTTGCCTGCACTACGGCTTGTCCCGCCGGCGTGAATTATCCGGAGCTTTTCGAAAATGCACGGGCGGAAGTGGAGTTTCAAGGAGTTCTGTTTTCACCGGATCGTCGTTTCTGGAGATGGCTCACCTTGCGGCAGCTTTTTGCAAAGCCATGGATGCTACATTTCGTCGGGCGGATGTTGTGGGCTTATCAGGCGAGCGGAATATGTGGTCTAGTCCGTAGGTCCGGTTTGCTTCGGCTGATACCGAAGAATTTCCGGGAACTCGAACCGTCCACACCGACCATTCAGCGAAAGTTTTCCACTCAACTGATCGAGGAAGAAGAAGCCCCGGCAGTTTCGAAACGATACCGGGTGGGTATGCTGACCGGCTGTGTTCAGGACATGGTGATGGCTGACGTGAATCGCGATACCGTCGACTCTCTTCTGGAAAACGGATGTGCAGTGGATACGCCGCGTGACCAGGGCTGTTGCGGTTCCTTACATGCTCACAATGGAGATTTGGAACAGGCGGAGATTCAGGCTCGCCGTTTGCTCGATCAGTTCAATCTGGAGGATTTGGATGCCGTCGTCACCAACGCTGCGGGCTGTGGATCCCATCTAAAACATTTTGGTGCATTGTTGAAGAAAGATCCGGACTACGCGGCCAAAGCAAGGGAGTGGGACAGCAAAGTGCGGGACATCTCTGAATGGCTGGTCGAAATCGGATTTCGAAAACCTTTGGGGAAGGTGAATTCCGGTGGGGAGAAAGTGACCTACCATGAAGCGTGTCATTTGTGTCACGGCCAGGGGATTTCGCAACAGCCTCGCGAAATTTTGCGGTCCATTCCCGGAGTGGACCTGGTTGAATTGAGTGACGCGACCAACTGCTGTGGGAGCGCCGGGGTTTACAATATCACCCAACCTGAGCAGGCCGGGAAGTTGCAGCGTGAAAAGGTCGCAAACATCGAAGCTACCGGGGCTACTGTCGTTGCCACTGCGAATCCCGGATGTCATCTGCAAATCGAGAACGGAGTCGGTTGCGATGTGAAGGTGAAACACCCTGTGAGTATGCTCGCGGCTGCCTATCGGAAGGAAAAAAGGGAAGGGGACGAGTGAAACAAATTACCCTGGTACTTCGATTATTGTTTGGAGCCGTCTTCATCTGGAGCGGAATTGCCAAGCTCAAGGATCCGATCAGCTTTGCCGAGTCTGTCCGGAATTTTCAGATTATTGGCGATCCGATTGCTCCGGCTCTGGCTTTGTTTATTCCCTGGGTGGAGATCATTGCCGGTATCGCTGTAATGATCGGGAAAGGGCTGCGCGGAGGAGCGGGCATTCTTCTGGCATCGCTCATCGTTTTCACTGCCGCCATCGGTGTCGCCTGGGCCCGCGGGCTCGATATCAGTTGCGGATGCTTTGGCGGATCCGGTGCAGTGAACTATCCGCTGAAGATTTCTCAGAATTTTTTGCTGTTGGCGATGGGCTTTGTGGTTTGGAAGTTTTCCGGTGAGAGGAATGGAACAAGCACCAGCGAGACTGGTGGGGAAGAATTATGAAAAAATTGATTTCAATATTAGGTATTGCCTTGCTTATACCCATTCTGAGTGTTGCTGATGAAGAGATTGCCCCGCGGCCTTTAAGCTTTTCCGGGGGAAATTTTTCGGATGCTGTATTTACGATTCTACCACCGAAATATGACGATTCCCGCAAGGTGGTGAAGGAACCCTTCGGTGTGGCTTACCGTTTGGATTCCGATGGCAACTTGAATGAACTTTATCGAACGAAGGGATGGTATGCATTTCAGGTTTACCTTTCACCCAGCGGTCGATACCTGGTCAGGATGGGGCCCTGGAACCGCGGAAGGAGGCCGGACAAAGATGATCTGGCTCTTGCAATTTACGACAATGGAATACTTCTGAAATCGTATTCAACTGCGGACTTGGTTAAGGATCACGACAAAGTGGAAGCATCCGTGAGCCACTATTCCTGGCAGGCTTCTTCGCTTATTGATAATGGACAGTATTCTGCCGGGGAACGTTTCAAAATGATTCCTAATCTAGGTTATAACAGTCTTTTTGAGATCCACACGATAGATGGATGGACTTATACTTTTGACGTCACAAACGGGCAGATCAAAAGCGAGACCAGAACGAAGGAATGGCTTAAAGAGGCTAAATGAATCGAGCGATCGAAATCCCTCCATTTGGCCATTAAACTCAGGGGGTCGATCGGACTACCGAAGTTCAAGAGTCTCTGTCACCGCACCTTCAGCAGGCTCGATGCCGAGAATCTTACAGACGGTAGCGTGAAAACCTTGCTGTCCGACTTCACCAAAATCACCGCTGGCAGGGGAGTTGGGGAATCCTGTCAGAATTACCTGACCGGACATCCGAATCGATTCGGCTACCGGATACCCGAATCCACCAAAGAATCCAGGACCTTCCGCTGGATCGAAAACGGGCTCGTCCACTTTGATTTCAGAGAATGCATAGCCTGATTTCAAAACAAGAACGCGATCTCCGATCCGGCCGTCAATTTTGTATTGATAGTCGTCTGGCAAACTGTCCGGGGTGTAGGTCCGGAAATAAATGCGCTTCTTCAGTTCTCCATCAAACTTGTCGGTAAAGATTTTCTTTTCCCCGTCACTATCAGGAAGGTCTTTGAAGTAAAGGTTTGCGATAGCGTCGTGAGCAATGATGTCGCAGTTGACCATCATTTCGTCCCCGAGAAGATGAGCGATATTTACATTTTTCTCTAATTCGGCGAGGCCGTGATCAGTCGTAATGAACACGACGAGGTTTGCATTTTTTGGAGCGAGGTTTTCCCAGTCGGCTTTGACTTTTTCGAGAAATACTCCCAATGCCTTGTCGGTGGCTTCCACTGCTTCATATGTTTCCGGAGTCCGGGGACCGTTAACAAGCCCACCCTTGAGCATTCCGTCGAGACGAAGCATCACCAGTCTCAGTTTCTTGGCATCGTTACCGCCCCCTGCTGCCGGGGCGGCAGGAGCAGGTTTGTCACCATCAGCGGCTGGAGCCGGAGCATCGGCACCTGCGGCAGGGGCATCGTCGCCAGCGGCCATTGCGGGGGCATCACTACCGTCTGCAGGCGCGGGAGCAGCAGTCCCTCCTCCTGATCCAGCGGCAGCCTTCCATGCTTCAAGCGCTTTGTTAAGACGGTCCTCGTCACTGCTCTCAGCGTCGAACTCTTTCAGATAGACGGCAGCTGCGTTTTCACCCGTCTGGTTTTGAGACATGGGCCAGTCATGGACCAGAGTATTGATGCCCTGGCGGGTGGCAGTTGTCCAGATAGGCTCCTGCCTCATATATTCCTGATTGGTCGGATTCTTGTCGATGGATCCGTCTTCTTTCAGGATGAAATCTGCCGGAATACCGTGTTTTTCCGGAGCTGTTCCCGTGGCCATTGTGGTGTGAGCGGGAAAGGTGAGGCAGGGGAATCCGGGGCGCATCTTATTGGTCGATCCACCATCACTGACCAGTTGATCAAATGTGGGGGTCTCTGCTTTTTCAATGTAGTCGCCACGAAATCCGGGAATACTGATCCAAAGAACAACTGGAGGTCCGTCTCCGGAACTCTCTTCAGGCTCCTTCATAACAGGTTCCGGGTCATCCATTGCAACCTGTTGGGCCTGTTCTTTCTGCTTTCGGTAATCGTCCAGAACCTGAACGGTGGCCTTGTCTCCCTCCATGGCCACCCGCTTGTAGGTGATGCCGGAGCTGCCGTTCCAGACCAGAATGATCGTGAGGATAAACAGCAGTACAGCAATGAGCGTGAAAATTGAGCTGGCTAAAGACCGGAACATAATGGAATTCTTATCCGAAAAGAGTGATGGCGCAAGTTATCGGGGGATAATTTTACAAGTGGAGTTGCGCGGCGAATGCTCCGTCAAACCCGTCTATCCATGGCAGGCATCGGACGGATCGATCCACTTTCAAGCCAGAGGCTTCGATGATGGCTTCATTTTCCTCGCGGTCGATGGAGCAGGTACTGTAGATAATTCGTCCTTCCGGTTTGATAAATTTTGAGACGGACTCCAGTAAAGCTGCCTGAACTTTTGTCTGGCGCCCGAAATCATAGGGCTGAATTCTCCAGCGTACATCGACTCTGCGTCGCATTACTCCGGTGTTCGAGCAAGGGGCATCGAGAAGAATGGCGTCAAATTTTGGAAGGTCCTCAGGTGGATTGAGCCAATCAATTTGCTGTAGGTCCACATTATTAACATGAAGCCTTTCGAGATTCTCACGAAGTTGAACAAGACGTTGTTCGGACTGATCGCTGGCGAGAATTTTCCCTTCCCCATTCATCATTTTGGAGAGCAGGGCGGTTTTGCCTCCGGGAGCTGCACAGGCATCAAGAATAGATTCACCCGGTTTCGGGTCCAGAAGATTGCATGCGAGAGTCGTGCTGGGGTCTTGAATATAGATCAAGCCTTCAGAGATCCAGTCGGCATCAGGAGCACCTTTTACGGTGAAGAAATCCGGAAATCCTTCGACCTTTGAATCCTCTTCAATCGCAGGGGCAACACTGTTGAACCGTTCGGAGTCATGAATCCGGGCATAGACGCGTGGGGGAGTATTGTTCCATTCGCAGAGCGCGGTAGTTACCTCTTCACCATGTTGTTCCGTCCATCGATCAATAAAAAACTGTGGATGGGAATAGCGGTCTTCCAGTGACCAATTGCTCATGTCAGCTTCAAACTCAGCCTTTGATCGCTGAGCATTTCGGAGGATCGCATTGACGAGACTTTTCTCGTGTTTCCGGGCAATTTGGACGGTTTCGTTGACGGCGGCGTGCTCGGCAATTTCCGTTTTGAAAAGCTGATACAGTCCGATTCGGAGGAGGTTCTGAGTGAATGGCTTGATCTTGCCATTGCGGAGCTTGTCAATCAACACATCCAAAAAGTAGAGATTGCGAAGCGTGCCGTAGAAAATTTCGCAGGCGAGCCCGTGATCGGACGAGATCAGATCCATTTTCTTCGAATATTCCCCGAGTATTTCGTCGGCAAAACGGGATCCTGCCTCCCATTCATTGAGGGCATCGTAGGCGCAGCGGCGAGCGGGAGACATAGTGAAATAGTTTCTAGTGTTTGGTTGTAAAGTTCTAAGGAGCGCCGTCAGCGAAAGGGAGAGGAGCGCATGGAAGGAGAGCGAATTCCCTATTTCGAAGGCGGCCAGACATTTTCGACATCCTCGGACCGGATCCATCCACGAAGGTCGCCCGGAACATCCGCGTAGATCCATGGTCCGGACTTTCTAGTGATGCGAACTTCAGATCCCGGAGGGAGTTCTATCACAGCTTCTGAATCGATCACTGGAGAGGTTTGAGCACTGGCGTCGCTGGACACAACTGTGGCAAAATTTTCGACCGCGAGGTGCTTCTTACGATAACGGTGCGCCTGGAACGCCAGGAAAGAAATCACCAGGGCGAAGGACGAGAAAGTATAAAGGAGCGGCCGAAACCTGCGTGCCTGAGAAATGAGGATTGCAGTGCTTAGGCCGATGACAAAGATCCAGAATGAGGTCCAGAGAATCCAGTTCCAGGCAGGGCTGGAAACGGCCCGGATAAATTTTGCAAAGTCGGATTCTGCGAATTCCAGAAAGCCCGTCTTGTTCTGGATGAATGTCAGGCTCTGACGGGATTCAGAGAGTCCCGGGTCCAAAACGAGAGCTCGTCGATACCAGAGGACTGCCTCTCCCGGACGGTCGAGGCGATAGAGGGTGGAACCGAGATTGTAGTAGAGGTCTTCTGATCCGAGGCCTTTGTCGAGAATATCTCGATACTTGGTTTCGGCGTCTTCGAATTTTCCATTTTCGAAATCCCGGTTCGCGCTGGTATAGAGCTGCGAACTGGTCTGAGCCTGGATGTTGCTGATCATGCAGATACTGCAAAGGAACAGGAACAGATTCAGAAATAGCGGGGCAATACGCATGGATTCGAGATAACGGGAAGGGCGAGCAGGCAGAGAGAGTGATTATTTTTTGTGAGATAGCTTAACGAGGATGCTGTTGAATTCCTCCATCTCGGAAGCTGAGACTGCTTCATCGGGTTTGTCCCCGCCGCTGTAAAGATAAGACTGACATTTTTCCAGGAGATGATCGATCGCTTCGAGTACTTTTGGCGGTGCATCGCCGTGTTCTTCTTTCCAGATGGCAAGAGCGCGATTGACTCCTCGAAAGTATTCCCGGCGCGTCGCATTGCTTCGGGGAATTTCCCGGACGGCTTGTTTAAAGCTTAGCCTGACATGAGTATCCGCCTTTTCGCGACGCTTCTTCTGAATGATCCGGGTGAGGCCGAGTCCGAGAACCGTGAAGAATCCGAGCGAGAATATAAACTGGGTGGCGTAAAAGAGAATTCCCGGTCCAGCAGAGGCGAGAGCCAGATTTAAATTGGTTCCGCCCGTTCGGATGTGGAGAATATCGTTAAATTGTGCGGAAGGTACCGAAGCTGCGGGGCCCGAAGAAAATGCGCCAACATTGTTGTTTCGGTTAGTCGAAGCACCGCCTGGAAGCTGAGTATTTCCGGCAAGATTGATCGTCAGGGGAATGGGAGGTGTGTTTTCGGTGACATATGCCCCGGTGGAGGGATCGAAATAACTGAACTCGAAGGATGGAATCTCAGTGACCTTTTTTAAAGGGATCACCACCTGAGAGAACTTAGCTCGCCCGTTGGTTTCCCCGTTCGAAGGCTCTTCGATCGTGCGATTGGCATCGTAGGATCGCCATTCATCGGCTCCCGCTGCCGAGAACTGAGGTGCACCGATCGTTGTGAAATTCCCGGTGCCTGTCACCACGAAATCCAGGGAGACCGGATCACCCACTGCTGGAGTCGTGGTTGAAGGGGTCACAGTGATTGCAAACTTACCAACGCCACCCGTGAAACTGGCAGGCGCTCCGGTCGGGAGAGCTTTCACCGTGATCTTCATGGAGTTGGTGGATACGCGGTGAGTTTGAGTCCTTTGGAAAATTCCTGGAAATCCGAATCCTGAACTGCGATCAAGGACCCGGATACCGATTTCGGCAGGGCCAAGAGTGTGTTCTCCAGCTTTGAGCGCGAAGAGAGTGGAAGGAAGCCGAGCCAGATCATAGAGATTATTGCCAAGCTCAACTGCGTCAGTTTTCACATTTTTGAATTTACCGATCACAAAGCTCTCATGATTCAGTTCTGCGCTGACGATGTCATTGATCGAGCCTCGTCCCCGGACATAAGCAGTGACTGAGAAGGGGACGATTTCATTCGCCCAGATTTCTGTGCGAGAGAGATCAAATTTGCCGAACATCGGCTTCGTTGCATCCAGATCACTGGTTTCTTTGGTTCGCTCGTAGACTGTGATTTCGATAGCTTGAGTTGCGACATCCATACCGCGAATTTTTGTCTGAATCGGGGGGATTGTGAAGGTTCCGACCTGGTCACCCTTGAACTGATAAATGTATGAGCTTTCGGTTGTGCGGACTCCGTTGATAATGTTGATCCGGAAATTGTCGCCCGGTTGACTTCCCGTGGAGGTGATTGCGAGGCCGTTTACTTCAATGGAGTTGGGTAAGCTCTCCGGATCACCGTTCACGGACTTGAGGACGAGAGTACCGACCTCACCAACTGCGATCGTTTTGGATACGACAGCAGCCTGAAGCCCCGGTTGAGCGCCCTGGGCGGTCGATTCTTTTGCCGTGAAAAGCAAAAGGGCAAAAGCGATTGAATAGAAAGAAAAACGATGCATTTGATCTGATCGTAAATAGAGGATTACCAGTTTTTGTATTTCTCAGGTTTGGCCGGCTTCATGATCGGCCGAACTTCGGTTTCATCGGCTAATGCCCTCAAAAGCTGACGAGCTTCGCTCGGGGTATAGCCGGTATCTGGATTGCGTTGCATTTGTTGGGCCTGATTCTGCTGAGAAGGTGGGGGAGCCTGCTGTTCCTGATTAGGATTGGCTTCAAGTTTTCCATCCTCGGGAGTCTCTGGTTCGTTTTGCTCTTCCTCGCCGTTCTGAGAATCCTGAGGCTCTTGTTTCTCTTTTTCCTTATCCTCTTGATCTCCTGACTCGTCTTTCTGATCTTCCGAATCTTTCTTCTCCTGATCGTCCTTGTTCTCCTGGTTTTCCCCGTCTTTCCCGGATTCTGAATCCTGCTCTTGATCCTGCTCTTGATCCTCTTTCTGGTCCTGATCTCCGTCCTGCTTCTCCTGATCGTCCTTTTTCTCTTCCTCGTCTTTCTTTTCTTCGTCCTCCTCCTCTTGATCCTGGTTCTGCTCCTCCTGTTCCTGCTCCTCCTGTTCCTTTTTCAATTCTTCGATGCGTTTCTTCACGACCTCGATATTGAATCTCGCCTTATCGTTATCCTCATTTTGGGCAAGAGCGGATTCGAAATGCTCGATGGCTCCTTCCCACTGTCGCAATGTGGACTCCACCGGGCTTGCAGAGTTTGTCATGGGTTGGAGTTGATTTGTAGATGCGTCCTCTGATGCTGCCTTCAGATACGTTTCCCCTTTTCGAAAGAGGGTGTTTCCAAGATTGTAATGGGCAATTTCCTGAAGCCTCTCACTTTCACTGATCAGTGTCTTGGCAAAGGCTTGCTCCGCGCTTTCGTAGTCACCTTTTTGGAAAGCAGCAGCACCGAGGCTAAGTTGTAATTTGGGCTCTTTTGAAGAGGAAAGGCCTCCCGCTTCAAGCTTCCGGTAGATCGAGATTGCTTCATCGTAGGCGCCACGCTCGAAGGCATCAAATCCCTCTTTCATCGAGTCGGCAGAAGACGAATGAATCGCTCCGAAAAGAATCAATCCAATGGCCAGGGAACTCGTCGCCATCGCGGGCTTTGCGATGAGAGATTCAGGCTTCCTGCGCCTGAGAAACATCAGCGGTGTCAGGAATGTCAGTATCATCAGTGCCGTCGCGATGCTCAGGAGCCACATGAATCGTTCGATGGGACGCGACTGGGCTTGTTCCTCTTTTCTTGAGGTGGCAATCGTTGCCGTGATGCGTTCAACAACGGCGGAAATTGAGGAGGAGTTTCCAAGGTGAATATACGCGCCGCTTCCCGAGGCCAGGGCGCGCAGTGCACCTTCGTCGAGACGCGTCCGAACGACCTGTCCGGTTTCGTCTTTTATAAAGACACCGGGAATTTGATTCCCGGTCTTCGAATCGATCTCCGGAATGATGGAGCCGCCGGACGATCCTACACCAACAGTAATGATCGTCATTCCCGCCGTCTTGGCTTCCGTTTTGATCGACTCAATTTCATCCACGCCTTCGAGTGCTTCCCCATCTGAGAAAATGACGAGGGCGCTTTCTTCAAGTTGGGATTCCTTGAATGCCTCCAGGGCAATTTTTGCAGCAGCGGTTAAATTGGTTCCTCCACGGGGAATGATATCGGTGTCGAGTTGATCGATCGCTTCAGCAACGGCGTCGTGATCGACCGTGAGTGGCGCTTGTAGAAAGGCGCGTCCAGCAAAAGCAATCAGACCGATGCGATCCTCAGGAAGAGCGGTCAAAATATCTTTAGCTGCGAGTTTTGCGCGGAGCATCCGGTTAGGAAGAAGATCGGTCGCAAGCATGCTGCGGGAAGTATCGATCGCGATCAGCATGTTCCGGCCTTCGCTTTCGGTTTCAGTTTCTTCAAAACCCCATTGAGGTCGAGCCAGCGCCAATAGAAGAAAGCCGAGCGAAAGTGCGAGAAAACTGAATGAAAGCCAGCGCTGAAACTGGCTGCTACCCGTTATCAATTGCCGATGCAGTCGCGGTGAAACCAGTCCGGGAAGGCGCTTTGCAGCCCTGAGGTGGGACCACAGACGCAACAGGACAAGGGGAAGCAGCGCGAGCAGCCCCCAAAGCCAGATAGGGTTGGCAAAATTGATTTCCATGAAGGACCGATTGAACGGGAGATCAAATGTAGCGCAAACCGGCGAAGTTTGGGCCAGTTTTTTTACAGGATACCGGCTTTGGGAATCCCGGGCTCATGTTGAAGGAGGTGGACTACCTTCAAGGAGCGAATAGCCGGAATATTGCAGGGAGTTAAGACCGGTGAGGGAAAGCTAACTCCTGGATCCTCGCTGTGGAGAAATGCACAGGGAAACGGGGCGAAATTTATGCCGAAAATTGAGTCGTTGAAACAGCTTCCTGAGACGAAACCTCCCTGGTGTTGCCGAGGAGAAGTGAAGATCTGTTTTCAATCGCCCTGGGGAGCAGAGAGTGAGAAATCAGTTCGCGAAGGTTTTCATCGATCGCATTTTTCGAAAGAAGAGTTCGGTAAGTGTTCCGGAGGAAGTTTTCCCCTTCGATGAGTGCGCTCAGAGCTGAGTGTTGTCCGCTCAGAGCTTTCGCTTTTGAGAGATGCCTTCGAATTTCACTGAGTCCGGTCGACGCAGTGGTCGTTTGAATTCCCTGTCGTTCCAACAATCTGGAGAGTCCGGCTACTGATTTCTGGTGCTCGAATTTCAGATCCTGAAGTGTCGAAACCGGATCAGTCAGGTGAAATTTGTTGATTACCCTTTGATACATCTCAGTGACCATTCGTTCCCTTCGCAAAAGAGCGGATGCGATCTGGTTGGAAGTTGGATCCTGAATGGTTTGCTGACCAATTTGGGTTGTCATCGTAGTTTCGTCTATGCTGGAGAATGCCCGCAGGCATCAGCGGTTTTTCAATCCTCGCGTCACAGAGGATTGACGTTTCCCGACGCCAGTTATGCGGTATTCTCACATAGGACGATCCAGTCGGTGGCTGGATTAGGGAAATCGTCTCCAGAAAGTTTCGTCGCCGACGATGGTCAGGCAGCCAAAGACAAGACCGGCGATCGCGAACCATACGAATATTTCGTCCGCTTGAATCGTGACACGGCGTTTCACTTCCGTTTTCTCCAACTGATCGATCAACTCAAAGATTCGTTCGAGCCCCGTCGTGTCCTGAGCTCTGAAATACTTGCCATCGGCGATCGTGGCAATTTCCTGAAGTGTTTCTTCGTCGAAAGCTTGTTGAAGGCGCTGAGGGCCTACTGGAGTTTGGACAACATAGTCACCATAGGTTCCGACCGCGATGGTGTAGACCCGGATTCCCAGAGTTTTCGCCAGCTTGGCTGCTTCGATCGGGGATAGATTTCCCGAATTATTTACTCCATCGGTGAGGAGAACGACGACCTTGCTTTTCGCGGGCCTTTTGTCGAGTCGCTTGGAGGCTGCCGCGATTGCTGAACCGATTGCAGTTCCGTCCTCAACCATGCCGATGCGGACTCGTCCCAATCCGAAAGGGCCCTCCAGCCATTCTTTGGAAAGGGTGAGGGGACTGGCCAGATAAGGCCTGCCGGCAAAGGCGAGAAGTCCGATCCGGTCAGTGCTTCGTCCATCGATGAAATCGCGAGTCACTTTTTTCGCAGCCTGAAGGCGGTTGGCACGGTTTCCTTCGATGGTGAAATCCTCCACCTGCATAGAACGGGAGACATCGATCGCCAGAATCATTTCAATCCCGCTCTCCGAGATACTCTCAGACCGGTTGACCCATTGAGGGCGGCTCAGTGCCAGAATCAGGCAGGTCAGCGCCAAAAAAAGTGTCGCCAGCCGAAAGCCACCACTTCTGCCCTTGGCGATTGCTCCCATCCTCTCAAGAATGTGGAGGGAAGAAAACGTGACCGCACTTTGGCTGCCTGATCGGCTGCGAAGCAGTGCCAGAAGGGGAAGCAGGGCCAGAAGAGAAAACGCCCAGGGATAGGCAATTTTGAAGCTGGTTTCTGCGAGGACTGCGGTCATGGAGAGGCCGCCCACATTACACCGAAATCACTTGTGAGAAAGTGTTTCAGTATTCTGTAGAATCGGCGGCTTCTGTATTTCTAAAGGTCCTTGAGTGCGACTGGAGAAACGACATCGGCTCCGTCAAGAAGTTCAAGCGATATCCCGTCGAGACCGTAGCCTCGAAGGCCCACTACGGAGAGCCTCTTTTTCCCGGACTCTTTGATTTCGACTTCCACTTCTGCTTCAGTTCCCTGAGCAGGAAGTTTGATCTCTTTGCCTCCAATAAAGAGATCGATGTCGGCGAGTTTTCCACTGACTTTCACTTTGATCAAACCGGCTTTCTCCACCTTGAGGAAGGCACGTCCGACGGCATAGCGATTGGCGCCACGGCCTACGACTTTCGGAGTCTCCTCTGCAGGCAGGGAACCATCTACTTTGGAATACAAAGGAAGCCAAACGTAAGTCTTGAAATCTTCGGCGAAAATTTTGTGTCCGTAGTGCCCAATGTCATCCCGGGTCCGCTCATGAGGCATGAGGACCTGCCACTCACGGATAAAGCGGTTGGATGGAGTTTTGAAGTCTCCCTCTTTGCCGAGCTCAGAAAGGAATCTGACGAGGTCGACGAATTCATCTTCCCGTAGTTGGGCGGTCAGAGCCGGTGGCATTAGCGAAATCGGACTGATGTTGTTAGACTCGATTTCGCTTTTTGGAATTCGGTTTTCTTTTCCGGCAGCATCACGAATCACAAGTTCTTTGTCGTCCTCGCGTGCAATCGCACCGGCAAAGCTGTCCCCGTTTTTCAAAGTAACGAGAGTGGTGTGATACCCCTCTTTGATTTTGACACTGGGCTGGAGAAGGGAATCCACGAGGTAATCGACCGGAGCACTGGATCCGATACTAAGGAGGTCGGGACCGATCACTCCGCCGGCTCCACCGATGGCATGACAAACCAGGCACTGAAGCGCAGCGCGTCTGTAAATGACTTCACCGCGATGAGGATCACCCTTTTGAGCGACACGGTTCATCATGGACTCCATCTCTTTCGGAGTCAGCGCCATCTTCATCGGCTTGAGGCCACCGGCTTTTTGGATGGCTTTGATAAGACCTTCAGGTCGCGTTGCCGCACTGCTCGCTTTCTGCACCCCTGTCAGGGCAACAGCTTCCGGAAGCGTCTCACGATTCAAGAGGGTGGTGAGTTCGATCGTACCCTGCTTGTTCGAAAGGAAAGTAGCAAAGATACCGTGAGGGTCTTTTCCTTCCGGGGCGTCACGAAGAACGGCCAGGGCAATGGCTGCGCCACCTTTTGGATTCCGGCGGGTTTGACCAATCACTGCGAGAGAGCGGAGTTGAAAGGATGCTTTTTTGTCCTGCGCCGTTTGATTGAGGAACTTCCCGGTTTCCGGACCGCCAAGGGTAGTGAGCCCGTCGAGAGCAGCGCGGGCGCGGCCTTCATTCTTCGCGGCGTCAAGAAAGGCCGCCTCAAGCTCAGGACGCGTGGTGGCGAGTTTCCACTGCCCCGCGAGTGCGGCGGCGTTGGAAAAGATGCTGACGTTTTGAGATTTTAAAAACCGGGTGAGGCGGTTCTTGTCCCCGGCCGGTTGAATTTTTCGAAGTTTTCCTGCATCAGCGAGAGCTTTTAGAATGGCATTTTGCTGCTCGGGTGTTGCCTTTTCGGCGAGGGCAAAGATGAACAATAGATTCTGTCTCTTATACACATCTGACGCTGCCGACGAAGAGGATAG
>OJCB01000541.1_pt1 | contig 13995 bp, 16 predicted proteins | sample 1591501 | NCBI WGS metagenome assembly OJCB01 (sample SAMN05416813, study PRJEB24817) | seawater metagenome | isolation source: Sea water | place: Canada:Atlantic | collected 2013-07 | reverse complement strand
AGCGTCAGATGTGTATAAGAGACAGCTGTTGGGCTTGGTTCAATAAGGCTCACCTTTTTTCAACCGTTCCCCAAAAATCTCAAGTTGATTGCGATTCACCCATTGGTGATTGAACTTCTTTTCAGAAACGAATCCGTTTCGAAACATCAGCATAATGCCCGACACCATAAACGGAGACTCATGGGGTTCCAACGCTCGCTCAGGTGCTTCCCAGTAGAAAACGGCCTTTCCGTCTTCTCCTCTATCAAGTTCGATCAACGATTTGCCGAGAATCGATTCGACCCTGTCTCCATTCATTCCGATTTTGATTTTTTGGAATTGGGACAGGATCTCAGATCTTTCATTGTCTGCAAATTCTCTAAATGAGGGGTTCCGAGCGCAACCCGCCATCAACAAAATAAGAATCGATGAAATGATTTGGAGGTTCGAGTTCAAGGTTGATGTTCTAGTTGTCGTAAGACTCTCTACTCACGGAGGGTTTCCTGTAGGTAGCACCCGCTTGTTATGCGCGCCCCGTCACATCTGCCAAAGGCCGTGGTGATTGCCGCCCTGGATGTAGATCGCAAACCTGCCATAGCCGGGAATCTCCATCGGGGGGAGTGCAATCTCACCCCCAGCGCTCACGGCGGATTCGATTGCGGCATCGATGTCTTCAACCAGAAGGTAAGGGCGGACGACTGGCTCCTCCGATTCGTGCATGGGAGCACGCACACCAATCTTCCCGCCGTTGGCGAGCGTGGCCGTCCGAGCGTTACCGAGCCCGGGATCTCCCTCACTGAACTTCACACTGTGCAGTCGTTCGTAGGCCGCACACGTGGCATCGACTTCCTGGGTTACAATTTCGAGATAGTGGACTTGCATAGTTTCTCCTATTTCAATGGCATCAGGTAAAATGCCTGCAACCACTGGCGGGCGGCACGCTCCGACGAAGAAGGTTAAAGTTTCCAATTGTCATCATATCTAAACTACTCGGCGGTCAGCAATTAGCCAGTGCCGCTTTGTTCGCTTCGTTTCTTCATGAAGCGATCACCGTCTTCGAATTTCCAGTCCTCCCAACCAAGAGTTCTATAAAAGCCAACCACCCTAAATCCCTCTCCAGGATCTGTCGTCAACCAAAGTTCGCCCTCCCCCTTCTGAAATCAATCAGTCCTCGACCAACTTCATATGAGTTCTACCAATCCCTTGATTCTCGAACCCCTTCAATACAGCGATCACCCACATCTCACCAGTATCGCTCGCTCATTGTCTGTTCGAACGTGAAGCTTAATCTTCTCCGCTAGTCCATTGTTCTGGTGCGGCCAGAACCTTCCCCTTAAAAATTAACTTCTCCCTCCTAAATGCAGCATCAATATCATCCTGCCTTTGAAGAGGAGGGATGGCAAAAGATACGCTGATCAAGAGGCCCAAATTCAATAGGCAAGTTATTCCGAAAATTTTCATTTTTCGCAGAACGATTGAGCGATACCAGCGCAGGGTCAAGATCTCCAGAGCGAAGCGAACCAGCCGCGCCAATCGCGCTTGGCCTCAGCGCTTTGTTCGCTGCACTTCCAACCCCAACAGAGCATCCATCCATTTGTCGGCCATCTTCTTTGCTCCAGCGGCATTGGGGTGAACTTTGTCGCTGACAGTATCAGTTTTCCAATCAAATCCATTGGCGTGGTTTACAAGCATGATGTTAAAACCACGTTTGGAAAGGCGCGTAGCAAGAGATTCCAATTCCTTGTTCAACTGGGCGATATACGAATACTTGGGAAGCTTTCCGGCCGGAATTACCTGCGCCAGAAGGATTGTGACATTGGGATTTATCTCTCTGACGTTTTCGAGGAGCGCTTCGGTGTCGCGAACAATACCGGGCACTGGTTTATTTTTACTGAAGCTATTGTGCCCTGAATGCACCATCAATATATCGGCAGGATACTTTCGATAAATATCCTTCGAAATACTGAGCAGGTATTTCGTGTTCTTCCCTCCGTACCCCGCATGGGCGGAGGAGGAATCCCTATTTGGCCCAATGAATTCAAACGCGGCACCTTTCTTTCGCAACTCGGGAAGCAACACTTCCCGATAACAAACAAAATTCTTCCCGCCTCCCGTAATGGAGTCTCCGAGAGCCAGAACCGTAGGCGTCTCCCCCGCAAGCAAAGAGAAGCCCGTCAGATACAAAGCTACCATGCAGATGTGCCAGAACTTGATCATATCTATATTACTTATGGGAACCCCGGGTGGAGATAGGAGAGCATACCGCGGAGCGGCTGTATCGAATTACCTCACACGTTTTGTTGAGACTCTACTTGGTTTTTGTGATACGAAGATTGGCAAAGTAGGCGTCGCCTGTGGGGCCGACCCGAAGAGCGATGGCCCCTTTAACCTCACCGAGCTTTAGATCGTTGACGATTAAGGTGGGCTCTTCAGCGCCATTGACATAAAGTCGCGCCTTTGCGCCTGATACCTCTATCTTAACCTGAATCCACTCATCGGATACGAGGTCAACATAGGATTCGTATTTACCCGCTTGGGATTCACGGAGTAGCTCCCAGGGAAAATCGGGGAAAGATACGTATTGAGTGGAATGGTTTCTCTGAATTTGGTTTTCGGATCGACCATTCATCGGTCGTAAATAAATGCACTCGTATTTCGTCGCCTTGGCGTTCACATGAAAAGCTACTCCCGCATGTCCGCCGTTCCGTCTCTTGCCTTCAGGTCGACTTGCCACATCAAATTCTATAGTGCCGTTCTGAAACTCTAAGTCTCGAATAACTACAAGGTTATCCGGCCTACCGGTATCTACGCTGGTCACGTGTAGAGCCATTTTCCCGCGATGTTTGACTCTTTCCACTACGACATTGTTCAGATAAAGCTCTTCAGATCCATCAAGTTCGATGACCTGAGTAAACCCAACTTGTGGAAGAAATGTAAGGCAAAAGAGGATGAAAAATGACCTGCTTACTGACATGGAAAAGATTGGGGTAAGTTTTTTTTTCAAACGTTTCTCTGTTGAATCAACTCTGAATAGAGTCGTTGCGTTTCATTCTCAACGTCCAAAGGCCACCCACCCGCTACCGGGATCCCGCCTCCGATTCTGGTTTAGTGTTTTCGTTGCCCTGTGCTTTCGAATCCACGGAGGTGGCGGGTTGGCGTGCGCCGTCTTGTTCGCCGGCCTTTTGTATCGGCTCCTTAGCTAACACGCGGCCCTTTGGGTGAGACCGGTCAAAATGATCAAACGTGGACACGAAAAACCATCTTCCAGTGGCATCGCGATAACACGCTTCGGAGTACCAAATCAGCAGGCGACCTTCGTGGTGCCTCCGTCTCTCTCCCGGTTTCAGTTTCGCGAGATGATGTTCTGGGGTAAACTCGACGATGCATTCTATCTCTGGAACACTCGGTACTAGTTTAGCAGACACCTGCTGATCGGATACCTGCTGCGATTCGTGGGCGAGAAATCCTGACAGATACTTTTTCGCCATTTCCTCCGTCGCCCAAGATTCCTTGTTGAAGTAGCGAATGCGGACAGTTTTGATCGCGCCATCCGTCATCTCGTGAAACAATCTCACGTCTCCTTCATCATCTGATTCTGGCTCCTGGAATGACGCCTCGAGTGGGACTCCTGCCTCTGGGCGGTTATCAAAGATGATCGACGGCGTTTCCGCTCCAGCAACGCACATGACTATTAGTGGGATGAGCAAGATCGAAAGTGTTTTCATGGCGAACGATTGAGCACTGGCAGTGGTGCCAGCGCAAGAAGATCATAACACAATAGACGGAATCCCAAACAGAAGAAGCCCGAGAAACTCTAGATGGCACCACTTGCCAGTTGCCAGCTGCGCTTTGATATGCCGTCGTGTTAGGAATGTGCCTGTGCGCGTCGTCGAATCAAAGAGGTAAGAAGCCAAGACAACGACCTCTCCTCCGATTGCTCACTCGTCATCATGGGCTGATTCAAGTTGCGAATCGCTTGCCAATCCGGGCAACGGTCTTCGACGTGTTCGCGCAAACTGGCTATCAACTCAAGCTCGTCGTCCGATCCCGGATCTATTGGAATCGCCTCGCCATTGAACACGTCTTCAAGGGCGCAATTAAATAGATCACCTCTAATGTCTGTCTGTTCCACCCAATGTGGCAAAGTTGCAACGAATGAGACAATCTGCCCCCTTCCGCCGCCGTCTGTGTATTTATACTGCACATTCTCGGATGGATCATTGTTTCGATACTGGAAGGATGAGATCATGTTCCCTTGGCATACGTCCGAGCACAGGCACTGCCTGCTGGCAGCGCCACTCCGCAACAGGGTTAAGTGTATGAGTAAAGAGGGGCATGTCGACTCGGAACGGTAGACTGTTGGTGTCCAATCGCTTGTCAGCCTTCTTCTTTTTTGCGTGCCTTTCGGGCGGAATTCGCAAGGTTCATGGTCTTCGTGATTTTTCCATAGCCAACCGTTCTGGATCCCTCTCGAATCAGAAACATTCTACCTGGCTGGAGTTTATCAAGGTGTTGTTCGGGGGATAGGAATGAGAAAATGACCCTAGCAGTTTCGCCAGGCTCTACCTTATCCACATCTGGATATTGTAGCACAGCATCCCAGTCCTGATCGTCATAGTGGAATTGTGCCCTATATTCCTGAAAAGCAGCTGACATCCGACCACCGGCCCGTTCGGAAAGGTACGTGACGACCCCCTCCGCGTCCGGGCTGTATCTTTTATTCATTGGCTAACGTTAAAAATGAAGCTGGTGGTCGCCGGAGCGAAGCGGAGAGTAGCACCTTACCTCCGCCGTCTTGTTTGCTATTCAGAAGTTCCAAACGTTACTTTGTCTATCCTGTCATAGACTTTTAGATCTTTAGGGTAGTGCGTCTCGACAACTTCTAAATCTGACTTAAACTCCTCAATTTGTTTATTGAATCTCTTTTCATCTTCTTTGGTTACCTTTCCTCCTTTCCATGAGATTCCTGTCTTCACAAAATGTTCATACATCGAAAGATGCTTCTTAATAAGATCTTTTGCATAATATGCATTCAGCTTACCATCCTTCAGTTGAATCAATCTTTCCAAATACATTCTTTTATTAACATCACCAGTATATCCCGCAGGCAAACTACCGTAATAAGTAAATTCCTGTTTCAAATACTTGAGAGCTATCTTGTTGGATTCCTCTATGCTTGAACCAGAACAGAAGGAAGTTAGACATATAGATAGCAATACAATTTTGAAATATCGATTCATGTTGGTAACTTAAGCGAACGTTTAAGGCATGGCAGCCCGACCCGGGAGCGACCTCACGTAAACAGTTTACGGATTCGACCCACAAGAGTCAACCGACTCGAAGCGGGATCGGGCTTGTCCATCGCCGGCTTGTTAGCCGCCTTTTTCTGAAACAGCGGAAATCTACTTGGTCTCCTCGAAAGTAACGCATCTGAAGAAGGTGGGTAAATGTAAGTGGTGCCGCCCCCTTCTCTTTCGTTAACGGTCGCTCCAGCCGCACGGGCGGTTTTTACAATCGAAGTGGGAACATCGTCAGTATCAAAGTACGGACAGGGATATATTTCATACCCATTGGGAACTTTAGCTCTTTTAAGGTAGCCACCTAGATAGTCCTTCTCGGATAGATAATCCCAAAAGTGTTTTTTCACAAAAATTATGTCCCCAGGGTTCTCAGGCTCGAAAGGCTCTTCCAATTCGCGGCGGTCGTGAACACCCAATTCGAATATCTTTCCATTACTAGTCACCATGACAAATGGATATGGGACGGCGAGCGACTGCCTTTCACCAACGATCGGCCTCATAAGCAAAGGTTCGGGCTAACGTTAGAGCTCACCAGATCCCTGACCGAGGGCGAGCGTTGAATTCGAGGTTGATGGTGGAGTGAGCATGAGACTTTCGACAAGAGGCGGGTCAGGGATTTGGTGCAGCGGCTTGTTATCTGCCTTTTTCAAGTTCGGCGATCGATTTTGGTTGAGGGCGCGATCCATCCAAGATCTCGTGAATCCGCTTATTGAGCGCCTGAGTGATCGGATCGGTCGGATTGAACCCTAGTGATTCCTCTGTCTTCTTCAATGCGTCGTCTGTTCTTCCTGCGAGCAAAAGGGCCAAGGCCACGTTGGCAATCAATCCTGGTTCGTCGGGCTCGAGCGAAACTGCATGCTCGGCTACAACAACAGCCCTTTCGAAACGACCCAATTGGAGGCATGAGAGCATGTACTCTCGCGCAACATCTGCATTCTCTTTCTGGATTTCGAAGGATCGGGCAAATGAATCGCAGGCATCGGAAGGACGGTCGAGAGCTTGATAGGCCTTGCCGATGACCCAGTGTGCCGCCCAATTCGTCGGCTTCAAATCGACCGCAGCGTTTAGCTTCTCAATACCTTGTTCAACTTCGCGAATTGCCTTCCGCCCGGTAGCTGGTTTCTCGGGCTTGTCGTCCAATCGCATATACGGATTGATCAACGCTGTACCTTCCTCCCACAGACGATTGTGATCTTCCATCGTATACTCTCGTTTTGTTTGCTCCTCTTTCTTCGAGCAACCGAAAAGGGCAAATACGAAAGCGATTAGCTTGGTCATGACAGCGAGGCGGCGCATCAATTCTTTAAGATAACAGTATTTATTAGTATCACCTCACAAAGTGATATCACGCGTTGCATTCCCCACAAAAATGTTCGGAAACGCCCGATATAGCAAGGTTTTCTTTGAGATGCATGGGCCTATCCGGCGGGGTTAGGATAGCCGTTGGCAAATGAGTTGAAGTGGCTGATATCACTCTGAAACGAGCTTTCTCATCTCGCTCCCTCAAGCGTGAAGAATAGCCTGTGCCTTGGGATTGCGATGAAGGAATCTTTCAATACCTGTCCTTTTGGAATTCTAGCGAGTCGAGAATCTGAAGAAAATTGATAAATGTCGGATGACTCGAATGGCACTGCATTAGGCAGGGTGATCGTGGACTCATCGAAGAAAGGAAGATTGGAATATTCCGCTACAATCCATTGCCGTAGCTGAACTTGCAAAAGTTCTAAGGCTTGGAACTTGAATGTTAGGATCGCTTAATGCAGCGCCAATCGGCTCAGGCGACATTTTCCGATGAATTCTTGCGCGGAGCCAGTCTCTTAATTCTTCGGACACATGACGACCTCTGGAAATCAATTCGAACAGTTTAGTAATATCGCCTGACCTCGCCTATGAATAGCGTGGGCGGTATGAACCAAAATTTTCTTCCGTATCGATATCTTTTTCTCTAGAATCACCGGCCAATGAGGGGCTTCCACACAATCATCGCATTCACAATCGCGGTGTCTGCCGTCTCCTGCTCTCAACCGGATACGGAACCGCCATCCGCCGACAACCGGGAAACGAACTCCAGCAATGGGGATCCCACTTCTCCATTCGCAGATCTCATCTCTTCCCCGGACGATAACACTCTGGCCACCACCCTGGCCATGGCAGAGCCAAATTTGGAAACCACCGGTCCGGTGCACGAGAGTCCCGGCGTCGTCGACAATCGGGAGGCCCGGGTCGCGCTCGACCTTCTCAAGATGGAGAACAGCGAGGCAAAATCGCTGGCCCTCACGGAGTTGTTCGAGCGATGGTCCAAAGACGACCTCAACGCTGCAATGGAATTTCTCCCCTATGTCGAGAAGGACATCGAGACCAAGCGTGCCTTCTTTCGCGGCGTGGCGACGGAACTCCTGGAGCAAGATCCTGAGCGGCTTCTGGACATCACCAGGGAACACTGGTGGCAGGGCCAATGGGAGGCCACAATCAAGGCAATGACGAAAGTCGCCGACTCCAACCTCGACTTGGCAGTCGATTTCTACACCAACACGGTGAAAGGAAAACAATATCCTCCCACTGCCGGAAAAATTGCCGGCAATCTGATGAAGGAACGCTCCCTCGAAGAGGCCGAGGCCTTCGCCTTGTCGCTCGAGCGTCCCGAATCTCGCGGCATGGCGGTGCAGGGGATTTTGAGTCGATGGACCGCGCAAGACCCTGTCGCAGCATCGACCTACGTAGAAGGCATCTCCGATCCCATGCTGAGGGACTACGCAATCAGAGGAATGATCCAGCAAGCAGCGGGCGTGAGTCCCTTGGAAACACTGGCGTGGGCGAAGTCGATGCAGGAAGGCGCAGTCAGGATGAACACGGTCAAGTTTCTCGCGCGTCGCTGGAACAGCCCTGACCACCGGAAAAACCTCGAAGACCTCTCCACATTTCGAGGACTTTCGAATCAGGAACGAGAAATCATACAGGAGACACTGGGAAATTAACAAGCCTTCACCTTCCTTATCACCTCGACTGCCCCCTAATTGCTGCCTTCGGATGCCGAGTTGCTCTATTTGAAAATGCTGGATGAGGCGGGTGTCACTGACTGATAGGAATTTGCTTATTCAAGGATCTTTATCGGGGCGTCGGTCCTGCCGGGGTTGAGGGGGTGCACGATCAGGAATATTTTTAGCTATCTGCAAGGTCGTTCGGAATGTCATGATGAGAAAATGATATTCCCAGCACGACATTTCTTTCGTTCAGTTTTCAGTCTTTCTGCCGTCGCGTTTTTGAGCGTGCCGGTCCTTTGGGCGGAAGACTCAGTGAAGGTTTTTGTTCTTGCCGGCCAATCCAATATGGAGGGCAAGGCGAAAAACGAGTTGATCACCCATCAGGCGACGGATGCAAAGACAGCTGAACTTTTTAAACATTTGCGAACTGGCGATGAGTGGACGGTGCGGGATGATGTGCAAATCAAATTTCTCGACCGGAAGGGCGGGCTGACCATTGGTTACGGATCACCTGGAAAAACGGGGCCTGAACTGGAATTCGGCCATCTGATGGGTGAGCACTTTGACGAACCGGTTCTCATCATTAAAACCGCATGGGGTGGCCATTCCTTGTATCAGAAATTCCGTTCACCCTCCGCTGGCGTTCCGGATGATGCTCGTCTTGCTGAAGAACTGGCAAAAGCGCAGGAAAAGGTCACTAAAAACAACGAGAAGAAAAAGAGATCGGATCCGCTGCCCACGATGGAGGACATCAAGTCCGTCTATGGAAGTTCCTACCGGAATATGATGACAGAAGTGGCTTCGGTTTTCGAAGACTATGAAACGCTGTTCCCCACTTTGAAGGGCAAGACGCTGGAAATGGCAGGGGTCGTTTGGTTTCAGGGATACAACGACATGTTTGGCGATTTTGCTCCGGCCGAATACGCAGGAAACATGGAGCTGTTCATCAATGATGTGCGTAAAGATTTCGAAAAGCCAAAACTGCCGTTCGTCATTGCCGCGATTGGGAATAACGGATCAAAGCCCGCCCAAAAGGGAATGCTGGCGGTTCAGACCGCTCAAATTGCGATGAATGATGTCGAGGGGTTTTCCGGAAACGTAATCGCATTTCCCACGGACGTACTGATCGATAAAGCGGCTGAGGAGTTGTATCCGACCTGGAAAGATAATTTTGAAGCGTGGAAATTGGTCGGTTCAGATCGGCCGTATCATTATCTTGGAAGTGCAATCTGGTACACCCGCATCGGCCATGGGATGGGGGAGTCCATGTTGAAATTGCTGGCGAAGTGATTCGATAATCACCCGTGACTGCTAATGCCCCGGGGATGAAATCGGCTGCTAGTGTCTCGCGCCAGATCAATGTATTCCGCAGAATCGATGGAAACACCCTAGCTCCGAAGATCCGAAAATGGATTAAAATCAAGAATATTTAACTGACCCCATAGCCCATAGCTGGGTTGCTGATCAGATTTTCCAATGAAGCGTCGACAAGTACTCATCTCCCTTGGTGCAGCGGCCCCGTGTCTCGGGCGCAGCCAGAATTTGAAAGCCCTTCCCTTCGACTACGAGAGCCCATACGAGGATGTTGATTGGAGCCAAACGGAACTGATCCATTCGATGTCTCATCAACATCAGGGCACGACAGATTCCTCTCGCGACCTGTTTGTCGAAATGGGATATCGGCATTTTGCTTTCAGCAATTACTACCCATCCGCTCCGACGATACTCCCGGATGCGTTTCGGGATTCAAATCCTGAAATTACGTGGGCTCCAAATGCGGAACAGCATTCCTTCCTTGATTCAGGGCTTCATTTTAATTCTCTGGGGAGTCGGCTTGCTTCTGGGTATGGGAAGTATCTTTCCTCTGCTCAGCGAAAGAGTTCACCAATAAACTATGAATTCGAAGGGATAACTATCTTTGATGAAAGCAGACCGTGGGAAGGCGTTTACCGATTCGATCTAACTCTGAAGAAAGTTGATGAATCTGCCTCCGATGACGTGGCTGCAATCCTGAGTTTGAAGGGGGCTAATGGCTGTGCGCGCCGGGAGGGTTTCGTTGATGAAGGTCCGGTCACTGAAAGGTCTCTGTCAGTTGGTAAACACACGATCTATCTGCGTTCTCACTCTGATTCAATTGGTCTAAGGCTTGAACATAATTCTGAGCATTTGGAGGTAACTCAGTGCCGGCTTATGCAGGGAACGAATCGTCCCTGGCGTGACGTTTTTCGGGCGGCGCTGGATGGGGAAAGTCAGGGCGACGTTAAGTGGGGGGGATTGCTTCATCCAAATGGCGGTGGTATCACTCTCAATCATCCTACCGGGAAGATCGGCGATTATCTCGAGATGCTGGATTTTGATTCTCGCGTACTCGGAATCGAGGTCTGGAACCAGCTAACCTCAGGCTTCGGTTCTAACCGCGGATTATACGACTCAATGGCAAGTCCTCCGGCACATTTCTATGAAATGTGGGATAAAATTCTTGCGACCGGTCGGCAGTGTTGGGGCTTCTTTGTTAAAGATCACAACACTTATGGGCGGGGGAGAAATGTTCTCATTGTGCCCCGGCTTGCAGATCTTTCATCAACTGAACGCGAAGCCGCCTTGTTGTGTGCCTATCGGAACGGTACTTTTTTCGGATCGGTTGCTTCCATTGCTGCTGATGACGAAGGGAAAGCAATTTCGCCGTATGACCGGAGTGATTTTCGTTTTCGGTACATTCGATTGCGCCGCGATGGCGAGGGGCGAACGGTCGCGATCGAAGCGGCTGTTGCAGGGAATGACGAATTGCTGCGTCCGAATGTTCAGATCCGTTTCGTTACGGATAAGGGAGTCGCATTTCTCGTCGATGCCGCCGAAGGGACGTTCGTCCTGCCTGGCAGGGCAGGGGATTCCGAGTTACCAGAATTTATCCGCCTCGAAGCTCTTGCCTACCCTGATACTCATGATGGAGGTAAGCCGCTCGGTCCACAGATGATCAGCAAGCTTAGTGTTGCCGAGGTCGCGCAGTTGCACGATCGCTATGCGAAACGCGGAGCAAATTTTTTCGGCAATCCCGCTGAATTGCGAACACCGATTCCTATCGTTGATCAGATCTTTTCACAGCCAATTCGAAGAGTTGCTGGGTGAGGGGATTACTTTACTTTTATTCGATTCACGGTGTAGCAAAACCTTCGACTTCGTAGTTTCACGATCCCTATAATCGCTGGGCGGCGGAACGGATGGGCTTGAGATCACCGGAAAATGCCAGTCAAGGGGTGCGACGCGTTCGACGCGATGGGTCACAGCGAGTTGGTAGACGAAATATGGGGAGGGAAAGACTTGAAACAAATCGATTGACCCCTTTTACTCATGCCATTAATAGCGTGTAGCGCAAAGAACGGGAAGGAGCGCCGCGCCGATAGGAATACCTTGAAAAAGCAAACTCCTATCAATCGAGAACAAATTTTGCTACTCTCGACCCAAGAAAGAGCAAACACGACCGCAAAATTGCGTGTAGTATCTTAGTCAACAAATATGGCAAATTTAGAAATGGATGGCGGCATCAAGATCTACCTTCGGGAGATCGGGAAGACCGCCCTACTTACCCGCGAAGAAGAGGTGGAACTTGCTGATCGCATAAAAGTTGGCGATAAGGAAGCTCGTGCTCACATGATTAAGGCGAACCTTCGTCTCGTCGTAAAAATCGCACAAGACTACGCGAACTACGGCTTACCTTTACTTGACCTCATTTCTGAGGGCAATATCGGCCTGATGAAAGCGGTCGAGCGCTTCGATCCCAACAAGGGTGGTAAACTCTCCACCTACGCAGCATGGTGGATCAAACAGTCCATTAAGCGAGCTTTGGCGAACCAGAGCAAGACAATCCGTCTTCCCGTCCACATGGTGGACAAAATTTCGAAGATGCGCCGTGTTGCCATGGTGCTCAGCGAAGAGCTTGGCCGCGAACCTACCGATGAAGAGTTGTCTGAAGAGATCGGAATCGACCGCGCAAAACTTTCGCATCTCAAGTCTGCTGCTCAGCGCCCGGCATCTCTTGATGCTCCTATCGGCGAAGACGACAACACTCAATTCGGCGAGATCATCGGCGACGAGAAGGCGCGGACTCCTCTGGAGCTCCTGAGCCATAAGAATATGCATATGCAACTCGACGGCCTCCTTGAGGTTCTCGACGAGCGTGAGCGAAAAATCGTCGATGCCCGATTTGGCCTGGGCGGTCAAAAGCCTAAAACTCTCGAAGAAGTTGGTCAGGAATTCGGCGTCACTCGTGAGCGAATCCGCCAGCTCCAGAACATCGCACTCAAGAAGCTGCGTCGCGCCCTTCAGAAAAAGGAGGATCCCGGACCACGCCCGCTCAGAAAGGCAGGTGAGCCCGACGACGACTTTTTCAGCGAAGAATAAGAAGAGACGGCCTTGGAATTCTGATCAGAGACCTGTAGATTCAATTTCGAATGACGTGAAGTGAGAGCTTCGCGTTTTTTCGTGCCCGCTCGAAATTCCTCTTAGAAGGGGGCAGGCGAGAATGGCACGGTTTTAAGCAGAGTCATCGTGGACTCATCGAAAGAAGGCAGATTGGCATCTTCCGCTACAATCCATTGCCGTAGCAGAATTTGCCAAAGTTCTAAGGCTTGGAACTTGAATGCTAAGATCGCTTAATGCAGGGCCATTCGGGTCAGTCGACAAAATGAGCATTTTCTCCACATAACTCACAAGGGACAGGATCCGGAAATTTGGTGGAGCAGTTTGGTCAGGATGTGAAAGAACGAATCAATCGGGATGACCGAAGCAGCCCTATGATGAAGAATCACGGTGAGCAGGAAGCGGAAAACATCCTATCGGCCGGCTGTCGTCACTGTAAGCTGACGGAAATTGAGTTGCTGTTACCACGGCGGGGAGGTTTGACACGAGCGTCTGTTGCCTGGCGCATCTGGAGAGAGACAAGGGTGGCGCAGCGCTGGTTGGCGGAGCGGATGGGCTTGAGATCACCGGCAAATGCCAGTGATGTGGTGCGACGGTTTGAAGCAACGGATGACAGCGAGTTGGTAGACGAAATTTTGGATTAGAGCAGACAGCCTTATGCTAAAATGTCCCTTATCACTCGACCGCCCACATCGGTCAGGCTTTCGTCCCGCCCCTGGTGAAACCAGGTAAGTAATTCGTGATCCAGTCCCATGAGGTGGAGAATCGTCGCGTGTAGATCGTGCAGGTGGACTTTGTTTTCCACTGCTTCGAATCCCAGCTCGTCGGTGCTGCCGTAGTTCATTCCGCCTTTGACTCCGCCCCCGGCCATCCACATGGAAAAGCCGTAGGGATTGTGGTTTCGACCTGGGGCATCCTTGCCTTCGCTGAATGGCATACGACCGAACTCACCGCCCCAGACGACGAGGGTATCATCGAGCAGACCGCGCTGTTCGAGATCGGTGAGCAGTGCGGCAATGGGTTGATCGACTTCCGGAGCGTGTTGCCCGTGATTGGACTCTATACCGGCATGGGCATCCCAGGTTTCCTCCAGATGCCCACCACCTGAATACAGCTGAATAAACCGAACCCCACGCTCGACGAGGCGACGCGCGATCAGGCAATTTCGACCGTATTCATCGGTGGGATGTTTTCCTACCCCATAGCTGGCCATCGTCGCTTCGCTTTCCTGTGAAAGGTCGACCGCCTCGGGAGTGGCAGACTGCATATGGTCTGTCTCTTATACACATCTGACGCTGCCGACGAAGAGGATAGTGTAG
>OJCB01000538.1_pt1 | contig 14063 bp, 14 predicted proteins | sample 1591501 | NCBI WGS metagenome assembly OJCB01 (sample SAMN05416813, study PRJEB24817) | seawater metagenome | isolation source: Sea water | place: Canada:Atlantic | collected 2013-07 | reverse complement strand
CCTCGGTCTCGTGGGCTCGGAGATGTGTATAAGAGACAGGCCTTTACTCAGTGTCCTCGATACTCAATCCCCGCGTGGCGATGTCCAGGCTGGAGGAATCAGTCTCGTTACCCAGCTTGATCATCAGACGCAGGTCATTGGGTGAGTCCGCGTGCAGCATGGCGTCTTCGTAGGTGATTTCACCAACGGAGTAGAGGTCGTAGAGGGCCTGGTCGAAAGTCTGCATGCCCTGTTCCCGGGACTTGCTCATCAGCTGCTTGAGCATGTGCACTTCGCCCTTGCGGATGTGGTCCTGAACCAGCGGCGTGCCCAGCAGTACCTCGATGGCGGCGCGGCGGCCCTTGCCGTCCGGGGTGGGGATCAGCTGCTGGGCGACGACGCCCTTAAGGTTCAGGGACAGGTCCATCCACAGCTGGCCGTGGCGGTCCGCCGGAAAGAAATGGATGATCCGGTCCAGCGCCTGGTTGGCGTTGTTGGCGTGCAGGGTAGCCAGGCAGAGGTGACCGGTTTCGGCGAAGGCAATGGCCTTGTCCATGGTTTCCGGGGTACGGATCTCGCCGATCAGGATCACGTCCGGCGCTTGACGCAGGGTGTTCTTCAGCGCTACATCAAAGGACTCGGTATCAATGCCCACTTCACGCTGGGTAACGATACAACCCTGATGCTGATGGATGAATTCGATGGGGTCCTCAATGGTGATGATGTGGCCCTTCGAGTTCTTGTTGCGATAGCCGATCATGGAGGCCAGCGAGGTGGATTTACCGGTACCGGTGGCGCCCACGAAGATCACCAGGCCGCGCTTGGTCATGGCCAGTTCCTTGATCACTGGCGGCAGACGCAGGTCGTCCACATTGGGGATCTTGGTTTCGATACGACGCAGCACCATGGCCACCAGGTTGCGCTGGTAGAAAGCGGATACCCGGAACCGGCCGATGCCCCGGGCGGAGATGGCGAAGTTGCACTCGTGGTGTGCCACGAATTCCTTGCGCTGCTGTTCGGTCATTACGCCGAACACGATGTCCCGGGTCATGTCCGGGGTCAGCGCGCTCTTGGTCACAGGCAGGATCTTGCCGTTCACCTTCATGCTGGGCGGCACACCGGCAGTAATGAACAGGTCGGAGCCGCCTTTCTGTACCATCAGTTTGAGGAGCTCTTCGAATTCCATCTGTTCTTCTCCTCGTTAGATTGAGTCCGGGCTCTTGGCTTTTTCGCGGGCCACATCGCGGGCCACGAGGCCTTTATTGACCAGACCCTGCAGGCACTGATCCAGGGTCTGCATGCCCAGCGCACCGCCGGTCTGGATGGCCGAGTACATCTGCGCCACCTTGTCTTCGCGGATCAGGTTACGGATCGCCGGTGTGCCCATCATGATTTCGTGGGCGGCCACCCGGCCGCCGCCGTTTTTCTTCAGCAGGGTCTGGGATACCACCGCCTGCAGGGATTCCGACAGCATGGAGCGGATCATGGATTTTTCTTCGGCGGGGAATACATCCACCACCCGGTCAATGGTCTTGGCAGCGGAGGTGGTGTGCAGGGTGCCGAATACCAGGTGACCGGTTTCCGCGGCGGTCAGCGCCAGGCGGATGGTTTCCAGATCCCGCAGCTCGCCCACCAGAATAATATCCGGATCCTCCCGCAGGGCCGAGCGCAGGGCTTCGGAGAAGCCCAGGGTATCGCGGTGGACTTCCCGCTGGTTGACCAGGCATTTTTTCGATTCGTGCACGAATTCGATGGGATCCTCAATGGTGAGGATGTGCTCGTAGCGGGAATCGTTGATGTAGTCGACCATGGCCGCCAGGGTGGTGGACTTACCGGAACCGGTGGGGCCGGTAACCAGCACAATGCCCCGGGGCATGTCGGAGATTTTCTGGAACACCTTGCCCATGCCCAGGTCTTCCATGGTCAGTACTTTCGAGGGAATGGTCCGGAATACCGCACCGGCACCGCGGTTGTGGTTGAAGGCATTCACCCGGAAACGGGCCACGCCGGGCACCTCGAAGGAAAAATCCGTTTCGAAGAATTCTTCGAAATCCTTGCGCTGCTTGTCGTTCATGATGTCGTAGATCAGCGCGTGGACTTCCTTGTGCTCCATGGCCGGCAGATTGATGCGGCGCACGTCGCCGTCCACGCGGATCATCGGAGGCAGACCGGCGGACAGATGAAGATCGGACGCGCCGTTTTTGGCGCTAAAAGCGAGCAGCTCGGTAATATCCATGGGTTTCTACTTGCGTTGTCTGGTATTGAAAGGGAGCCCGAAGCCCCCTTTTGTTATTATGGCGAGCGCCGGAAATTGGCTTCCTCAGAAATTCGTCGCATGCCTAAAGTAACCCGACCTCTTGAGCCGTTCAATAATGACAGACTCCAAAAGCCCACTGATAGAGATCAATGCGCAAATTAGTGCATTTTGTGAGCAATCCGGCCGTAATTCCGACAGTGTGCAGCTTTTGGCGGTCAGTAAGACCCGCACACCGGACGAGTTGGCCCGCCTGGCTGACCAGGGGCAGCGGCATTTCGGCGAGAACTATCTGCAGGAAGCCCTGGACAAGATAGCGGCACTGCAGGGGCGCGACCTGGTGTGGCACTTCATCGGGCCGATTCAGTCCAACAAGACCCGCGATATCGCCGCTCACTTTGACTGGGTGCATTCGGTGGACCGGCTAAAAGTGGCTCGCCGCCTCAGTGAGCAGCGCCCGGCAGAGCTGCCGCCGCTGAATGTCTGTATTCAGGTGAACGTGGACGACGAAGACAGCAAGAGCGGTATTGCGCTGGAGGCGGTGCCCGCCCTGGCCGCCGAGATCGTCACTCTGCCCAACCTGCGCCTGCGTGGCCTGATGGCCATTCCCCGGGCGGGCAGTGAGGACAGCAGCCGGGGGGCTTTCCGACAGCTCGCCATGACACTGTCACAATTGCGCAATACAATGCCGTCCCTCGATACGCTCTCCATGGGCATGAGCGCGGATTACGGCGTGGCCATCGAAGAAGGCGCCACCATTGTTCGTGTGGGCACCGCCCTGTTTGGTCCGCGCACCGCCTGACGACACCAGCAAGTATCGTCAGCGCATCGAGATACCGTACGCGTTACAACACAAGACAAGGATTGCGCAGTTATGGCACAGCAAAGCATCGGATTTATCGGCGCCGGCAACATGGCCACCAGCCTGGCCGGCGGCATGGTGGCGAAAGGAATTCGCCCTGCCCGCATCTGGATGAGCGACCCCTCCCGGGATCGCCTGGAAGAGGTGTCCCAGCTGCACCGGGTACACGTGAGCACCGAGAACCGGGACGTGGCCGGTCGGGTGGATGTGCTGGTGCTGGCGGTGAAACCGCAAATGATGCAGGCCGTGTGTGAAGATCTGCGTGACCTGATTGCCGATCGCCAGCCGCTGGTGATCTCCATCGCTGCCGGTGTCACCGTGGCCAACCTGCGTAGCTGGCTGGGGGAGACGCCGATTGTGCGTTGCATGCCCAACACGCCGTCGCTGGTCCAGGCCGGTGCCACCGGCCTGTATGCTGCCGAGGGCGTGAGCGATGAGCAGAAAGCCATGGCCAAGGACATCCTCGGCTCCGTGGGACTGACCTTCTGGTTTGCCGAGGAAAAGGAACTGGATGCGGTCACCGCCGTCTCCGGCTCCGGCCCGGCCTACTTCTTCCTGTTGATGGAATCGTTGATCGAAGCCGCCAAGGCGCAAGGGCTGGACCCGGCCACTGCCCGCCAGATGGTGCTGCAGACTGCCTGGGGCGCGGCGCAACTGGCTATCGCCAGCGAAGCGGGCCCGGATGTGCTGCGCCAGCAGGTCACCAGTCCCGGCGGCACCACCGCTGCCGCGCTGAACGTGTTCGAGGAAGCGGGCTTCCGCGAACAGGTCCAGGCCGCCGTGGCGGCGGCCCGGGAGCGTTCGGAAGAGCTGGCCGGGTAAAGCGTTTTTGTAGGAGCTCCTCTTGAGGGGCGAACCACGCGTCATCGTGGAAATCGCCCGCAGGGCGATCAGGAATATCAGCGCTTGGCGGGTTCCATTGCGAGCCCGCTAAGCTATGCGGCCTAGCTACGTTCGGTTCGCCCCTCAAGAGGAGCTCCTACAGTGCTTCGAAACAGCCCGGGGCAGCATGATCCAGGTTATCGCGCCGCCAGCGACGCTCCTACAAGCAACTGCCCCTTTGAAATTTCCGCCCCGTGCCCCAAACTCTTTCCCTGTCGCGAACCACGGAGTAATCCATGAACCCCCAGGGCGCCCTGTTTTTCCTGCTGGACTTTGTTTTCAGCGCCTACATCTTCATCGTACTGACCCGCTTTGTGCTGCAGCTGGCCCGGGCGGATTTCTATAATCCCATCTCCCAGTTCGTGCTCAAGGCCACCAACCCGCTGCTCAAGCCCCTGCGTCGGATTATTCCCGGCTACGGTGGGCTGGATATTGCCGCGCTGGTACTGGTGGTGGCGTTGATCATCCTCAAGACGGTGATCCTGCTGAGCATCCAGGTGGGAGGCTTCCCCAGCGGTATCGGTGCCGCCCTGGTGCTTCATGCCCTGCGCGAACTGGCCAGCCTGATTCTCAATTATGTGTTCTGGACGGTACTGATCCGCGTGCTGCTCAGCTGGGTGGCCCCGGACCCCTACAGCCCGGTGGTGCGGGTGATCGTGCAGATCACCGAGCCGATCATGGCGCCGGTACGCAAGTTGCTGCCGCCCATGGGTGGCTTCGACTTGAGTCCGCTGTTTGTGCTGCTGGGCATCCAGTTGTTACAGATCCTGTTCCAACTGCATTGAGCACCGGGATCCACGAAGGCGCCTCATGGCGCCTTTTTCATGTCTGCATAAGAAATGTTGTGCAAGGTTTTTACTTGCGGCCCACAAGCGTATAAATGACGTTTGCGAAAAATGTTGCCTGGAAAAGGAACGATGATCATGGAAGAGGGGGCGGACCTGCGTCTGGTGGGCCTGAAGGAACTGCATCGGTTGTCATTGCTGGATGGTGCTGACAGCCGCGAGTTGTATCGACAGTATCTGGAAGTGGGTTGCCGCTTGCTGGGGTTGTCTGTTGGCATCATCAGCCGCGTGCAGGGCCAGGACTACCAGGTGCTGGCGGTGCAGTCGGATCACGAGGCGATCCGTGCCGGCGATCATTTCGCTCTGGGTGATACCTACTGTGCCGAAGTACTGGCCAAGCAGGGCTCGGTGGCGCTCCATGATGTGGGGGCCCTGGAATCCATGCGTTCCCATCCCGCCTACACCGACCTGCAGTTGCAGGCCTATATCGCCACGCCCATCCGGGTGCAGGGCGATATCGTTGGTACCCTGAATTTCAGCGACACCCGGCCCCGTCCGGAGCCCTTCAGCATGGAGGAAATGGAATTTCTGGAGCTGATGGCCCTGTCTCTGGGTCATGGCCTGGAACGTTCCTGGCTGGAAACCCAGCGGGTGCGCGCGGTGACAGACATGGAAACCAATGTGGCCCTGTTCGAAGGCGCGTTTCGCCACGCCGCCATCGGCATGGCCATCGTCGCCCCCAACGGGCGCTGGTTGCGGGTCAACGAAGCGGTAAGTCAAATTGTCGGCTACAGCGACAGCGAGCTGCGCGAGATTGACTTCCAGGCCATCACCCATCCGGATGATCTGGAGAAGGATCTGGAGCACGTGGACAGCCTGCTACGTGGCGAAGCCACCACCTACCGGATGAAAAAACGCTATACCCACAAGGATGGCCACGAAGTGTGGGTATTGCTGGCGGTGTCGCTGGTGCGCAACAGTGATGGCACCCCGCGCTATTTCCTCTCCCAGCTCGAAGATATCACCGCCCAGGTAAACGGCGAAATTGCCCTGCGCGAGCAGCGCGACGAACTGGAACAGCTCAACCGCGAACTGGCCGGTCTGGCCCGCCAGGATGCGCTCACCGGCCTGAGTAACCGCCCGGTGATCCTGGAGCAGCTGCGTCAGAACCTGAAGCTGGGCCTGCGAACCCGTGAGCCCCTCTCGCTGGTGCTGGTGGAAGTGGGCAATCTCGACCAGCTGAACCAGGAGCATGGCCATGCTGCCGGTGATGATGCTCTGGTGGCAGTGTCTGAGGCGCTGGGCAAGCTGGGTGGAAATCATGCCTGCCTGGGCCGCTTCACTGGTAAACAGTTCCTGATGCTGCTGCCGGAGGCTGGTCTCAATCAGGCCGAAGATGTGGCGGAGGATTGTCGCCAGACGGTGTTGTCTTTGCCCGAGATGCCGATACCCCTGGCGGTCAGTCTTGGTGTGGCCACGCTGATGCCCTGTGACGCGGATCAGGAAGATTATGGTTCCACGGACGCTGCCCTGCAGGCGGTGGAAACCGCCCTGGCCGCCGCCCGGGAAGCAGGCAGGAACTGTTGCCGGACGGTGACGCTGTAGGGGGAAGATCAGTTACGAGTTACGAGGAGCGAGTTTCGAAAAGCGAAAAGAAAACCGGTTTTGCCTTTCGCTCCTCGCTCCTCGCTCCTCGCTCCTCGCTCCTCGCTCCTCGCTCCTCGCTCCTCGAAACTCGCTCCTCGAAACTCGAAACTCGAAACTCGAAACTCGAAACTCGAAATACCTCCTGCGCGACGCCGCTGCCCCCGATATCAGGTCCGCCTCTTTTCTGTTTGCCATTTTGCTGGCGCCCTGCCGTTCGCCGGGATACGCCCTGTATCGCATTGTAAGTTCCAAAAAGGAACCTACAATGACGAGCATTCCCTTTGGCAAACAGGACATCCCCATGAATATTGCGACGCTTACCGGCCTGGAAATCATGCAGGCCTTCGCCGCCGGCAAACTGCCTCGCCCGCCCATCTCCGAAACCATGCCCATGGACCCGGATCTGGTGGAAGAGGGTCGGGTGGTTTTCCTGGCCACTGCGGACGAGCGCCACACCAATCCCCTGGGCGGCGTACACGGTGGTTTCGCTGCCACGGTGCTGGACTCGGTCACCGGCTGTGCCACCCACACGGTGCTGGAAGCCGGCGAAAGTTACGGCACCACCGATTTGAACATCAAGATGTGCCGTCCGTTGCCGTTTAATAAGACCCTGCGTGCGGAAGGCCGGGTGATTAATGCCGGTCGCAATCTGGTGATCACTGAGGGTCGCATCGAAGACGAAGACGGCAGACTCTATGCCCACGCCACCGCCACCTGCATGGTGATCCGCCAGGGCTGAGTGCCCGCCCCGGGTTGTCTCTGTGCCTCGGCGGTGTAGCCTGAAGGCAGGGTCCGGCGACCCTGCCGGGCCTGTACCGGAAAGGAGGTGCCATGGAGACACAGTGGTTTGATCAGGGCTGGGGCCATCTGGAGGACGATGGTCGGCTGGCCCGGGAAATGGAGCTGCGCAGCCGCCTGCTGATGAACCTGCAACAGGGCATCACTGACAAGGGCTGGAACCGGGATCATGCTTGCCGCTGGCTCGATTTGTCTGCCGCCCGGGTGGACGCGCTGATGGCAGGCAAAATCGGCGCCTTCCGTCTACGTGATCTGGTTACCCTGATGGAGCAGGCTGATATCCGCTGGCGAATATCAACGCAGGATCGCGCCCTGCTGGCAGACCTTATTGCGGAGCAGTAGGCCGGCTCCGGCGCCTGATTTTTCTGGTTGCAGGAGCCTGCAGGCAGGGTTGGTAATAAGGTCCAGGGTGGCTGGCAGGTCCCGGCATGCCCGGGTCTGTCACCACAGGCAGGGCGTCTTGCCCTGTTTTTCCTGGGAGGCCATCCAGTCGAGAATGCGCCCGCCCAGCGGGCGCTGGGTGGCTTCGGCGGCCAGCGCTACCGCTTCACGCAGGCCTTCAATATTGATGCCGGTATCCAGACCACAGCTTTCCAGCAGGTAGACCAGGTCTTCCGTGGCCATATTGCCGGTGGCACCCGGTGCGAAGGGGCAGCCACCCAGGCCGCCCACCGAGGCATCAAATTTTCTTACCCCCAGATCCGCGGCTTCCCAGGCCATGGCGGCGGCCAGCCCACGGGTGTCGTGCAGGTGCACATAGAATCGTTCTGCCCCGAAGTCGCGAATCAGAGGCGCCATGATGGCTTTCATCTGCTGCGGGTTGCCGGCGCCGATGGTGTCGGCAATGGCCACCTCGTTACTGCCGGCGGCGAACATGCGCTCGGCCAGCTGCTGAGGCAGGCTCACTGGCACCGGGCCGTCGTAGGGGCAGGCGAAGGCGCCGGAGATATAGGTGCGGGTGGCAATACCGTCTTCCCTGGCCGCCGCAATGATGGTCTCGCAGCTCTGCGCGGCCTGCTCCAGGCTCATCCGCAGGTTGCGTTCGTTGAAGGAATCCGTGGTGGACAGTACCAGCGCCACCGTCGGGTAGCCTGCTTCTTTGGCAAGCTGATAGCCCTTCAGGTTGGGGATCAGGGCGGTGTAATGCAGATGGTCACCCTGTGGCAGCAGAGGGGTCAGCGCGGCGGCGTCGGCCATCTGCGGAATCGCCTTGGGGCTGACAAAGCTCACCGGTTCCAGATAGCGCATACCGGCATCCACCAGCAGCCGGGCCAGCCGGGCCTTGGTGTCCGTGTCCACGGTGACCGGTTGATTCTGCAGGCCGTCACGGAGGCCTACTTCGTTGATGATTGCCTGGTCTGCCATTTGCGTTGCCGTGCTGCCAATAAAGGGGCGAACAGTTTGCCACCGTCGTCGGCCCGGCGCGAGTGGCCAGAACTGACAGGTTCTTGGTGGTTTCGGTTTTCAGTTCCCGGCAAGCCTGTGGCAACAATGGCACCCGAATACAACAACAATCGGGAGCCAATCATGAGCAGCCTGCCGGATTGCGCCATGCTCAAGCATGTACACCACAGCGCCTACCGTTGCCGCGATGCGGAGCAGACCCGCTGGTTTTACGAAGATGTGCTGGGCCTGCCGCTGACCCTGGCAATGGTCTTCGACGAAGAGCCGGGCACCGGGCGCAAGATCGACTACATGCACCTGTTCTTCAAGATGGGTGACGACAACTTCATCGCCTTCTTCGACGCCCCGGATGGCGCCGATGAAAAAATGTTCCGCCCGCGCAGTGCCTTCGACCTGCACCTGGCCTTCGAGGTGGATGCCCGGGAAGAACTGAAGGACTGGCGTCGCCGCATCAACCAGGCGGGTCGCCCCTGCTTTGGGCCCATCGACCACGAGTTCATCCATTCCATCTATTTCTTCGACCCCAACGGCATCCCGCTGGAAATCACCATCAAGGACGCCAGCTACGAGGCCGTGGTGGCCGAAGACGCCGCCAACGCCCACAGCGTGCTCCAGGCATGGACCGAAAAGACCCGCGCCCTGAAAGAACAGACCTTTGGCGCCGCCGCCCTGGACCTGCGCGGCATCGACATGAGCAAGACAGACTTTTCAAAACTGAAGGGCTCCAGCAAGAAGGACGCGCCGCAATGAGCAAGCATTATGACCGTACCCCCTATCTGGTGACCTTCACAGAGCAATCCAGTTTCAAGGATACCTATGCGGGCCCCATGGGTCTGGTGGCCCTGGAGGCCCATCTGCTCACCCCCAGCGCAGGCCCGGGCAAGACCGTGGTGATCTTCATGCACCCGGTGGGCGGCGGCGCCTACCTGCCCATGGTATCGGCACTGGCAAAGGCCGGGCTGTCGGTGATCTATTGCAACAGCCGCTACCGGGGAGCGGACAGTGCCCTGCTGATGGAAAAGGTGGTGGCGGATTTGGGCGCCTGCGTGCGCGATGCCAAAGAGCGCCTCGGCTTTGAGAAAGTGGTGCTGGCGGGCTGGTCCGGCGGCGGCTCCCTGAGTCTGCTCTACCAGGCGGAAGCGGAAGACCCGCAGATCACCGAGACCCCGGCCGGCGACCCCTATGACCTGACCGCACAGAAACTGATCCCCGCCGATGGCATCATGCTGCTGGCTGCCCATGTGTCCCGGGCCATCACCATGACCGAATGGCTGGACCCCTCCGTGCTGGATGAGAACAACCCGGACCAGCGGGACCGGCAACTGGATATCTACCATCCCGACTGCCCCAACCAGCCGCCTTATAGCGATGACTTCGTGGCCCGTTTTCGCCAGGCGCAGATCGACCGCAACCGGCGCATCACCGACTGGGTGAAAGGCAAGTTGGCGGACTTTCGCGCCAAGGGTCTGCCCAACGAGGAATATGGTTTTATTGTTCACCGCACCATGTGCGATGTGCGCTGGCTGGACCCGCAGCAGGACCCCAATCAGCGCCCACCCGACACCTGTTATCTGGGCGACCCGAAAACCGTTAACAACGGCCCGGTAGCGCTGGCCCGCTTCAACACCCTGCGCGGCTGGCTGAGCCAGTGGAGCTATGACGATTCCCGCGCCAACGGCCCGGCCTGCGCCGCCCGCATTCGTGTGCCTGCTCTGGTGATTGGCAACACCGCAGACAATGCCTGCACCCCCAGCCATACCCGCCGGCTCTTCGACGGGTTCCAATCAGGGCAGGCCACCCTGCGCCAGGTGGCCGGGGCCAACCACTACTACTTCGGCCAGAACGACAAACTGGCTGAAGCGGTGGCGCACTGTACAACCTGGCTGCAAGAGCAGGGGCTGCTTTCCTAGCCGGACAAGGCCACCGTTGGAGCTTTGCTCGCAAAGCGAAGATTTCTTCTGCGTCGGAGAATTCGCCTTGCGAGCAAAGCTCCAACGATTCCTGAAGAGCTCCTGGAGAGTTCTGGAGCTCGCAGGCGGTCAATTGTGAATTCTCTTCACACCTTGTCCGACAGTCATACCAGCGGCGCTTCATGGTCCCCGGCACTGGCCTAGCGTCGGTAAAAACAACAACGGAGTAATTACGGGATGGGTCTGATCATTTTTCTTCTGGCGCTGGCGATACTCACGACAGTGTCCATCACCCTGTTGTTCTACATGTGCTGGTTCTACGACCGTCGCAGCTTTCCCGAGCAGGCGCTGCTGCCCGGTGAGCAGCCGCTACGTCTGTTGCCCACTGTGGTGGGCATCATCAAGGAAGCCGCCAGCCTTACCGTGCTGGTGTTCAGCTACCCGCTGCGTCTGATCCACGATGCCTCACCGGTGCGCAGCCGCCACCACGGGGAAACCCCGGTGATTCTGGTGCACGGCTACGGCGGTAACAGCGCAAACTTCCTGTTCATGCAGTGGCGACTGAAATGGCGCGGCTGGGGCAATGTGTACTCGGTGAGCTATACCCCGCCGCACATCAACGCCCGCAAACTGGCCCAGCAGGTCAACGACCATGTGGAGCGCATCCTCGCCTCCACCGGTGCGCAAAAAGCCCATATCGTCTGCCACTCCATGGGCGGGCCGCTGACCCGCTACGCCCTGAAAAACCTGGGCCTGGCCGGCAAGATCGACCGGGTGATCACCCTGGGCAGCCCTCATTATGGCTCGCGCATCGCCGGCCTGTTCCCGGCCCAGGGCTCTGCGGCGCAGATGCGCTATCAGAGCCCCTTTGTGCAGGAGCTGGCAGAAGGCGGTAGCTGCCCGGGCGGCGCCCGTTTCTTCTCCATCTACTCCAACCTGGATAACTTCGTGCTGCCGGTATCCACCGCGGTGCTGGATGGTGCTGAAGCCAACATCAACGTTCCTTACCTGGGTCACTGCGCCTTGCTGTACAGCAATCGCGTGCTGGATCAGGTGGAGCGCTGCCTGTTATCGCCGAAGCCGGAGGTTTGATCCACGACAATCTTGCATTGGCGACCCGGCAGTATCATGGTTGAGACAGGAGAACAGAAACCGTGATGCAACAGAGGGAGCGAATCATGAGTGAATACGGTGCAACGGTCGCCTGGCATCTGAAGCCGGGCGCGTCGTTCGATTACGAACACTTCAACCGGGGACACGAGTGGACTTTCGCCGGTGGCGAAGTGGTGCAGGCCTCGGCCTCACCGGAATACTTCGGCAGCGGTAACAGGGTGAACCCGGATGAGGCAGTAATCGCCGCCACGGCAAGTTGTCACATGCTTACCTTCCTGTCGATTGCCGCCAAACAGGGCCACAAGGTGCTCAGCTATATCGACCAACCAACCGGCACGGTGGAGAAGGGCGACGACGGCCATCTGGCCATCACCCGCATCGTCCTGCGTCCGCGGGTGGTGTTCGATGATGGACAGGAACCGGAAGCCGCCGCCCTGGACAAGCTCCACGCCAGTGCCCACCGCAATTGTTTTGTGGCCAATTCCCTCAAGGCCGATATCAGCATCGAGCCGCAATAAGGCAAGAGCGAGGTGCGAGTTTCGAGTAGCGAAAAGCGGTCACTATGGTTCCTGTGTTGGTTTTCGCGACTCGAAACTGGTCTCTCTGAATCTGCCTCTGCTTCGCAGCCCTGAAGCCATCAGGTTCCAGGTGCGAGAAGTGAGCTTCGGCGCCCCGGGTTCCGCCTTTCGGTACTCGTGCCTCGTGACTCGCGCCCTGATACTGCGGTATACAGCGGACCGGACAGTCACCCGGGGATGATGTTCCCTTCACCCCGTGCCGCTAGAATATTGGCCATTGTTTCGTTGCCTTCAGCCTGGAGGTAGCGCCTTGGACCAACAGGACTGTCTGAAATGCTTGATCAAAACGAAATCGAACTGTTCCGCGACAACGTCAAAAAATTCCTCGAAAACGAAGTGGCTCCGCACTACGACCAGTGGGAAAAAGCCGAGATGTTCCCCCGTGAGCTGTGGAACAAGCTGGGCGAGAATGGCCTGCTGTGCGTGGACGTGCCGGAAGAGTACGGCGGCTTCGGCGCCAACTTCCGCTTGTCAGCCGTCATCGTGGAAGAAGCCTCCCGCGCTGGCTACGGTGCCCTGGCCTCCAACATCTCTGTGCACTCCGACATCGTTGCCCCCTATATCCTGCACCTGGGCAGTGAAGAGCAGAAGCAGACCTGGCTGCCGAAAATGGTCAGCGGTGAAGCCGTGGGCGCCATCGGCATGACCGAGCCTGGCGCCGGTTCCGACCTGCAGGGCATGAAAACCCGTGCCGACAAGGATGGCGACGGCTACAAGATCAGCGGCCAGAAAACCTTCATCACCAATGGCCAGCACTGCGACGTCATCGTGCTCGCCACCAAGACCGACCCCAATGCCGGCTCCAAGGGCATGACCCTGTTCACCGTGGACTGTGCGCTGCCGGGCTTCGCCCGTGGTCGCAACCTGGAAAAAATGGGCCATCACGCTGCCGACACTTCCGAGCTGTTCTTCGAAGACGTGAAAGTGGGCGCCGACCAGATTCTCGGTGGTGAAGGCAAAGGCTTTGCCAACCTGATGAACGAACTGCCTCGCGAACGCCTGATCCTGGCCCTGGGCGCCATCGCTGCCTGTGAAGGCATGATCGAGCGCACCATCGAATACACCAAAGAGCGCCAGGCCTTCGGCAAGCCGATCTCCAGCCTGCAGAACACCCGCTTCGTACTGGCAGACCTGCACGCCCAGGTCGTGGTTAACCGCGCCTACGGCGAACAGTGCATCGAGCAATACGATCGCAACGAACTCACCGCCACCAACGCCTCCATCGCCAAGCTCACCACCACTGAGTTGCAAGGTGTGGTCGCCGACAAATGTCTGCAACTGTTCGGTGGCTACGGCTACATGCAGGAATACCCCATCTCCCGCGACTACGTGGATGCCCGCATCCAGCGTATCTACGGCGGCACCAGCGAAATCATGAAGGAAATCATCTCCCGGGATATCATCGGGCGATAAATCCTCAGGATTTCAGCACCAAAAAACGCGGCTACGGCCGCGTTTTTTTATGCCTTCTCGTTTCTGTAGGAGCACCTCTTGAGGTGCGAACTTAATGTAGCCAAACCCTGACTACCCCTGTGCTCAACAGATGGGCCTTCCTTGCTTGTAAGATATGGCTTACAGAAAATGCTAACTGGCTGATATAAAGTGGATTTTCAGAGGAGGAGTACTTTGCCAAAAAGCACTCTCGTACTGGCATTATGTCGAACGTTCGCGATTTGTCATTTGGGATAGATTCTCAACCTGTTGGTAAGTCACTAATCAATATCAAATTATTTGTGGCCAATGTGTTAAGTCAAAAATAATTATGTCGAATTGAATTAAGTCGAATCGTTCGTCTTAATTAATGACATGGACTCTCTCCTTCCTCTCTTCTAGCGTCAGAAGAGTGGCGGG